>WNFG01023039.1_pt1 | contig 11419 bp, 14 predicted proteins | sample 5400431 | NCBI WGS metagenome assembly WNFG01 (sample SAMN13153346, study PRJNA577476) | soil metagenome | isolation source: 120 cm saprolite under Douglas fir tree site 2 hole 3 replicate 2 | place: USA:California | collected 2015-04-18
TAAATCAAACCAGTCCCCAGATTGACGCCGCTGTTCGAGCAGTTCTAGTTCCCCGGCTTGGCGACGTTTCCGGCCTTGAACAGTCAACATCCCCGAAGACAGCCCCGTATAGCTTTGACGGCGCTGCAACGTCGTCCCTTTCCTTATCTGCTTTTGACTCTCATGATCGTGTCGTTTCTGTTCAGACTGTCAAGGCCTCGGCGCTTGACACAATTCAGGGACTACTAGCAAAAGGCGATCGTAGAGCTGCTTACCGGTACGCCCTGGACGAACAGTTATGGGCACATGCGATGGTCATCGCGAGTAGCATTGACAAAGATGCTTGGAAGGAGGTTGTCAATGAGTTCATTCGTTCGGAATTGAACACCCAAGGTGTTGCCGACTCTACAAGTCCTGATGCGACAATTTCGGGCACAGGCCGAGAGCCTTTGAAGGTCGCTTATAGCCTGTACTCTGGCCAGGGCGCCTCATCTAGTGCGTGTGTGGTCTAGCCGTTGCATGCTTCTTATTAATATTTGCCGTGCAAACAGTACAAGCGCTAGTTCCGCCAACATCTCTACTGAAGATTGGTGAAAAGCCCCAACCTCCTGCTTTATCTCACATTACCCCAATGACTGCAAACCTCTCCTCTCATGCTACCCCGGTCCCCGTCCCATTGGATGTACTGAAGAAATGGGCAGAGACAGCTGCCATGCTCATTCCAGGTCCTTCTGTCGCGGAGTGTTCAGCTGCTCTTCTCGCCCTTGGTGACTGCTTACTTGCAAATGATTTCGTGGAGGCTGCACATGCATGGTACGTGTCTCTGCGAGTAGATAAATATGTATTATAACCAACTATCGTGAATTGTAGTTACCTCCTCGCTCCTCAAGCCGCTGTCCATGGAAATATTGGTTCCTCTGGCCGAATCCCTCTTGTTGGCTCGCGTGGTCCTACTGCCACTCCCAACTTCCATGTGAGCGACGACGCCATCGTATTCTCGGAGATCGTGGAGTTTGCTCTTTCATTGGCTCCTTCCAAGAGCCAAGAGTCATTTAACGGACTCCCTCATTTGCAAGCGTACAAATTCATCCGGGCAGCGAGCTTGGCGGAGATGGGTCACATGTTGGCCGCGAGTAGGTTAGTGTCATAACTCCTCCTTCACGAAAAGTAACTCAATCGAATCACAGGTATTGCGAGGCGATAGCTGCGTGTATAAACCGCACACACACATTGCCTCCCCCCGAGCTATCTGAACAGATAAGAGAGTTAACTGATAGATTGGTTGGTGCGCCACATTTGGACAAGACGGGCTCCTGGATTCGTGGCAAGATGACTCGTCCTAGTCTTGATAGCCTTGGAAATTGGCTTGGCGGCCGCCTCACAGAGTTCGTTGCTGGTAATGAGGATTCACCCGCTACGGATGGCGATACGACACCCCATGAAAGCAAGACATTCGCAGGGCCGTTCTCTCATTATAGTACGATCACGCCTTCCACCACGTCGAAAGTCCCTTCTCCCCAGCCGACTACGGACCACAGCACGTTTGCGGATGCGCAGAAGAAACTCCCTGAGAGAACAGGTTCTGCACAGGCCGTTCGTTCCAACCCCCAGGTTCAGATTACTCATCACCAGCGCCCCGTATCGTATCAGCCAGTGCCGCTACGACGTACTTCTCCAAAGCAAATGTCAACTATGGCGGATATCCCTATGCCAACGACACCACGAATGGTTCCTATCAGCGGCCAGAGAATGAATCATCGGATGGCGACTCGCGCGCGGGCGCGTGGTGGGGTTCTTCAAGCTCAGGAGGTTCCAGTACAACAACGCCGACTGTTCCTCTGTTACCGAATGACCGTTCATCGTCATCGGGTTTCGTATCATTAATGGATGCGTCACCAATTCCCCCAATTCCGGAGTCTGGCGTACCTGCCCGTTCTTCGACCCTTGCGACACACGACGAAGACGATGACGATCTTGGCTTGGGAAATTCTTCCAACCAGCGCAACGCTTCTTTGGATGATCCTGGTACTCGTGACAGCTCGGCACCAGAGACGAAGGCAGCCGAAACCGATACGCGTTCGCGACCAGGTAACACTTTCACGCTATCATTGATCTTTCGTCCTACTCACTCAGACACCGAAGAGCCGAAACCTAACCAGCAATCATCAAGTTGGTTTAGCCGTTGGTGGAGCAAAGAAGGATCAAGTGGCCCAGTCAAAGCCACACTCGGAGAAGAAAGTAGTTTCGTATATGATAAGGAACTCAAACGTTGGGTGAACAAGAAGGTGAGACTTCGATTGCACGTACCTGGTTGGTTCCTTCTCTGAGGTGTCATTATAGGCTTCTGCTGATGTCGCGCAACCCGCCGCACCTCCCCCGCCTCCTTCTCGGGCGCAAACTACGTCGCCCGGCTACTCTGCTCCGAGAAAACCAAATGGAGTTTCTCTAGCACCCCCACCTGCTCGCGCTGCTTCAGCCATTGATCTCACTGCATCTCCCCCAAAGCGCATGGTCCGTCCCCGATCAGCCTTATCACCAACTGGAGATGAGGTCCCGAATGGCATGCCTCCACATGGTCCACGCATGACGGATTCGCCTTCACCGGGCCCCTCTGGTTCCCCGACTCCTCCACCTAGTCGGCCGCGATCGCAAGCGACAAAGCGCAACATACGTAGCCGCTACGTGGACGTTTTTCAGCAGCCCAACGCAGAGACTTGAAAGCATTCGCCAACATACATCAATATTCCTCTTTATACAGACAGTAACTTAGACCACATCGTCACTTTATTCGATTGTATATGTTCCGTTCTCGGTGTTCAAGTCATACGCTTGCACTTAATGATTTATGCATTATGAAGCCTGTCACATAGCATTCTATTGCAATCATGGGACTGTAGGCATTATCTCCTCTTAGATTATTAAAAACCAATCACAGGAGAAGTTTGAAAGGGTAACCTGCATCAAAAGTGATATTAGGTCAGATCAGATGTTTCAGTCAGTCTTGATGAACGCATACCCCTGTTCTTCACTCTGAAGAATGACAGTAATACCGAGAAGAGAACGAATACAATCCCTGTCCACAAGTAGATTTGAATGCGCTGTCTGGTGGGCGAGGCTTGGAGGGGCGCCACAAGCGTGAGCATTAAGAAAGAAGCCGATAGCAGACCATCTAAAGAAATGAGGTCGATGACTGTTGTCTACTCGAGAGAAGCTACGTACAAAGGGTCGCAACGACCGTTGTTTCTTGACCGAATTGGGTCTGGAAACCTTGCGCAATCCATGAGCCATCCGAAGAAGTAGTAGGCATGCCGCGGATGCGAGTGAACATATAGCCTGATGTCATAATCAGGGAAGTGAGAATGGTAATTACTGCCCATGTCCAGCGATTGCGGAGAACAGGTGCGAGGAATCGAATGGACAAGGCGCCAGATAGAAGAAAGAAAAGTACGGTGCCCCACATAGCCCAGTCAATTGGTGCGCGGTATGGGATGGGCACGGGGGTGAACCCAGAGAGTTGCTCGGCAAGGGGTTGAGGATCAAAGCCACTGTCAAAAGTGTCTCAATTAAGATTCTGAATCATCGTTTGGTACGCTTACGAAGAGAAGTCATGGACGATAGGAGAGTCAGCTTTGGCCGACTTGCGAGGACCTGCAGCAGGGCGGAAGTTCAGTACAACCGGAGCGGATTGTATGCTCATCTAGTCCTTCGTTCAGTCAAAGGTCTTTACATGGGAATGACAAATTACTTTTTTGAAGGTTGCGAGATTATCCTCAAAGTCCAAGGTAGCAAAGAAGTGCGAGTTGCGCTCGGACGGTGCAATCTTAGACCATGCCTTTGCCACAGCTATCCAAGAGGGATTGAATTCCCTGTTCGCTCGATGAGTTTATGGCCGGAGGGAGGCATTAGATACGGCTTACTTGCACGGGCCACATTTTCGCCGTTTGTCAAGTGCAGTAAAGTGTATGGAGGCCGACCAGTCACGTTCGGGTGAGGTGAGCAATTCGTACGTCTTGGCGTCGAGATTGATGACACCATTGTTCTTTGCGGCTAGCTGAACGAGCTGTTGACGTGCGCTGTCCTGCGCGGCAATAACAATAGCTGGAAGAGCGAGCAAAGAAAGGAGTGGCAAGAAGAGGATCATGGTAGGGATAAAACAATACGTGGCCACCAGGCGCGCGGATTTGGCGGGACGACGCGGTCGCGGTCGCATGGTGGTCTCGTCAACTACCATCATGTCCCACGCTCTCCTCCTACGGTTGTTCCTCTCTCCTTCTTACTTCTCTGTCCATGTCGCCCTGCACTACCTCATGCTATATTCCGACAACATCGGCATCACATACTACCTCACTCGCCGACTCAAGGAATTCACCATCGACGAGCTTCGGGAGGTCTGGGGTTTCATATGGTGAACACAGATGTTCGTTACAAAACAACCTCGAACTTGTTTTGACACCCCGTCTCAGCCATCTCCTTGTCTCCAGGCCGTCTCGATCTCGGGCACTCGAGTGCTTTGTTATGGACTTTTCACACAGGTCCACTCACGTAGCCATGCTTGTGTGTAGTCCAATTGTTCTGATACCCGTATGATTTTTTTCACGAGCGTAGACCTTATGGTTCATGCAAGCGTCGTTGAGGGATTTCTCAAGTACCAACCATAACCCCGAATCACTCTTAATATGCCAACGCACGTTACTCATGTGTCATGAACTAATATTCGGGGAGATACCTCCACCCGCAGCCCCGGCATATCCTGGAATCCCTCGCCAATTTTTACCACAGGTTTTGCGGAAGAAAGTAAAACCCCGCCTATACCCGGCCATAATTGGCATGAGTATGGTGTTTGCCGGTTCACCTGGCCTCCCAGCACTCTCTAGAGTCATGGGGGAGGTTGCCGTCGAACAGGGGCGAATAGATCGGCAGGGGAGAGATGTCAAAAGCCTAGAGCGGTACGAAGATGATCTGGTTCGCGGAAAGGCCGTACAGTCATATGAACGGGTCATCGAGGACGACGAAGTAGATAGTCCTCTGGAATCGGAAGATGCAAAAGATGCTGACGTTCCCGAACACTCGCCCAAACCTTCTGCTGGAGTAAACCCCGAAAGTGATATTGCAGGAAGGCAGCAGCGCAAGATGATCCGAGCAGTGCGCACTAGTCCTGACCTCTCTTTCCCTCGAAAGGAGGATCGGCTACCCAGATTCTCAGACGATCCTCTAGGGCAACTAGATCCTATTACTACTCCAGCTGTAACGCAATCTGTCCCATCCTTTCCTGCTGTCAAGCGATCCCACCAACCAAGTTCTTCGAGTGCATCGGAAGTTTTGCTGAAGAAATACGATTTCGGATCACAAATTCACCTTCTGCGACGTTACTATTGTCGTTCTGAGGTCTGTGAAAATCTTCTCGCTTCTATTTGATATTGACCTCAGTCATAGATCCAATTCATATTAAATCTGGAGAGCATTTCAAACAGACTCGTGGTGGTCCCCAAACCTGCGCGAGTAAGTGCTCTGCGTGCTGAGTTGACAGCTCTCAACCACCGACTACCTGCTGAGGTAGGCGACATAACATCCAGACTGGCGTTGGACCTCATTACCTCCAGATTTGTATTCCACTATGGTGTCACAGTTCCGATGAAGCGCCATCCCCCCAATCTATTCCCACACCCCATCATCGCATTGTCCGAATACCACCCGGCGAATGCGTTGTGCTGAACTCGGCAGAGCGTGCTCCTTATCTATTGGTAGTCGAGATTCTTCATAGCGATCTCGATTTCGACCCAGGTAACCGTCATAATATGTCCACGTTGCAGAAAATCTTGGCCAAGGAAAATGAAAAAAAGGGGACATCGAGAGACCTCATACCCTTTTCATCGACCTCTTCCATCGACCAGGAGCAGTCCACTCCTCGGGTAAACGTACCTGATGCTGTGCTTGGCGAGGACACTTCCGAGATGGAAAGCGGGGAGGTCCCGCATGTTTCTGTCCCAACAACTACGGAGGCTCCATTATCGGCTCCATCTCATAAAGAGGAAGAAGAAATCGATCTCATTGAGCAACTCTATGGGGATCAGGAACCACTGAGGTCGAAGCCCCTTGACCTTTCCGACTCGATCGTTCTTCGTCCAACGCCAAAAAATAAAGATCTTGATTTGGCCACTTGGTCTCGTTCATCATCACAACCAACTACCCCTTCCGTTGACCAAAGCGTGCCCGATTTAGCCCTGTCAGTTTCCGAAAATGGACGTTTCAACTCACGCGGGCATCCATCACCTCAGCAGATCGTGCAGACACCAAATCTGACTTTGGAGGACTATTCCGAACGGATGCGCACAGCCGCTGTGATGCTTTCTCAGCTGAATGCCAGTCTCATACCAGAACAACCTACCTCAGCATCCGTCACCCAAGAACGCTCGCCAACCGCACCCGCAGGGCCATCGAAGTGGCTCTCCGGCTCTTCATGGTTCACCGTTGTTGCCCCACAGTCTCCCACCGTCCGCGAAGGAGGCCCATTGCATCCATCTCTGGCTGGAGTCTCTCAAGAACAACCCACTTCACAATCGCAACGCGCAAAACTACAACCATCTGAGGCGTCGGCAATTCGCGATCGCATCATGGACGAGATGTTAGCACTCGAGGAGGAGCGTATGCGACGTATGCGGGAGAATCGCGACAGTTATAACGCGTTGAGAATAGGCGTGCCAATGACGAATACGATGGAAGATGAGGGTATTATAAGGCGGGAACTGAACAAGATAGACCCATCGGCGGTTGTATTCAGTGAGAGCTGGGCAGCAAAGAAAAGTCGAGTGCGGCAAGAGTCGCCATACGGACACCTAGGTATGTCTCCATCGAATCTGCCTATTTCTAGTTCTTGACCCTTTTTCAAAGCCAAGTGGGACTGTTTATCAGTAATCGTCAAGTCGGGCGCGGATCTCCGGCAAGATATTTGGAAAGAAGAAAACTGCCAGTGTTGGGTTCGACAGTACGCCTCTTTCCCGTTTATTAATAGCCCATTTTGGTCTGTCTGACCTCTTTCTTGAGCTTCCATATCCTCATTACAGGTGGTACTTCAGGTTTAGTTGAAACCATCACAGATGCCGTCTCAATACACTCGATAAAAAAGGCCGAGTACGCACGACGGTCAGCAGGTGAACGATTGGGGCATGTCACTCTCATGGACCATTTCAAGAATGTGTGTTCTTGCCCTATATCCGGGCTCCTACTTATACCCTATATTCTCTTTTATAGACCTATGGGGATCCATCCTCTGCAAAATTTGCCCGTGCCCAGCGAAACTTTGCGAAATCGCTAGCCGGTTACTCCGTAATCACCTATCTCCTCCAGATCAAAGATCGCCATAATGGTAACATACTATTGAACCGCGACGGTCACTTGATCCACATCGACTTTGGGTTCATGCTGTCCAACTCACCAGGCAACATTGGGTTCGAGGCGGCGCCGTTCAAGCTGCCTTTAGAGTACGTCGAGGTGTTAGGCGGAGCAGATGGCGAACCATTACGAGAATTCCGAAATTTGTTTCACGAGGGATTTGAGGCGGCGCGGAAACACTGCGACAGTATCGTCACGATGGTAGAACTCATGCAAAAGGGTATGGCACGTCGTCTCCTTGGGCCTTTGGATACGATACTGACGAAGGGTCGAAAGACTCTACCCTTCCTTGTTTCGCGGCGTCAGGGGAGCAGACTGCCGCGCAGTTGCGAGAACGCTTTCAGCAAGCACTCACACATTCGCTTGTGGCAGAACACGTTGACAAGCTCATCGACACGTCACTCGGCTCAACGTGGACGCGTTTATATGATTCAGTGAGCTCTGCACCACCTTCTATTCGTCGTACGTAGATCTCACTGTCCTGTGCAGTATCAGTACTACTCTCAGTCCATTCTATGATCACAACATCCCCCTCGGTTAGCATGGAGAACAACTAGGTCATGAAATAAATAGTAGATATTGCAGCATGGACACATAGCATGGACATTAAACTACTCGAAGAGACGGTCATACTTGGGCATGCATGAATACCAGTGATAATCTATCCCACAAAATATTAGGTCAAGATGCACATCGAACAGCGATCTGACTCACCAAAGTTGTCTTGTGGGTCGCACCAACATTTACCTCGTTGGTGTATATCATCCGTTGGACAATGTTGGAATGGCTCATGCCGATAGCCGACTTCACGGAAAAAGTGTAGCTTTTCCTTCGGCACCAGCAAGGCCGCACCGATCGAGTGCACCGGTGCATCGCCCCAGCGTTCGTAGTAGAATCCACCAGCGTTGTCGAGGTGTTCGAAGTATTTCATGTACGCCTCACCGCGCCAAAAGTCGAGATCTGCGATCTCAAAATTGCTCCAGACTGCGAATGATCAGCAGGGGGCGAGTGATAAAAGGATTGATAAAGCATACAATGACATCTGTTGTAATTGAGACCATTGTCATCGGAGAGGAACCCCATCCCATTGTTCTGTGCAATGAGGTCGGGGTTCTGTTCAATGAACTCTACGGTAGTATGAAAGAATTGTAAGGAGAGTGCTTCTTTGGGTGGATAAATGAAGCACCTCTTACGGTCTGCCAGAGTGTTTCGATTGTTTCGCCATACTCGGGAAGGGCGATGGTGAAGCCTGCACGCACTCAGCTAAGATAGAAGGTATTCGCTCATATGCATACCATAAGTCTTTTCGTTGTCCTGCATGAAGAGGAATGGGTCGAAGTCAAGGTCGCAAAAGAAGGTGATGTCGGGCCTGAGAGGAACTATAAGGGAACAAGCCCGTCACGGAAGGTATATGTAACTCACTCCACCCGCCAGTAATACTTGTACTTGGCTAGAAGCTCATGCCTGAAGAAGAACTAGGAACGAGTAGGAGTAGGTCAGAGGGTCTAGAACGCTAGAATGAAAGGTATAGTTTGCTTACGCCCGAATTGAACCGACACATGTTTCGGTACCTTTGGGGGAGTTAACACGGCCATCAGTAGGAGCGATGCACTTCACTTACGGTAGACTACCTGAAAAAAGGGTAGGTCACGTTCCAGTCTCTGTGCCGGGGGGACCTAAGTTTTGTACGCACCTCCGTAGATCACATTATTCTTCGCCATCTCCTCTCGTGCAGCAGATGCCTTCTCCTCGTCTATCCAGTTGGGTTGGTACCAATGGTCTTGAGGAATAAGTCCAAACTCGACGGTTGCATCGGTTAGCTCAGTCACCCTCCTGCGAATCGAGCGACCAAGGTAGGCAATAAGAGTGAATAGGGTAAAATCCACCCTAATAAAAAGGGTGACGCACTCCTTGAACTGATCCGAGAACGCCTCCTCGTTAAGAAAGACGTAGGGATAACGGAAACGCTTGTTGAAGCGATCTTCCATCTGTTTGAGACTCTTCACCACGCCGGGGAGATCCCCATTCCGTGCCAGCATGACGATGGTCGCGTTGGCCCGACGATTCTGTACAAACGTGGCATTGTGGTCTGGCCAGTGGTACTGATCTGGGATAACGTCATGTATTTTTTGTGAGGGCGCGTTGTCGGTGCCAAGGAGGTGGGAGATGGATGTGGCATTTCCGTATGCTTCATGGGATACCGTAAGGATGAAATGGAGACCGAGCTTAAAAAGGATTAACAACTGCTATGAGATTTGTGCGAGTATGAGACGTACGATGAAAACGAGGACGAGGACGAGGTACCGCCAGGTTGTGATCATCCTTGTTAAGAGAAGAAGAGTAAGCCAAGGAAATGGTCACGGGTTGCTGTCCCTGGTCTATTCTTAAATCGGTCCGCAGCCACCCGCGGTCAAGCCAAGCCAATGTTCATTTCCCCGTATCCTTGGATACTCTACTCGACCTGCGCAAGCAATTTGGCTTGGCAATTTCGGTTAGGGCGTCCGCCAACTCTCGCTCTACGGCGGGCTCACAGTGCCGCAGGGTGCGAAAGACGAGAACAATAGTAGCACTAGCACGACTTTGTCCATGTAGCCGGGAATCATGGGACAGAACTAAGCATTGACAAACCACGTCCTCCCCTTTCCTGCTTACGCATTCACACGTACATATATAACAGTAACTTTTTTCGACGTGTCACGGATCAGGCAGATCATACGCACTGGGAAAGATGTAGACCATGAGGTGTAGCTACGTAGACTATTTCAATCCTCTGCCACTGTGTACCTAACGTTCCTCGCAATTCCGTCTCATCGCGCCTTTGGACTGTCAAGCATGTCAAGCCTCAGGACTGAGGACACAGTGGGGATTGTATCGTGCTCAAGGAGAAGGACCGTAAGTTTTTGATTTTCGACGACTGGCATACATTTCTTACTTGCGTCTCTCCCTCCCCACTCTCAGGTCATTCCTCGCTGTCCGTCTACCCCAGGCAACGTCAATATTGTGGGCTGCGTCGTTGACTTGCCGATGCTTTTGCGAACTACTGAACTGCTGGTCGTTCAGGTTTCTTCGTAGTGGACATAAGCTCGGGTAGGATGTAAAAGGGGGCCCACTGCCAGTGTGGCTGTGGTACGCGCATCCCACCGGGTGGATTGGCCGGTTGCTCTTGTCCTCCCCTCGAACGTCGCCCGGATTTTTCTATGATTGCGTTTTGGGACAGCACGCGTGCACGACAACAAGAACAAAACATGTTCTTTTCCCAGCAGTCACTGACCTGCCTCCAAGCTATAAAATACGTTGAGCTCAGCCAGCGTTTGCCAAACACCACTTCGGCCTCGATCTTGTCAGTATCTAGACAACTTTAGCCTCCGGCAACCTGTAGTATGTACTTTGCAGCAGTGTCGCGGAGTTTAAGGTCCTCCCGACTTCACTGCGCACAATTTCCAGTGGGGTTGTTAGCATGGGCGTCACGGCATCAATCCAAATTATTATACTTACCACCCTCGGAGATCCAGCTTGCCATCCGGGGAGTCTGGCACCTTGCTTTTTATGATGCGCGTCTGCTTTCCCTGTCGAACCGAAACAGTGGCGTATCGACGCCGCATTCGCAATGCGCATCTTGCGCCTGATCATCACTGAGCCTCCCTTCCACGGTGCCGACAGTCCAGGTATACAGTTGCCTGCGACGTTCTTTTCTTTTCTATATACGATGTTTCGGATCTATGATGTTGACCCATTGGTTTACTGTTCGCCTCATATACACTTTGATGACAAGTGCATTAGCCCGTCAATTGCAGCCAGGGGCACCCCTTTTCACCGTGTTCAACTATCAAACTTGAATGAGGGCTCTGAAGCAAACAAAAGAAACTATATTGTCTATCATGACCCCCCTAGGAGCTCAGGATCCACATGTTGTACAAGGATTACCAAAGGACTTCTACTCTGCTTTCTGATGGCGACATGCACACGCGATTCAATTTGGGTAGTTACATATCATCGTCGACCTCGAGCAAGATTAACACCTTAACAGCACCCGATCGGCTCCGCCTCGTAC
>WNFG01004743.1_pt1 | contig 11417 bp, 15 predicted proteins | sample 5400431 | NCBI WGS metagenome assembly WNFG01 (sample SAMN13153346, study PRJNA577476) | soil metagenome | isolation source: 120 cm saprolite under Douglas fir tree site 2 hole 3 replicate 2 | place: USA:California | collected 2015-04-18
CCGTTTCGCAGGACGCGGCTCCAAACTCAAAGCAAGGAGAAGACAAAATGAAATTCCTGAGCATGTATAAGTCCGTGGAAAGAGGCGTTCCTCCTTCACAAGAGGAAATGGCCAGAATGGGCAAACTGGTCGAGGAAGGCATGAAGGCCGGCTGGCTGTTGGCTACCGAAGGCTGCCTACCCAGCGCCCTTGGGGCGCGGGTGCGCCACTCCGGCGGCAAGTTGACGGTGACCGATGGTCCCTTCACAGAGGCGAAGGAAGTCGTCGGCGGGTTCGCGATCCTTCGGGCAAACTCCAAGGCAGAAGCCATCCAATTAGCGAAAGATTTCCTGCAGGTTGTTGGTGATGGTGAATGCGAGCTTCGCCAGATCTATGAAGCGGACACGTGCGTTCAGAAGTCCGCGACGGTCTAGTTGTGATAGTCGCGGAGCGCCGCGGTCTTGAAAAAGATCGTCGAGCTGTCGATTTCGTGGGCTTGTGTTCGAGGTAACAGTAGAGCAGGGTTGCCCTCCCGGTCGAAGCCGCCCGGAAATGCAGCCCTGGAGGGCGAAAACAAAAATACACAGGAGAGGTGTCGTAATGCGATTCATGATGATGGTCAAGCATTCCGAGAACCAGGGCCCCCCGCCCAAGGGATTCATGGATGTGATGGCGAAGCTTGGTGAAGAAGCTGTCAAAGCGGGAACGATGGTCGTAAGCGGCGGGCTGGCTTCAACCGCGACGAGTACACGCGTCCGGCTTTCAAACGGGCAAGTGCGCGCGATCGACGGGCCCTTCACCGAGGCCAAGGAAGTCGTGGGTGGGTTTGCGGTTCTCGAGTACAAGTCGAAAAAAGAAGCGCTCGAAGGGGCCATTGCTTTCATGGAACTTCACAAGAAATACTGGCCGGGTTGGGAAGGCGAGACCGAAGTTCGCCAGCTACTCGGGCCGGAAGACTTCTCTCCCAAAGCATAGGTGTCCTCGCGCCTACGGATGGCCGCGAGCCGTAGAGTCGCCGCGCGCCCGGGCTTGCACGAGCAGTTTGAAGATGGTGTGATGGGTAGCCATGACGGCTACCGACACACATAAGGCCATCGATGCGGTTTGGAGAATCGAGTCGGCCAGAATCATCGTCGGCCTCACCCGGATCGTGCGCGATGTCGGTCTGGCCGAGGAACTCGCGCAGGACGCTCTCGTTGCCGCGCTCCAGCAATGGCCGGAATCAGGCATCCCAGACAACCCCGGCGCCTGGCTCATGGCTGCGGCGAAGAACCGTGCGATTGACATGTTTCGCCGCAACAAGCGGCTTCAGAGCAAGCACGAGGAGCTTGGCCGCGAACTGCAAACCAGGCAGGAGATGGCTGTGCCAGATTTCGACGCCGCGCTCGACGATGACATCGGCGACGACCTCTTGCGCCTGATATTTATCTCCTGCCATCCGGTTCTCTCGACGGAGGCGCGGCTTGCTCTGACACTCCGCCTGCTCGGCGGTCTGACGACCGACGAGATCGCACGCGCGTTCCTCGTCCCGGAGCCGACGGTCGCCCAGCGCATCGTCCGGGCCAAGCGCACCCTGAGCGAAGCGAGCGTTCCGTTTGAGGTTCCCCGCGGGCCTGATCTTGCCGCCCGTTTGTCCTCCGTCCTGGAGGTGATCTACCTCATCTTCAACGAGGGCTACTCGGCCACGGCAGGCGACGACTGGATGCGGCCTGCGCTCTGCGAAGAGGCGCTCCGCCTCGGCCGCATCCTGGCCGAACTCGCTCCGCAAGAGCCGGAGGTTCACGGCCTCGTGGCGCTGATGGAGATTCAGGCGTCGCGCTCGAAAGCGCGCGTGGGCCCTTCGGGAGAGCCTATCCTGCTGCTCGAGCAAAACCGCTCGCACTGGGACCACCTCCTCATCGGTCGAGGTCTCGCGGCGCTGGATCGTGCTGAACAGTTCGGCGGTGTGCGGGGTCCGTACGCCCTCCAGGCTGCGATTGCCGCTTGCCATGCACGAGCGCTTAACGCCGAGGAAACGGATTGGGCAGGCATCGTGACGCTTTATGAAGTGCTTGCTCAGGTCACGCCGTCGCCAATCGTAGAGCTGAATCGCGCGGTGGCAGTGGCCATGGCCTCCGGCCCGGCAGCGGGGCTTGAGCTGATCGACACGCTCGTCTCGGAGCCGTCTCTCCAGACCTACCACCTCCTGCCCAGCGTGCGCGGCGACTTTCTTTTCAAGCTAGGCCGCCTTGCCGAAGCGCACCTGGAGTTCGAGCGCGCTGCATCGCTCGCGCGCAACTTACGCGAACGCGAATTCCTGCTCGATCGCGCGCGAGCGTGCGCGGTTTAGCTGACACACCTAAGAATGCTTCTCGCGTTAGTGGCGCTGCCACGTGCGGTATACTTTCGCGGCTATGGACTTGGCGGCGGAAGGTAGCGCGCGATTCCAGTTTGCCAGCGATCAGTCGCTGCTGGTTTATTTCGATGAGCAGGTAGGGCAACACCGGTCTCCCGATCCGGTCGGGACAGGCGCCGACCGGCCACTACAAAGACAGTTCACGCTCGAAGCGAATGAAAATGTGAGGAAGCTGCTGCGGCTGCTGGAGTCGGAGCCTGTGGCGGGTGTTCGCAATTTGCATCCGGCGTACTCCTCCTTGTTGATCAAGTTTGAAGCGTTGCAAATGCGGCACGACGGGTTGGAAGCGATTCTGAGAAAGTATCTTGAGCGGCTTGAGGAGGTAAAACTCCCGGAGCCGCAGCGCGTGGAAATTCCGGTTTGCTATGGCGGTGAGTTTGGGCCGGATTTGGCCGAGGTGTGCGCGTTGCGCGGAATGACGGCGGCGCAGGCGGTTGAGTTGCACGCTTCGGTCGAGTATCTGGTCTATTTTTTGGGGTTCGTGCCGGGATTCGCGTACCTCGGGGAATTGCCGAAAGAGTTGGCGACGCCGCGGCTGGCGGTGCCACGACGGAAGGTGCCGGCGGGAAGCGTGGGAATCGCGGGAAATCAGACGGGCGTGTACCCGTTTGCCACGCCGGGCGGGTGGAGATTGCTTGGGCGGACGCCTCTCAGAATGTTCCGGGCTGACCGGGATGGGTTGAGCTTGGTGTCCATCGGAGATCGCGTGCGATTCACGCCGATCAATGCGGAGCGATTTGCGACGCTGGAGAAGGCATGCGCGTAATGGAGGTGCAAGCGCCGGGGCTGCTGACGACGGTACAGGATTTGGGGCGTGAGGGATTCGGACCCATGGGAGTCTCGCCTTCAGGAGCGGCCGATGCAATTTCATTGCGGCTGGGAAACCGGCTGGTGGGAAACGGAGAAGGCGCCGCGGGATTGGAAATGACCTTACTTGGCGGGAGATTTGTGTTTTGGGAGGATACGGTGTTCGCGCTAACGGGATCGGATTTTGGCGCAACGCTCGACGGCGCGCCCGTTCCGTTGTGGGCATCGTACCAAGCGAAATCGAGGCAAACGCTGAGAGTGGGGCCGACACAGGCTGGAGCACGCTGTTATTTGTGCGTGCAAGGCGGGATTGCGGTGCAGGATTTTCTGGTGAGCGCGTCAACGCATATCTTGAGCGGGCTTGGGGGGCATGAAGGCAGGGCATTGAGAGTAGGAGACGTGCTGAAGATTGGAGCAGCGAAAGCGAAGGATTTGTTCCGGCCGAGATCGCTGACTGCGACGGCTTGGGAGCGGCTTGCGCCACGGAAGGTGCTGCGCGTCACGCCGGGGCCGCAAAGCGATTGGTTTCCGAAAGCGGCGCAGAAAATATTTTATGAGAGCACCTATCGCGTGGCGGAAGAATCGAATCGCATGGGGATTCGGTTGGAGGGCACGGCCATTTCGGCAGATTTGGGCGGGGCTTGGCGGGAGGAGACAGGCAAGAATGCCTGTCCTACTGGAGAGATGATTTCCGAGGGCGTTTCGCTTGGTGCTGTTCAAGTGCCGGAGGGAGGGAAGCCCATTATTCTTTTTGTGGAGCAGCAAACTACGGGTGGATATCCGAAAATTGCCAATGTGATTTCTGCGGATTTTCATAGTCTTGGGCAGTTGCGGCCGCGGGATGAGATTCGGTTTGAACGGGTCGACTGGGAAACGGCGCGAGCCTTGTTGAGAGAGCAGGAGGAATTGATGGCGTCGAAGGAGTTGTTCTTGGAATGAAACGCGGTCAGCTAACGATTGATCTGAATTGCGACATGGGCGAGGTGCCGGAGGCGATTGCGGACGGCACGCAGGAATCGCTCATGCGTTCCATCACGTCCGTCAATATCGCTTGCAGCGGGCATGCGGGCGACGAACAGACCATGAAAACCACGATCGAGCAGGCGCTTCGGTGGAAGCTGGCGATTGGGGCGCATCCGGGCTATCCCGACCGCACGAATTTCGGGCGGCTGGAGTTGAAGCTGCCGCTGGACGAGATTGCGAATTCCGTGTTCGAGCAGGTGCGAACGCTTGCCGAGATTGCCGAACGATGCGGCGTCCGCCTGGTTCACGTCAAGCCGCACGGCGCGCTTTACAACCAGGCGGTGAGGAATCGCGAGCTTGCGGAAGCGATAGCCGAGGGTGTCGCGCGATGGAATAAGGATGTCGTGCTGGTGGGCCTTGCAGGCGCGCCCATGCTGGATGTTTTTCGGGAAGTGGGCTTCGCCGTTGCCGCCGAAGCGTTTGCCGACCGCCGCTACGAACCGGATGGAACTCTGCGGTCGCGCAAGTTTGCGGACGCGCTGATCCGCAATCCCGAAGAAGCGGCTTGGCAGGCGTTGGGCATCGCGGAGCGAGGCGTAGTGATTGCGAGCGACGGAAGCGCAGTCTCGGTTGACGCGCAGACTCTTTGCATTCACGGCGACACTCCAGGCGCGCCCGAGATTGCAGCAACTGTGGCACGAATCCTGCGCGAGGCGGGCGTTACGCCGTGTGCCCTTTCGCGAGAGCCTCATTAGTCTTGAAAACGATCCATGTAGCGAGGGTGGCACGAATGAATCAGGCCCAGAACAACTCCGCTCCTAGCTTTTGGGACGAAGTCGTACGTGCTTATGGCTTTCCGATTGTAATGTTTGCACTAGCTATCGTTCCGGGGCTTAATTTCACGTATTCCGGGCACGGCGGAATCAGTTGGTTCGTTGCTCCGTTGTGCTTTCCGTATGTAATCCTGCGGGCACTCATCAAAATCACAAAAGGATCCGAGGCGTCTCGCAAGTGGTATAAGAGTTTCTTCAAGATCACTGTTCCGTCTTACATTGCCATCGCACTTCCACTCTCTTGGGCTGCCACGACATCTATTCGATTGACTTTCGGCCTGCCTATTTCTGCTTGGGCCTTCTTTGCTCTAATGGTCTCGCCCCTTCCGTGGTGGTACTTCAGGTGATTTCCACACATTTCGACGATCGATCCGTTGCCTGATAGTGGACGATAATTCGGCATGTCGGAGGCCTACACACCAGCGGGTGAAAAGATCAGCGAGTGGAGAAAGAGAAGTAAACGCAGAGGACCCAGAGAAACAAAAAAAGCGGGCAGCCGAAGCTGCCCGCCGGGGAAGGAAGTGCCGCGGAGGCGGCAAGGGCTATTCAAATTTTTCGGTCATTACCGGGAACGTGAGCTTGGCCTTTGCGAGCGACTTAACGACGGTGGCCTCGGCGTTTTCCGCGGTGGTGTTGCGGGATGTAGCCATCTCGCTGACGAGCAGGTACTTCGCGCGTTCGAGCATTTTCTTTTCACGGAAGGAGAGAGGCTTGCTACGGCTGAGGGAAACCAGACTCTTGAGGACGACGGCGACTTCGAGGAGGGACCCGGTGCGCATTCGCTCCGAATTCTCTTTGAAGCGGTGCTTCCAGTCGTGGTGAGAGTTGAGTTTGCCGGTTTCGAGAAAGCCCAGGACTTTGCTGGATTCTGCCGACCGAATGACGGAACGAAGGCCAACGGTCATGGCGTTTGATTGCGGGACCATGACACGCAAGCCGCTGGAAACAATGCGGATCATGAAGTAACGTTCGGTTCTGCCGTTCAAAACTCCGTAGCTGATCTGTTCAACAATGCCCACACCATGATTCGGATAAACGACCTTGTCGCCGATCTTGTAATCCATAATGTTTTGGATTCCCCCTAGGAGAAGCACAGGAAGTGTATAAGAGTGTGTTGCAAGAGTCAAGGTATATCCAGTGGAATCAGAAGGTTAGGGAAAATTAGGTACTAATTTGGCAACGGAATTGCTTGCGGCTGCGATTTTTTGCTTGCCGTTCGATGCGAATAGCGACGGTTCGAAGCCCAAAATCGACTGTTCGCTGGCGGCGATAGCTGCTTCATTGCGAAGAAATCGCCAGCTACAAGGTGAATTCTAGAGAAAGCTGGGCGGGATCGTTCCCCGGGCGGAAGGACGGCTGTCCCGACGGGGGCTTCCCCGAGGCATGGAAGTGTACTGTAGAATGCGGATGTGATTGAACAGGCACCCGATGTGATTGTATTAGCTCTAGATACGTGCGATGCGAGGGGCAGCGTGTCCGTACTGCGGGATGCGCCTGTGTTGAAGGTCGTGGTGCACGAGTCGCAGGAGGATTATTCGACCTGGCTACTTCCGGCGGTTCGTGAATGCTTGGCTGGAGCCGGGCTAAGAATGGAGGACGTGGACGCCTACGCAGCGGCGGTAGGGCCGGGCTCGTTTACTGGCGTACGGGTGGGGTTGACGGCCGTGAAAGCCTGGGCGGAGGTTTACGGTAAGAAGATCGCGGCGGTCTCACGTTTGGAAGCCTTGGCTGCCGAAGCCACCGACGGGGCGAATTGGGTAGCAGCATTTGCCAATGCCCAACGAGGACAGGTATTCGGAGCCGTTTATCAACGGAACGGGAAGGGATTGGCGCGACTGGGCGACGAAATGGTGATTGCGCCGGGTAAGTTCTTGGAAGCCGCCGAGGAAGCGGCGAAGGGCGAAAGGATTTTGTGGGTGTCGACGGATGCGGAATGCGTTGTTGGCGAGGAAGCGTGGAAGGCGCGAGAGGGGCTCGGCGAACGAATAGAGAGCGTGTCAACCGTGCGGGCACCGATGATCGGACGGCTCGGACTGGAAGCACTGAAGGAAGGCCGCTTCACGGACGCGCTGACTCTGGATGCGAATTACGTGCGGCGGTCGGACGCGGAGGTTTTCTGGAAGGGGAACGCGGCGCATGGGCGCTGAAACCATGCTCCGTCCCACTCCTTCGACAATTCGGGCGTTTCGCAAAACGGACGCAGCGGCAGCGACGGAGATTCTGAAGGGATCTTTGGAAGCCGCGCAATGGACAGAATGGGGCGTTAGCGAGCTGCTAGGCTGGAGCGGCGTTGTGGCACTGGCACTGGTCAGCGAAGACGGCCATAAGGTCAGTGGTTTCCTCGTCGGACGGCAAGCGGGAGAGGAGGCCGAGATTCTGAATCTTGCTGTCACTCCTGCTAACCGACGAAAAGGACAGGGGAGTGCGCTACTCAATGCGGCCATGGATGAATTCCATGCCCGGCGCGTAAGTCGCTTGTTTTTAGAGGTTCGCGAGTCCAATGGGGGCGGCATCGCATTCTATGAGAAGCATGGATTCTTGAAAACGGGGTGTCGCGCCGCCTATTACCACCATCCCGATGAAGCCGCGATTGCGATGGAGAAAAAACTCGCGGGCTAGGACGGAAATACTACAAATACCCTCTTGACGCCGCGAACCAGAGTGCTATCTTGCGTTCATGTAGTGCACACATCTCATTCACGGAATCGTCAGGAGGAACGCATGGCAAGTGCGCAGCGGACACCTCGGGACATACCCTTCGAGGCAGACGCCGAGTATCAGCGTCTGGCAGAGCAGCACCGGCAATACGAAGCAGAACTTCAGAAAATCTCCAAGTCGCCCTACCTGAATTCAGAAGACCTCCTGGAAGAAATCAAGCTAAAGAAGATGAAGCTCCACTGCAAGGATGAGATGGAGCGGATTGCCGCGCGTATCATACGCACGCGTGCCAGTTACACCCAATAACGACTTTATCGCAGGCGATTCTGTCGTAGAATGACCATGCGTGCGCGCGGCGCGAAGACCGCGCGCAGGAATGCTGGAGTCTACTCCGGGAAGCATGGTCAAAGAAGGCTACTATTTCGGAATTCCGCCGCTCCTGCTGGGCGGTGTTGCTTACCTGCTGCAATGGAATGTGGCGGCCACTGTCCTGGTGCTGCTAGCCCTCTTTGTCTTCTCGTTCTTTCGTGATCCGGAACGCGTGATTCCTGCGGAACCTGGGGCGGTGGTGTCTCCGGGCGACGGCCGAGTGGTGGTGGTTACGGATGAGGAATACGAAGGCCGGCCTGGGAAGCGCCTGAGCATTTTTCTGGCGGTGTGGAACGTGCACGTGAACCGGTCGCCGGCGGCAGGAACGATTACGAAAATGCACTACCGCCCTGGAAAATTTCTGGCGGCGATGCGCGAGCGGGCATCCGTGGAAAATGAACAGAATGTTTTCACGCTTTCGACGGAAGCCGGAGAAATAGTGTTCAAGCAGATTGCCGGACTGATCGCGCGGAGGGTTGTCTCTTGGAAAAAAGCCGGCGAAAAGGTGGCTCGCGGAGAGCGCATTGGGCTGGTACGATTCGGGTCGCGCGTGGACCTGTGGGTGCCCAAAGAGGCGGAGATCCTAGTGAAGGTGGGAGAGAACGTGAAGGGCGGTTCGAGTGTGCTCGCCCAGTGGCCGGTGAAACCCGCAGCACATAAATTGGGCGAATCGAGTTCAGCAGAGACGGACGCAAATCTAACGGCGACGGGGAAGCGATCGTAACTATGGGCGAGCCCGAACAGCACGAGATTCCTTTCAAAGAGAGGCGCTTGCGATTCAGGAATCCGAAATTGCGGCGTGGGATTTTTCTGCTTCCCGCGGCGTTCACATCCGCGAATCTCCTGTGCGGTTACTACGCCATCGTTGCATCGCTGGTGTGTGCGCCAGATGATTTTAACCGCGCAGCGAAGGCCATTGGCCTGGCGATTCTGTTTGATTCACTGGACGGCCGTGTCGCTCGAATGACGGGGACAAACACGGAGTTTGGCGTGCAGTTCGACTCGCTGGCAGACGTTGTCAGCTTTGGCGTGGCGCCGGCGATTCTAGCGTACGCGTGGGGTATTCGAAGCGTGACTGCTACGAACCCGGAGGCGCTGCACCAGCTTGGACTGTTTGGCTGGGTGTGCTGCTTGTTCTTCCTCATTTGTTGCGCATGGCGCCTGGCGCGCTTCAACGTGAAGGGCATGGCGCCAGGGGGATCAAAATATTTTGTGGGAATGCCGACGCCGGCGGCTGCTGGGGTGATTGCTGCGGTGGTACACGCTTTGCATCGGATAGGGCCGCTTCAAGACTGGCGCTGGTCGGTGGCGTGGCTCTTGATGGCGGCAGGGCTGGGCGGACTGATGGTCAGCACGATTCGTTATTACAGTTTCAAGGATCTTCCCTGGACGCGGAAGCAGCCGGCCATCCTGATTCTTTTTCTTATTACGCTGGGCGCGGTCATTTGGGCGTTTTCGGAAGTTGTGCTCGTGCTTCTGGCTGGTACATACGCGGTGCTCGGTGTGACGCTACATCTCGTGCGCTTCGTGCGGCATCGTATGGTTTCGCGGACCGCGTGATTCATGCCTCCGTTTGAACGGGATTCCCACCGGATTGTAATTGCGGGTGCGTCTTCGCTGCTGGGAGCGGAGCTAAAGTCGTTATTGGAAGAAAGCAAGTTTGCGGGATGGGATTTGCGGCTGGTGGATGAAGAGGTGGCCGCAGGAACTTTGACGGAAGCGGGCGGGGAGCCGGCGGTAATTCAGCCGGTGGAAGAGGGAAGCTTCGAGAAAGCCGACATAATATTCTTCACTGGCTCATCCGATTTTACACTTGCGAATTGGGAGATAGCCGGCCGCAGTGGGGCAGTGATCATCGATTTGTCTGCCCATTCTATCAATTTCGCCGATACCTTCGTCTGGTATCCCGGAATCGAGAAGCTTCGCGGTCAATCCCTGCCTGAAAAACCACGTCTCGCTGCGGTTCCTTCCGCGGCGGCGGAAGGCGTTGTTCGCCTTTCTCTTGCGCTGGAAAGTTCCGGTTTGCAGACCTTAACCGCTACTGTTTTGCAATCCGTTTCCGCAGCTGGGAAGAATGGCATCGAAGAACTCGAAACGCAGACCAAGCAACTGCTAACTTTTCAGAGTCCAGGTAAGGAACTCTTTGACGTGCAGGTGGCATTTAATTCGCTCGACCGTTATGGTCCCGCCCGTCAAGCTGATTCACATGGAGCACGATTAAGTCTTCGCAATGAGGTGAGTGCGTGCCTGCGTGAAGGCGGTGTGCTTCCCGCGGTGGACTTGGTCCATGTGCCAGTTTTCTATGGTGTGACATTTTCGGCATGCGCGAAACTCAGCGATGGAGCAGACAAGGATAGAATCGCAGCAGCCTGCCAACAAGCGGGATTCGCGATCCTAGATGAGTGGGGAATTGGCCCGAATAATATCAGCGCGGCCGGAGAAACCATTGCTCAACTGTCGAAACCGCACGCCGATCGGCTGCAGGCTGGGAGTTGGTGGTTTTGGGGAGCGGCGGATAATATTCGGTTGCCGGCTTGGAATGCGGTGAAGCTGGCGGAGAAATTGATGCCATGAGGCGGAGGATGGTCATCGCGTTGATAGGTGCGGCGATATGTAGCGCTGGCTGCGGATATCACGTGGCTGGGCGGAGCGACTCGCTACCGAAGAGCATCCACGTGATTGCGGTGCCAGCACTGGAAAACAAGACCACCAGCTACCGCATCGAACAGAGATTGACGACGGCGACAGTCCATGAATTTTTAGCGAAGACTTCCTACCGCGTGGTGCCTGATCCAGCGAACGGAGACGCGGTGCTGCGGGGCAAAGTGCTGAGCCTGGAGGCGGTACCGCTGCTTTTTGATACGGCAACGGGGCGCGCGACGGCCATGCTGGTGACGCTGAAATGCGAGATCACTTTCGAAGAGCGCGAAACGGGAAAGGTCCTCTATCACACGGACAATTTTATTTTTCGCAACCAATACGAGATTTCCACCGACCCTGGGAACGCCGACAGCGTAAAGAATTTTTTTGAAGAACAGGACCCTGCGTTGGACCGCATGGCACGAGACTTTGCGGAGCGGCTGGTGGCGGCCATCGTGGAGAACTATTGATGGCGCGGATTTCGCAGCAGGAATTGGTTGGGCGGCTGGAGAAGGGGAAGCCCGTTCCGGCAATTCTATTGGTGGGTGAAGAGCCGTACCTTCGCGATGCCTGCCGCGCGCTATTGATTGAGAGATTCGTGCCGGAAGCTTCGCGGACCTGGGCGGTGTCGCGGTATTCCGCGGATCGCAGCGAGACGCAAGCGGCCCTGGATCAGGCGCAAACGATGGCCATGCTTTCGCCGCAGCAAGTGGTTTTCCTCGAGGATGTGGAAGCGATCGAAAAGCTCGGCGAGAAAAACCGGGACGAAGCGG
>WNFG01020381.1_pt1 | contig 11415 bp, 9 predicted proteins | sample 5400431 | NCBI WGS metagenome assembly WNFG01 (sample SAMN13153346, study PRJNA577476) | soil metagenome | isolation source: 120 cm saprolite under Douglas fir tree site 2 hole 3 replicate 2 | place: USA:California | collected 2015-04-18
CGAGATCACGGCGTTTTGTGTTGTGCCGCAGTTCTTCTATCTGATTCACGAGCGCATCTTCAAGGAGCTGAACAAGCGCGGAAAGCTGACGCTGCGGCTGGTTCGTACGCTGATGGGACTGAATCGAATGCTTCGGCGAGTTGGGATCAATGCGGGCAAGGTGTTCTTCGGGAAGATTCACGCCACGTTTGGCAAGCGAATGCGCTATCTGATCACGGGCGGCTCGCGCTTCGATACGGAAATTGCGCGCGATTTCTACTGCTTTGGAATTGATGTGCTGAACGCTTATGGACTGACGGAGACAACTGGAGGCGCATTCCTCAATCGTCCTGGGAAGGTTGTCATTGGCTCGGTGGGACCCCCGCTTCCGACGGTGGAAGCGAAGATTATTGATCCGAAGCCGATGGAAGAAGGCGGCCCAGCGGCGGGCGAGATCGCGTTGCGCGCGCCGATTGTGATGAAGGGCTATTGGAATCGCCCGGATGCCACGGCGGCTGTTTTGCGCGACGGCTGGTTCTATACGGGCGATCTGGGCAATCTCGATTCCGGCGGGAACCTGTTCATCACGGGTAGGGGCAAAGAAGTGATTGTGCTGGCAAATGGGAAGAATGTGTATCCGGAGGAGATCGAGACGCATTATCAGAAATCGCCGTTCATCAAGGAAATCTGCGCGATGGCTCTGGAAGCGCGGCCGGGTGATCCGACTTCAGAGCGGCTGTATGGCGTGATCGTGCCGAACTTCGAAGTGCTGCGTGAGCAGAAGATCGTGAACTCGAAAGAGGCGATTCGTTTTGACATCGAGGGCTTGTCGCACAAGATCGCGTCGACCAAGCGACTGGGTGGTTATGAAATCTGGCAAGAAGATCTGCCGCGCACAACGACCCGCAAACTGAAACGTTTTCAGATCGAAGAAAAGGTGCGGGAGCTGCAAAAGAGGGGCGGCCCGGGCGAGGCGGAGGTCGGAACGGAAAAGTCGCTGACCGACGAGGAGCGGGCGTGGCTCGAACGCGACGATGTGAAGCGGGCACTGGAAATTGTGCGAGAGTCGGCGCGGAACAAGATCGCGGAGATCCGTCCGACACACAACCTGGAACTGGATTTGGGACTCGACTCCATGCAGCGGGTCGAACTGCTGACCGCGCTTGAACAGCAAATCGGAGGCGATGTCCCAGAGACGCATCTGGCGGAAGTCTATTCGGTGCGCGATCTGGTGGATGCCGTTCTGGAGAGCGCCAGCCGCGGCGAGGGTGGGGCTAAAGCAGCGGCGCCGCCGTGGTCCACCATTCTCGCGGAGCCGGTCACCGACCCCGAGGTGCTGGGGCTAACGCGGCATCAATGGCTTACGGAAATATTTTTCTTTCTACTGGGACGGGTCCTCTACCTGGTTGCGCTCGATCTCTTCCACTTGAAGGTGAAGGGACTTGAAAACCTGCCTGCGAAGGGGCCGTTTCTGCTGTGCTCAAATCACCAGAGTTACATTGATCCGGTGGTGATGGGATCGGTTTTGCCGTGGCGTCTGTTTCGCAATACGTTTGCTCTGGGTACAAGCGATATTTTTGGCCAGGGATTGATGCGGCGGCTGGCGCGATGGATTCGCATCGTCGTGCTCGATCCCGATGCCAACCTCATTCCCGCAATGCGCGCCGGGGCTTACGGATTGCGTCAGGGGAGCGTGCTGGTGCTTTATCCGGAGGGCGAACGCTCGGACACGGGCAAACCGAGAGTTTTCCGGAAGGGGGCGGCGATTCTCTCCATTCACGAACAGGCGCCGATCGTTCCGGTCGCGATTGAAGGTTTCTATGATGCCTGGCCCCGGCATCAGAAATGGCCGAAGCTGGCGAATCTGCGGCTCGTGTTCGGCAAGCCGATTGTGCCGCCTCCGGTGAGCGAGGCGAGCGAAGCGACGTATGAGAAGTTGACGGCGGATTTGAAGGAGCGAGTGGTGGGAATGTGGCAGGAGTTGCGGCGGGCGGAGGGCAAGTCGACGGAAATTTAGCAGGCTGAGAGCGCCAACCTCAGCCCCTGAAGGGGCATTAACAGTAGCCCACTTTCGGCATCGCTGAAGGTATGCCCTGATACGAATCTGGGCGTTTTCACAACCTGTGCAAGCGCTGCTCCGCCCAAAAACGAACGCGCCGGATGTCGTCTTACCGCAATTCCTCCATGCACTGCTGGAGGGCTTCCCGGCTCGGGCGCGTGGCCGATTCCGGCAATGTCGCCAGGGGCTGGTCGGTGACGTTTAACAGATCGATGAAGGTTGGGGCATTGGCATTGATGTAAAACAGTCCGGTCAGCACTTCGCCTTTGGCATGCGCTTCCATCAGGCGGGTCACCGCTTGAATCTTGTCGGTCGGATCGTACTCTTCTTCCAGCTTGCGCAGCCGCAGGTGCGAGCCGTCGTGCATGGTTACTTCAAACGCCGTGCCAGGATCGTACTCCACGCTGATGTTTTCGAACACCGGCACGAAGTCCACTTCGTGCAACGGTTCTTCGTGGTCGAGCACGTACTTGTAGGACTTAGTTGAGCCCTCATGATCGTTGAAGGTCACGCAGGGCGAGACGACGTCGAGCATGACGGTGCCTTTGTGGGCGATGGCGGCTTTGAGCATCGCGTGCAGTTGCTTCTTGTCGCCGGAAAATGAACGCCCTACAAAGGTCGCTCCTAACTGGATTGCCATGATGCAGGTGTCGACCGGAGGAAGGTCGTTCACGATGCCGGTCTTGAGGGTCGATCCCAGATCAGCGGTCGCGGAAAACTGTCCCTTGGTCAGGCCGTAACAACCGTTGTCCTCGATCACGTAGATGATTGGCAGATTGCGGCGCATGAGGTGGACGAATTGTCCGGCACCGATGGAAACTGTGTCGCCATCGCCCGTGACTCCGAGCGCTATGAGGTCTTTGTTGGCGAGCATGGCTCCGGTTGCTACCGACGGCATGCGCCCGTGCACGGAGTTGAAGCTGTGCGAGCGGTTCATGAAGTACGCGGGGCTCTTCGACGAGCAGCCGATCCCGCTGAACTTGGCTACGCTCTCGGGCTTGACGCCCATTTCGTACATGGCATCAATGATGCGCTCGGAGATAGCGTTATGTCCGCAACCGGCGCAGAGAGTCGTCTTGCCGCCGCGATAGTCAGCGACCTGCAATCCAATGCGGTTTACTTTTGGTTTGGTCGTGCTGGTGGGGGTGGTTCCCATTTACTTACCCTCCATCATCATGAGTTCGTCGGTTACGGAACGGGCATCGATCGGCAATCCGTGAATGTGGCAGATCGAACGGAGACGCGGCGTCAGCTCGGGCTTGATATCCAGCTTGAGCAGAGTGGCCATCTGTCCATCGCGGTTCTGCTCCACCACGTACAAGCGGTCGTGCTGCTCGATGAAGTCGTGCACCTCGCGAGTGAAGGGATAGGACTTCAGCCGCAGATAGTCCGTCTCCAGTTTGTGTTCATTGCGCAACTGGTCGCGACTTTCGGTGATGGCCCAGTGCGTGGTACCGAACGCGATGATGCCGATTTTTGATTTGCCGTTTGCGACGACGTCAGGCCGCGGCACGAACGATCGCGCCGTCTCGAACTTCTTGTTGATGCGCTCCATGTTGCGCTCGAAATCGTCCGGACGTTCGCTGTACTGACCTTTCTGGTTGTGGCCGCTGCCGCGCGCAAAGTACGCTGCTGCCGGATGATCCGTGCCCGGCAACGTGCGGTAACCCACGCCGTCGCCGTCGATGTCTTTGTACCGGGAGAAACTACCCAACTTCTCCAGATCCTCCTTTGTGAGCACCTTGCCGCGCTTGATCGGCTTCTCTGGATAGGGAAATGGATCGGCCATCCAGTTATTCATCCCCAGATCTAGATCCGACATGACGAACACGGGCGTCTGGAACTGTTCTGCCAGATCGAACGCGTCCTGTGCCAGCGTGAAGCACTCTTCGGGCGACGACGGAAAGAGCAGGATGTGCTTGGTATCACCATGGCTCAGAAACGCGGTGGACAGTATGTCGCCCTGCGAAGTACGCGTGGGCAGGCCGGTGGAGGGCCCGACGCGCTGGATATCCCAGATGACCGCGGGAATCTCGACGTAATAAGCCAGTCCGGTGAACTCCGCCATCAACGAGATGCCTGGACCAGCAGTCGCAGTCATGGAGCGCGCTCCCGCCCAGGCTGCGCCAATTACCATGCCAACCGCCGCCAGTTCATCCTCGGCCTGCACGATCGCGAAGGTCGCTTTGCCATCGGGCCCGATGCGGTGCTCCTTCATGTACTCGATCATGGTTTCGACGAGCGAGGACGAGGGCGTGATCGGATACCAGGTCACGACCGTGCAACCAGCAAACATGCAGCCCAGGGCCGCGGCCGAGTTGCCGTCGATGATGATCTTGCCTTGAGTCTTGTCCATGCGCGCGATCACGAATGGATCACGTTTGGTGAGATTCGCGGCGGCGTAATCGTAGCCCGCCTTGACAGCCGCCAGGTTGAGGTTGGCGGCCTTCACTTTTTTCGCCGACCCCGACGTAGATCATGTTCTTGACCAGCTTCCGCAGTTTGGCTTCCGGGCAGACGGGCGCAACCAGTTTGTCGTAGGGAACGGAGTAGAAAATCAGATCGTTGCGCAGTTTATCGAGCGCGAGCGGCTCGTCGTACAGAACGGAGGCTCCAGGCGCCAGTGACTTCGTGTCTTCCTCGGCGGTCTCCGGGTTCATCGCGACCAGGAGATCAATCTCTTTCTTACGCGCGATGTAACCGTCTTTGTTGGCGCGGATCGTGAACCAGGTCGGCAGTCCCGCGATGTTCGACGGGAATAGATTTTTCGCGGAGACCGGCACGCCCATCTGGAAAATGCTGCGCAGGAGGACAGTGTTGGAACTCTGCGACCCGGAACCATTCACGGTCGCAACCTGAATACTCATGTCATTGACGACACGCTTTTGCCCCAAGTGGCCGGATGATTCCTGGGGCACGACATCAATTGTGGCCATCCCCGTGCCTTTCTGATCGTGGCCGGAACGAACCTATTTCGTCCGGCGCTTTCGCGGAATGAAGGGCGGAAACCCTTTATTATACGCCCGTGCGGAGGGAGCCGCTGAACGCAAAGCTGTAGGGACTCTCCTAGCTGAGGTCTAGAGTAACTCGTAGTCTCTCGTCGAGCGCATTCAGCAACAGCTGGTCCAGCTTGCCCAGGTGCACGCCGAGCCGATCGGTTGTGATCGCTCGCACTTGCTCGCACATCGCGACCGAGTCCAAAGCCAGTCCACCGGCGCCTTTCCGCAGCAACAATTGGCTGGGATAGATTCTCTTGCAGTTGGCTGCGTCCGTACAGGGGACACACACTATCACGCTGCTGTTGTGATTGATCGCATCGCGGCTGACGATAATAACCGGCCTGGAGCCTGCCTGCTCAGAACCTCGCGTAGGATCGAGCAATGCGAAGAAGACATCGCCACGGGATGGAATGTGCCGAGCTATGAGTTTTTGCTTTCGTCCGCCACGCGCAGAGTCTCACGGTCGCTGGCGGCAAACTGCCGGGCGATGACTGCAGATTCTCGCTGATATTTTCGATCGTTTTTCATGTGCTCGAACTCTCGATCGATGAGTTCACGATGTAATCGCTTGAGCCGTTCTTCAAGAGATTGCACGAGAAGATCGTTAAGGCTGCTGGCCTCGGTATCGCCTTTTTCCAACGCGCGCCGAGCTTCCTCGTAAAGACGGCGAGGCAATCGCACAGTGGTTGTCTGCAAGGTGGACTTGCGTGATGTGGCAGGCATTGGTGCGTCTCCCGATATCATAAGATGATATCATTATAGCAATCTATTTATGAAATCATGTATGATACCAAATTGGGAGACTGGTGATATATTATTGAAACTACTGGCTTTAGATAAACTACCGACGTTTTACCCTTCCACCTGGAAGAACTGCGCCATGTTCCGGAACTTCGCGTAGCGGGCATTGAGGAGATCGCTCACGGACAATCGCTTGAGCTCTGCTAGTTGCTCCTGCAACACCCCGTCCAGCAACTCGGCAGCCTGGGCGTGATCAGTGTGAGCGCCGCCGGGAGGCTCCGTCACAATCCCGTCGATGATGCCCAGTTCGCCAAGATCCTTGGGCGTAATCTTCATGGCAGCGGCAGCGATGTTCCGCTTCGTCGGATCGCGCCACATGATGGAGGCGCATCCCTCCGGCGAGATTACCGAGTAGATCGAATTCTCCATCATCAGGACGCGGTCGCCGACGGCGATGGCCAGCGCTCCTCCACTGCCACCCTCGCCGGTAATTGTCACGATGATAGGAACTTCGATCCTGACCATCTCACGTAGGTTGTAGGCGATGGCTTCGGCCTGTCCGCGCTCTTCCGCACCTAAACCAGGATAGGCACCTGGGGTGTCTATGAATGTAAAAATCGGCCTGCGAAACTTGGCTGCGACCTGCATCACCCGCAACGCTTTACGGTAGCCTTCTGGATTCGGCATGCCGAAATTGCGATAGACCTTTTGCTTGGTGTCGCGAGCTTTCTGATGCCCGACTACTAGGACGTCTTCCCCGTGAAAACGCGCCATGCCGCACACAATTGCCGGATCGTCGGCAAAACCGCGGTCGCCGTGGATCTCGCTCCAGTCGGTGAAGATGCGCTCCACGTAATCCAATGTGTAGGGGCGCTGAGGATGGCGCGCCATTTCGGTGCGCTCCCAGGGATTTAGATGGGATGAAACTTCGCGGTGTAAGTCGTTCACGCGATCGTGCAACTGCTGGACCTGGCGGCGGGTTTCTTCGTTCTGCCCTTCCAGAGCCTGCAAGCGCTCGATCTGCTGCTCGATTTTTTCCAGCTCCTGTTGCGCTTTGAATCCAGAATCCATCGTGATGACGTTCCCATTCCCGCCGACGTTATGCGCTTCCACCATCGAGAGCAAAAACTCGGTCCCAATGATGGCGGGATTACCGGCGCTGTCGTCGGAACGCTGCGCTCGGGTTATTTTCGCTCGACTCACTGGCCGAACCTGTTAACGGGTAGGGATCAACTGATAACGCGCACACTGCCGCGCCCGCACAGCTCTTCCACGCGGCCGATGAAATTCCGGTCCGGCATCACATTATAGCCTTCGGCTTCCATCACCACCATGAAATCGCCCTGCCGTTCCACGTCGAACAGCACTTTGGCCTCGCCCGGGCGCTCGTGAAACAGGGCTTGCAGAGCGCCGACTGTATCTTCGGACGCGCTCTCCAGAGGAATGCGGATGCGCAGCGCCTTGGGCAGCGGAACTTTGGCCTCGTCTAACGGGATGATCTCGTTGACTGTCAACTTGGCATTGGCGCCGTCTTCGATGCGCACTCCGCCTCGGATCAGGACTGGAACCTCCAGTTTTACTTTCTCGCCGAGTTTGCGGAACGACTCCGGGAAAATCAGCAATTCCACTTTCCCGGACATGTCTTCGAGCGCACCCTGCGCCCACAGCTCTCCACGTTTTGATTTTGCGACGCGCAGATTCGTGATCAGACCGGCAGTGGTGATGTTCTCATCCTTGTTCGTCGATCTCTTCATGCCATTGATGTCTTCGGTGGAAAGCGCGCTCAGATCGAGCAGCTTGTCTTTGTATTTTTCCAGCGGGTGTCCGGTGATGAAAAATCCGAGAATCTCCTTCTCCGCAGCCAGCCGCGTGTGCTCATCCCAATCCGGAGTGTCGGGAAGAGCGTTGTTGTCGTGAGGAGCGGGCTCGTCCGCGAACACGCCGAAGAGGCCGTGCTGGCCCGATTCAACGTCCCGCTGTGTCTTCTGGGCACGGTCGATGGCTTTGTCGAGCGCCTGCATGAGTTGCGCACGGCGGCCGAGAGAATCCATGGCTCCGCTCTTGATCAGCGACTCGAGCACGCGCTTGTTGAGAAGCCGCAGGTCCACTTCTTCGCAGAATTCAAAAAGCGAACGGAAATTCCGGCCAAGCTTCTTACGTGCTGCGACGGTCGACTCGATCGCATTCCCGCCGACATTCTTCACTGCCGCCAGTCCGAAACGGATCGCCTGGCCATGAGGAGTGAAGTTGGCATCACTCACATTGATGTCTGGCGGCTCGACGGCGATCCCCATCTCGCGGCACTCGTTGATGTACTTCACGACATCGTCGGTGCTGCCGGTGACCGAGGTGAGCAGCGCTGCCATGAACTCGAACGGGTAGTGCGTCTTCAAATAGGCAGTGTGATAGGCCAGCAGTGCGTAGGCGGCGGAGTGCGACTTGTTGAAGCCATAGCCGGCGAACTGCGCCATCAGGTCAAAGATTTTTTCGATTTTCCGGGGCGGGTAACCATTCTTCACCGCACCCTGCACAAAGCGTTCGCGCTGGGCGGCCATTTCCTCCGGCTTCTTCTTGCCCATGGCCCGACGCAGCAAGTCCGCGTCTCCCAAGGAATATCCGGCGAGGCGGTTGGCAATTTGCATTACCTGTTCCTGATAGACGATGACGCCCAGCGTCTCCTCGAGAATCTCCTTCAACTCGGGCAGTTCGTATTCAACTCTCCTGCGTCCGTGCTTTCGCTCGACGAAATCGTCAATCATGCCGCCCTGGATCGGGCCGGGCCGGTAGAGCGCGTTCAAAGCGGTCAGGTCCTCAATCGAGTTCGGGCGGTAGCGGCGCAGGACGTCTCGCATGCCATGAGATTCAAACTGGAATACGCCAGAGGTGAGTCCGCTGTGGAAGACTTTTTCGTAGGTTTCCTGGTCTTCGAGTGGGATGTCGTCGAGCGTGGCGAGTGTGGCGCGGGCGCCCCCGCCCGCGTCTTTCCCTTGAGTCTGGGCGATCAGCTTGAGGGTGTCATCGAGAATAGTCAGCGTTGTCAGCCCCAGGAAGTCCATCTTGAGCAGGCCCATCTTCTCGATGGCGACCATGTCGAAAGCGGTGACGATTTCGTCGTTCTTGGTCTTGTGCAGCGGCACCAGTTCGATCAGAGGCCGCGGCGAAATCACTACGCCCGCTGCGTGCACGCCCGAGTTGCGGACCAACCCTTCCAGTTTCCTGGCGGTGTCCAGCAGCTGCCGCACCTGCGGATCTTTGTCGTAGGCCTCCTGCATTTGGGCTGACTCTTTGATTGCGTCGTCCAGCTTGATGTTGAGCGTGGTCGGAACCATCTTGGCGATGCGATCCACGTCGGTGTATGGCATATCCATCGCACGGCCGACATCTTTGATCGCGGCCTTCGCTGCCATGGTGCCAAAAGTGATGATCTGTGCCACGTTTTCGCGGCCGTATTTTTCGGTGACGTAATTGATCACCTCGCCGCGCCGGTTCATGCAGAAATCGATGTCGATGTCGGGCAGCGAAATGCGCTCGGGGTTGAGGAAGCGTTCGAACAGGAGCGCGTGCTGAAGTGGATCAATGTCGGTGATGCCGAGTGAATAGGCCACCAGAGCGCCCGCAGCGGACCCGCGCCCCGGCCCAACAGGGATGTTACGTTCCTTCGCATAGCGGATGAAATCCCACACGATCAGGAAATAGCCGGAAAACTTCATTTGCTGGATGATCGCCAGTTCCCGCGCCAGGCGCTGCTCGTAGTCAGACAGGGGATGCTTCAGCCGGCCCTGCTCGGAAACGGCGCGCAGGACTTCCAACCGCCGCGCGAACCCTTGTCGGGTGATGTGCTCGAAGTAAGTGTCGATTGTGAATCCATCGGGAACTTCGAAATGCGGGAACGGAGTCGGGACTTTCTCAAGGCGGAGACTACAACGCTCGGCGATATCGAGAGTGCGCGAGAGCACTTCGGGAGAGTCTTTGAACACGCGGTACATCTCGTCGTGACTCTTGACGAAAAACTGCGTGCCCTCGAACTTCATCCGGTTCGTGTCCTGAATGGACTTTCCGGTCTGGATGCACACCATGACATCCTGTGCGTGGGCGTCTTCTTCGCAGAGATAGTGGCTGTCGTTAGTAGCAACGAGCGGCAGCGCCAGGTCTTTCTCTAGCTGGAGCAGCCCGGAACGAATGCGATGCTCCTGTTGCAGCCCCTGGTCCTGGATCTCAAGAAAGAAATTCTCTTTCCCGAAGAGATCGCGATAGAAACCAGCCGCCTCGCGCGCGGCGTCGTAGTTGTTCTCCATCAGGCGCTCGGCAACTTCGCCTTTGAGGCAGCCGGAGAGTCCAATCAATCCCTTGGAATGCTCGGCCAGAAACTTCTTGCTGACGCGCGGTTTGTAATAGAAGCCGTGCAGCGACGCTTCCGACGTGATCTTCACCGTTCTCGGCGAGAACCAGCAAATGGTTGTAGGTGTCGCCTTCTGGCGGAGTGCGCTCGATGTTGTGATCGTCCTTCTTGCAGATGTAAAGCTCGCATCCGACGATGGGCTTGACGCCTTCCTTTTGTGCCGCGTTGACAAAATGCACGGCGCCAAAAATATTGCCGTGATCGGTCATGGCGACGGCCGGCATCCCGAGCTCTTTCACGCGATGGACGAGCTTTTCGACGTCGCAGGCGCCGTCAAGGAGCGAGTAATCGGTATGGAGATGCAGGTGGACGAATTGATCGCTCATTTCTATCCTCCTATTCTAGCGGCTTGGCGAGGATGCGCAACGCCGGAGAATGGTGCAATCCCGAGCCGGTGGTAGGATGCCTCTCAGTGAAATTGACAAGTAAAAATCGCGCGGCCATGGCACGCAGGAGATCAAAATCGCGTGTAACCACGTCGCAGACGAAGGAGCGCCCTCGACGATTCGTTATGTGCGTGCGCAACGACCAGAATCCTTCTGCGCTCAAACTGCGAAAGACTTATGAGGTCATCCCGGATGGCAAGGCTGCCGAGAATCATTTGATACGTGTCGTGGACGAATTGGGTGAGGATTATGTCTACCCGGAAGATTATTTCGTTGCTGTAAAGAATTCCGAGCGGTAGACCGCTGTGCGTTCGAGCCTCCGGCGCAGCGGCTACCCGGCACTCACGTGCCGGGCTTTCATATTCCGCCGCTCCGCGGCTCCAGCATTGCTGCGCTATCGTTTTTTCTTGGCCGGGGATTTGCTCTTTGTTTTTGTCGCAGGCTTGGCAAGCTTGCTCACGGCTCTCTTAGCAGGAGCCTTCTCCTGCTTGGCTGGTGCCTTCGCTGGTGCTTTCTCCTGCTTGACCGGTGCTTCGTCCGGTTTGCCCTTCGCGACATTCTGGGGCTTGGTGGCAGCTTCCGGCTTTGCCGGATTCGCAACAGGCGCAACGGCGGCAGCTTTGCCCTTGCCCTTGGCGCCCGCTTTGGCGGGAGCAACGGGTACTACGGCGGCAGCGGCGGCTGCTTTGCCCCGTCCTCGTTTCGCAGGAGGCGGTGGCGGTGGAGGCGGTGGCGGGGGCGCGAGCGGTTTCAGGAACTTCAAAGTCTCGGTGCGCGACCGTAGCTTTCCGTCCAGCAGCATGAGGAAGACATCGTTGGCAATCTTGGGATACGACGGCAGCTGTGGAGTGA
>WNFG01004748.1_pt1 | contig 11412 bp, 9 predicted proteins | sample 5400431 | NCBI WGS metagenome assembly WNFG01 (sample SAMN13153346, study PRJNA577476) | soil metagenome | isolation source: 120 cm saprolite under Douglas fir tree site 2 hole 3 replicate 2 | place: USA:California | collected 2015-04-18
CGAGCGCCACATCATTCCCAGCAGGAGTTGTGTGTCGACGATGTAGGCCTCAACCGGACTAATACGCGGCCACCCGTTGGCGCGCAGCGTGCCGATGAGGGCCAATCCGGGTCCCTCCAGACGTTTCTGCCCGATGGCCGCGAGTTCAGGGGACGCCAGAGTAAACTGATGCCAGTTCACGAGAATGCACCTCCACCCCGCCACAGCTTAGAAGTTAAGGCGCCCCACGCCTCTGTGATCAAGTGGGGGACTTGCGAGATGCGCACACCCGTTTGACAGTCGGAGTTCAGGTCCTTTACCCGACCTGCTGACTCAAGGGCCTCACTGATGATTGACCGCCGCGAACGTGCAGACGTGATCGGCTTGAGGCACTTCACTTTTCTCCCCCCCTAATCAATTGGTTAATACGCGACATCTTCTGGACGCAGCAGGGGTGCGCGTACACACGCGCGAAGCGTCGTGCATATTATGCCTGAACAACGCTCCGCCAAATCTCCGGTGTGGCTGAAGCGTCTGGGCAGCCGGATCCGGCAGGCCCGCCGCACCCGGGGATTCACCCAAACGGACATCGCGAAGCCGAATCTGACCAAGAGCTTCATCAGTTTGCTAGAGTCCGGGCGGACCTACCCGTCTGTAAGTACGCTGGTTACCCTTGCCAGTCGCCTGCAGACGTCATTGGGGTTGCTCTTGCTGGAAACCCCCCAATTGCCTCGCGAGACCGCGCTCAACCTGCTGGAGTTGGCCAGGGCGAATGCGCCGGCTCACGCCGCCTCCACCGATCGGTTGCTCTCCGCGGCTGAAGTCCTCTCCGAAGACGTCGACGATCTGCGCGGAGAACTCCTGATGACACGCGGCGATATCGCCTTGATGCAGGGGCGACCGAAAGACGCCGAGCGCGCCTTTGCCGACGTGCTCACCTATAGCCGCAAGCGGCACCTCCCCTCCTTCGAGCCCCGGGCGACGGCCCGGATCGCCCATCTGGCGTTAGCCCGCCATGAGGACGACCACGGCCAGGCCCACTTGGAAGAGGCGCTTAAACAATTCCGTGCTACCCGCACGTTGCGATCCGTCGATGGATGCGACGCGCTGCTGGCCTACGGCGAACTCCTCAGCCGCCAGGGGCGGACCGCGCGAGCGCAGCGCGTCTTGGAAGAAGTCGCCCAGGTTGCCCAGAGGCAGGACCTCCCTCTGACGCTGGGTCGGGCGCAGTTGGGGGTGGGGCGGATTCACCTCGCCGCCGGCCGGACGGCGCAAGCTGTGGCTGCGTTGCGCAGCGCGCGGGACGGGTTAATGACTGCGGGCGACTCTGCCGAGGGAGCCACCGCCCTGCAGATGCTCGGGAAGCTACTTGCCGATGCGGGGGAGTTGCAAGACGCGCACGACGCCCTGCAGAGTGCGCTGCAGGCACAGGAGCGGTTGGGCACCACCCGCAGTCGCGCTGCGACCCTCGACGATTTGGCACGGGTCCTGGTCCGAATGGGCAAGATCGCCGACGGACAGCGCGAGGCGAAAGCTGCGCTGGCGCTCGCTGAGGAACACCACGATGTGGTGCAAAAGGCACGCTCTCTCGTGACGCTGGCGCAGGTGGCCCGTGCGCAGCACCGCTGGAAGCAGGCGATCGACCAGTTCAAAGAAGCGGTCGAAGGATTCCGGCGCGCGAGACTGTCGATCGAACTCGCAGAGGCGGCCCGGGAATTGGGAATGCTCCTTAAGGAACGCGGGGAGCATGCCCAGGCGGCCGACTACCTCGCGATGGCAATCTCCATCGAAGCAGAAACGCGCAAGCGCCCCACCGCCTAACCCGCACGGCTCGCTCGCTCATCAACCGCCATCGCGCATCCAGGTCCATCGCCCCGCGCATCTTCCTCCGTCGGCTAGTGTGCTCAAAATCGCTCCGCAGAACGTTCCACTAATCTTCTCAACAACTTGTGCCCGCTGGCCGTTCCCGGCGCCCTATGCCAAGTAACGGGAGGGCAGGGGAACTTCTGGTTTCCCAATTGCGTAACCGGAGGGCAAAGCTTAACCGAACTCTGAGCACGGAGGGGATTCAAATGGGGAGAATTGCGGTAGTTCTAGTAGTTATCTTGAGTCTTATCACCATGCCGCTGCTTTCGGCCCACGCGGCCACCACTAACACCGCCCCGGCTCTCAAGCGGGTGGATGGGCTGCTCGACAGGTCGCTGAGGGAGTTGAAGGCGGCCGAGCGGTTCGCGGACCAGAAGCACCTGGGCCGAATCGACCGCACGACAGATCAGGGCATGAAGCTGGCCCGCTCGGCGGAGAACACGATCGACAACGCACTACGCATAGTGCGACGGGCCGGAGAGAAGCCTTTGACCAAGGCCCAACACGACCAACTCGAGCGGGTCGTCATGCGAGCGCAGCACGAACTGCGTCAGGCTGAGGCCATGCTCGACAAGGCAACGCAGCAGGGACAAGACTTCAAGCGGCTGCGGGAGATGTTCAGCCGCGCGGACCAACAGTTGGACGAAGCATTGAAGCTTGTTCATCAGGTGGTCGCAGGGATGTAAGCTCGTTGCACCACATCGGATTCGCCGCAATGCGCAGCAGCCGGAGCTAACTCCGGCTGCTGCTGTCATCTCCGTCAGTTGAGTGGCGTGACCTCTGCTAAGCCCTGCGCCATCCGTGCGATGGCCTGTTCCGCTTCCTGCCGCGTTAGGGCCCGCAGCGTCTCAGTGCGGGAGTTGCCGCCAGAACCAAGGGAAAACAGAAATGCACTTACAGCTCTGTCGTCCGGGGCATCGACGATCGCTACGAAATCATAGCGCCCCATGGTCCGATAGAGGTCCTTTACCCGACCGCCAACCTTCTCGCAGAGTGTGCGAAGGGCTTCCTCGCGCTTGAGAGATTCTCGGATATTACGGATTCCTCGGTCTGTCCAGTTACCGAGCACGACGTACGTCGACATGTCCGTCCTTTCTTCGACTATATGCCCCTGGCCTTGCGAGGCTCCTTGGTAATCCCATACCAGAGGAAGACTGCTCCGATCAGCACGAACAAGGGCTCAATCGCCACGTCTTCTCGGTGGTTGGTTACGTGATGCAGGCCAAAAATCCAATGCACCCAAATGATGTCAAAAAACAGGACCAACCCTGTGCCTGCAAGCACACCCAGGAAGAATGAGTGCGATCTAGTGCGTCCGCTCCAGACCAAGAATCCAATGAGGACCGCAAAGGCGAGGGCTAGAACTATGTTTCGTCCGGTGAGTCCTGCGACTTGAAACATTGCCTCCTCCTAAGCGCGTCAGTCCCATCTGCGCACAGCCTTGAAACTCACATCTCCTTCTAGGTCCAGACCGTTCAGATACACATACGTCCAGGAATCTCTTCGCTTGGTCAGAACTGCCTACCTATCTCAGTGTTGTAGCGTCCACCTTCGAACAATATGGCTGAAGAACGCCGACTGGTCACGATACTCTTTGCGGACGTCACAGGGTCCACCGCCCTTGGTGAAAACTCTCGACCCAGAAGATGTTCGCGCCCTCATAGCCCAGTTCTTCGCGATTTGCAAGGAAGTCATTACCACCCATGGAGGCACACTCGAGAAATTCATCGGGGACGCGGTGATGGCCGTCTTTGGTCTTCCGCAGGCGCATGGCGATGACGGCCAGCGGGCCCTTAGCGCCGCGCTGGAGTTGCGGGATCGCGTGAAGCAGGATCCAACGCTGCGAGAACGGCTGCCTATCCGCATGGGCGTCAACACGGGGGAGGTGGTCGCGGCCCGCGACCCGAGCGCGGGCGACTTTCTAATCACCGGCGATCCGGTCAACGTCGCCGCCAGACTGCAGCAGGCTGCAGAACCCTGGACCGTCCTCTGCAGCGAGCGGACGGCCCGCGCGGCGGGCGATGCGTTCATCTTTGGACAACCGGTCGCACTCGTGACCAAGGGCAAGGCCAAACCGGTCAAGGCAGTCTCCGTCATCGGACGCGCAGCCCGGGTGGTCCGGAAAGTCCCTCTTATCGGGCGGGATACGGAACTCGCCCACTTGGAGCTGGTGACCCGACAGGCGTTTACGCAACGGCGCCCGTTCCTGGTAAATCTGGTCGCTCCCGCTGGAACGGGCAAAACCCGCCTGCTAGAGGAGTTCCTGGACCGCCTTCCTTCGCTGGTTCCGCATGCGAACGTGGCCATCGCGCAGTGCCTGCCGTATGGGCAACGCCTGACATACTGGCCGCTCCGCGCCGTTCTGTTTCGCATCGTGGGGATTCAAGAGGATGCACCTCCCGATCGGATTCGCGCTGCCGTTGCCGCATGGTGCCACGACGCCGGCGTGGAGCAGCCTCAACGGATGGCCGACATGCTCGCCGCTACCGTCGGAGCCGCGGAACTCGAAGCCATCGACCGAGACGCTCTGTTCGGGGCCTGGCGAACTCTAGTCGAAGCAGCCTCGCGCCGGCGGCCACTCGTGCTGGCGTTTGAGGACCTTCATTGGTCGAGCGAGACCCTCCTCGATTTGGTCGAGTTCGTCATGCAGCCGCGGGGTGATTCCTCCGTTCTCATCATCGCCCTAGCCCGGCCCGAACTGTTGGACCGCCGTCCCGGGTGGGGCGGCGGACGACGGAACTATGTCTCCCTCGCGCTCGAGCCGCTTCCCGACACGGCGGTCGAGGCGCTGGTGGAGCATTTGTTGGGCCGGCCGTCATCACAAGTCGTCGCGCGAGTGGTCGAGCGCGCTGATGGCAACCCGTTCTATGCCGGCGAAACCGTCCGCGCGATCATGGACCGGGTCCCGTCCCTAGATGATGAAACCACCCTTTCGCGCACGCTCGCAGAACTCCCCGACACCGTCCAGGCGACCGTACTGGCGCGCCTCGATTTGCTCCACCCGGCCGAGCGTCGGGTGCTGCAGCTGGGCGCGGTTTTCGGGCGAACCTTCCGGACTCCCGGAATCGCGGCGCTCGATCGCACCCTTGCCGGACAGGTCACCGGTCTGGCGGACCGCCTGATGGCGCGAGACCTCATCCGGCCGGACGGACGCGGACCGGTTCACGTTTAGGCACATCCTCATCCGCGAAGTCGCGTATCAAACGTTGCCGCGGGCCGAGCGCGCTAGTCTTCACGCCATCGCCGGAGAATGGCTCGAAGCACAGGCAGCCGGCAGAGAAGATGCCCTGGCGAGTTGATCGCCTACCATTACCGGGAAGCGGCGACCTTGGGCTCGACGTTGCGGCAAGCCGAGACTCACCCGATCCGGGCGCGAGCGGTGCACTGGCTGGGACGGGCTGCCGCCACCGCTCTGGCCGGAGCTGCCCTGGAAGAAGCCGCGAGACACCTGCGCGCCGCTATCGAGCTTGCCGATTCCACCGATCACCCTGAACTCTACGAACGGCTGGGGGATGTCCATGTCGGTGGAGACGCTAGCGCGGAGGCGTACGGAACAGCGCTCACGTTATGCAGGGAGGCCGGGCGCCCTCCCGATCAAGAACTGCGGGTTCTCGCCAAGCTCCTTACGGTGCTCATGCGCTATCAAGGTTCTGTGGCCTCCAGACCTTCAGACGACACCATGGCGCAGATGCGCGCCGAGGGTCATGCGCTTATGCCGCTGGTCAAAGATCAGCGGACGATCGCCGCGTTTCTCGTTGGAGAGGGCTTCTACCCATTCTGGCGGCTGGGGGATGGAACCGCAGAAGATGTGATCTCTGCAGAAGCGAGCGCGCGGCGCGGTCTCGAAATCGCCGAACGCCTCGACGATGCCAAGTTGCGAAGCACAGCATTGGACGCGATCAGCGGATGCGCTCAAGCCCGAGGGGCGTGGCGGGAGGTCGTCCCGCTGGCCGAACAGCGACTGGCGTTTCAGGACCGGTTGGATCTCTTCGAACGGATGGACGCGTACGCGATGATGACCTGGGGATCTGTGCTTGGGGGAGATCTGGACACGGCCGATCGGGTATCCTCTACAGGGCTGGCCCTCCTGCAGCCCGGGCAAGCTTCCACGATGGCGTTGCACCTCGCGGCATGGCAGATTTATGCGCTGACCCTGCGGGGCAAGTGGGACGACGCGCTGACGACCGCCGCCAAAGCGAAGCGCCTCTGGATCGAAAGCAACCGCATCGCAGCAGGCTACGCAACGCGGGGTTTTGCCACCGCGCTAGATGTCGCACGGGCGCGGCGGGACGAAAAGACCATCGAAGACCTCAAGGAGATCATCGAGGACATCCTCCAAAAATTCCGCGCGGCCCGAACCGATGCACCCGTGGTGCTGCGGATCGAGCCATATGCCCGTCTAAACTTCGCAGGCCTGATCCGCTACGTCGAGGCCTTCTCTTTCCGCCATCTCCCGTCAATCGAGCACTACGAGCGGACGCTCTCGCTGCTCACGGACCATCGACGCCTAGCCTCAGCGGATATTACGCACCGGATAGCCGCGTTCGCCGCTGAGTTCAACTACACGCTTCTCGAAGCGCAGGCGCGGCGGGCCCTGGGCGTAATGGCCAAGAATCGAGAGGAACTCGAGCGGGCTGTCACCCTCTTCCGCGGAACCGGCGCGGTACCGTATGAAGCGCGCGCCCGTTGTGAACACGCCATCGTCGTGGGCGATGAGAGCGAATTCGTTGATGCAGAACGCGTCCTGGAACAATTGGGCGACATCGATCAGCTTGAACGCCTCACCGTCGCCCGCAAGAAGACCTCATAGGCGCACGTGACGGGCAGTGCCCTCGCGGGCAGGAACCCGAGTGGTGGGCTTGAAGTGCTGCGTGACTCCCGACACGAGGATCGCCGTGTCCACGCGACCGACCGGCACGGTCACGCTCGTCTTCACAGACATCGAGGGATCCACCCGTCTGCTCGCCCAGTTGGGCGATCGTTATGCCGAGCTTCTCGCCGCCTACCGGTCATTGCTACGGAAGACGTTTGGGGACTATCGCGGCCATGAGGTGGGGGCAGAAGGCGATTCCCTCTTCTACGCGTTCCCCCGGGCCAAAGATGGGCTGGCCGCGGCCCTGGCTGGCCAACGCAATATCGCCTCACACCCATGGCCATCGGACACCAGGCTGCTCGTCCGAATGGGGGTGCACACGGGGGAACCGCTTTCGGTAGCGGCAGGGTACATTGGCCTCGACGTCCACCTCGTAGCCCGGATCTGTGCCGCGGGGCACGGCGGGCAGATCTTAGTTTCGCGTACGACCAGAGAGCTGGTGCACGAGGACTCCCCGACGGAGACTATCCTGCGCGATCTTGGCGAGCACCGGCTAAAGGACTTTGATCAGCCCCAGCGTCTCTTTCAGGTCGTAGCCCCCGGTTTGCGAGAAACGTTCCCGCCACTGAAGACATCGGTCATCCTCCGGAACCTCCCAGCGCAGCGGACAACGTTTATCGGCCGAGAGAAAGAGCTCGAGGACATCAAGCAACTCGCCCACACTGCGCGTCTCGTCACGCTGACCGGACCGGGAGGAACGGGGAAGACCCGCTTAGCACTTCATGCGGCCGCTGACGTCGCGGACCACTACCCTGATGGGGTATGGTGGGTTGACCTGGCCCCGCTATCAGACCCTGCGCTCGTGCCGCACACCATCGTATCGTCTCTGGCCCTGCATCGACTCAACCAGTTCAGCGCTGATCTCCCGAACTCGCTCGCAGACTACCTGCGCACCAAAACCCTGCTGTTGCTCCTTGATAACTGCGAGCACCTCCTCTCCGGGTGCGCCGAGGTTGCCGACCAGCTGCTCACCCGATGCCCCCACCTCACGCTGTTCGCCACAAGCCGCGAGGCGTTGGGGATCACAGGAGAGTCGGTGTACATCGTTCCTCCGCTGTCCTTGCCCGATCCTCGCGAGGCTCTGCGGCCAGAGCACGTCACCCGCTATGAAGCCATCACTCTCTTTGCGGAGCGAGCCGTCGCAGCCGACAGATCATTCAAGATCAGTGACCACACTGCTCCTGCAGTCGTCCGGATCTGCACGCGGCTGGACGGGATGCCGCTCGCCATTGAGATGGCCGCCGCGCGGGTGCGGGTCCTTTCCGTGGATGACATCGCGTCGCGCTTGGACGACCGCTTTCGCTTGCTCACCGGCGGGAGCCGGACCGCTCTGCCACGCCATCAGACATTGCGGGCAACGCTGGACTGGAGTTTCGCCCTCCTCTCGGGAGATGAACAAGTGCTGTTTCGCCGGCTGGCCGTATTCTCCGGGGGGGCGACGCTCGAAGCGGTCGAGGCGGTCTGCTGCGGAGGCAAGGTGGACGAAGCCCACGTCTTCGAGCTCCTGACACAGCTGGTCGAGAAGTCATTGGTGATCCGACAGGGCCACAATGGGCAGAGCCGATTCCGGATGCTGGAAACCATTCGGGAGTATGCGCGCGGCAAGATGTCAGAGGCGGCGGAATCGGAGGGGATTGCTGCCCAACACCTCGCCTATTTCTCCCGGCAGGCCCTCGCCATTGAGCAGGCATCGGTGGCCTTTGATCCGTGGCTGGAGCAGATGGACACGGAAAACGAGAATCTGCGGACGGCTCTGGAGTGGGCGCGTGAACACCAGGCGCACGAGGTTTTTGTGGAGATGGCCACCGCGCTGTGGCGCTTCTGGTTCCACCGGGGCCACTTGACGGAAGGGCGGCAAACATTGGAACGCGCGCTCAGTAATCCCGACACACCGCCCCAGCTACGGGCGAAGGCCCTGAACGGCGCCGCCTACCTGACGATGTGGATGGATGAGTACAAACAGGCGGCAGGCCTGTGCGAACAAAGCTTCGCCCTCTCTCGCCCCCTCGGCGATGCGGAGACGATGGCGCTCTCGGCCGCCATCGGAGGCCACGCCGTCTGGCACACCGGCGACGAGAAGAAAGGTCTCGCGTTGGGTGAGGACGGTCTAGTCCTTGCTCGGAAGACCGGAAATCCGCAGACGATGCTCTGGGCCCTGCGCGAGTATTCCTACGTGTTATGGCACATGGGGGCCATCGATCAAGGGGAGCCGGTGTTTGCGGAATACCTCACCGTCGCGCGCCAGGTGAGAAACAGCCCTGCCGCAGTCGACGGGCTTCGCCTGCTGGCCGAAGCCGCGGTCCACCGTGGCCAGTACGCGCGCGCGGTCCAGTTGTGCGAAGAAGCTCTGGCGATTTCGTTGCTCCAAAATGATCGCATCATCGGATCAGTGTTGCGAGTGTGCTTGGGAAACGCGCTCCTGGCCGAGGGGGAGTACGGACGCGCCGGAAGAGTGTATGCAGAAACGTTGCCCGAGTTGGAGGTCGTCTGGCAGAAGTGGTGGCTGGCACGCTGCCTGGAAGGACTCGCCCGCGTTTTCTCCGCCCGCCAGCGTTACGCAGACTCGATCCGTTTACTCGGGGCCGCGGACGCAATCCGGGAATCGGTAGGGCCAGCGCCGCCCTCCGATCAAACGTTCTTAGCGAAAGCTCGTGCCGCGGCCATGGAGGTCCTGGGAGCGGATGCGTTCAGTGCGACCTGGGCCGAGGGGCGAGCGCTGCCCGTGAGAGGGGCGATCGAGATCGCCAAAGGCGCGAACGCCGCGGAAGGGTCGTGACCACCGTGAGGAATGTGCTCTGGCGGAGGGGGTGGGACTCGAACCCACAAGGGGCTTTCACCCCGCCGGTTTTCGAGACCGGTCCCTTAGCCAGTTCGGGGCACCCCTCCATCGGTCCCGATTATAGTCGATCGATGGCGCCCTGCACGGAAGTGAGCGGTCTACGGCGTGCTAAACGCGGTGGGGAGAGGGAGCAAGGTGACGTCCGGCCGCCGGTGGCGGAGTCGCAGGAACCGGCTGACGCCGAGGGGTTCGTTGCCGTTCCCGTGCACAAGAATGAAACTCCCGTCCCGGGCCCGCTGCCCTTTGGCGAGCCACGCGTCTGAGCCGATGGGAATCAGCGACAAAGCGCGCAGCTGTTCGACCATCTCGCCGTTAGAGACCAGCCCGGGAAAGCGGAAGAACGGAGAGGGGATGAGTCCGCGCTCGAGCAACGCCACCTCAGTCCGCAGCACCTGCGCTTGGAAGTCGACTCCGGGGGACAAGAGGAAATTGTTATCAGCCGGGATGTTGGGCGTGTACGGATGATCGTAGGAGTGATTGACCCACGTGATCGCGAGATGGTTATCTCGGACCTGCTCTTTGAGCCAGGTCAGGTCTTGAGGGTGATGCTCCATCCACTGTCCGGTAATCGCGACCGCAACCGGGAGGGGGGTCATCGGCGGAGCCCCCTCCTCCAGCATCTGTTGGAACAGGGTACGATCCATCGGTTTGGTCGTGGGACACAGATCTACTGTTAGGTAAATCCCGTCCACCGAATGCGTGGCGTGGATCGCGCCGTAGTTCCGCAGGTGGTACGGCGGGGCCGTGTACCGCAGCAACGCGTGACCGAACGGTGTCTCCCGGAGTTCGTCGAAAGTGGCCGGGCCGTCCAAGGCGACCGCAGATGCGCGCGTCACAGATGACTCGAACGTCTGCGGGTTGACCAGAAGGAAGTAGGAGGTCCCTCCGCGCACAAACCGCCGCACTGCAATGAAGCGGCTTCCCGACGGCGCGTGCACCCACTGGAAGCTGACCCGATAATCCGCCATCCCGTCCGAGCGGACTTTCGCATCGGACACGGGTAGAGGCAGCACGAGCAAGAGAAGCACCGCTGCATGCACTATTCGTGCGATCAGCCGACCCATAGCCCATCCCTTCACCGTCCGCGCGAGACCCCTAAACGATCGCGCGGGCTGTGCCCACCCACTACCCGACCCCTCAGGTAACCTCTCACCTTCTGTGTACCCCCCGTGCAACGACTCAGACGGTGATCCGCTGGCCGCGCTCAGGAACAGCAGCCTCGACACCAAGCGTCCGAAGGTGAGCGACAAGGGCTGACGCCTGCGCTACTTCGCCGTGGACGAGGAAGACCCGACCGAGGTGCGGAATCGCCCGCACCCATCCTATCAGATCGTCTCGGTCCCCGTGCGCGCTGAACGCCTCGATCTTCTGTACCTGGAGTCGCACCTGGTGGGGTTCGCCAAAGACGTTCACCGGAGAGACACCGTCAGCCAGCCGCCGGCCGAGGGTGTTCGCCGCTTGGAACGACACGATGAGGAGGGCCGATAGAGGATCCTCGATATGATGACGCAGGTGATGGAGGATGCGGCCGGATTCACACATCCCCGACGTCGCCATGACAATGAACGGATCCCTCAAGTCATTGAGTTGTTGGGACTCCTGCGCCGATCGGACGTAGCGCAGCCGCTTAAAACCAAAGGGGTCGCCCTCGCCGCTCAGGTAGGAGCGCGTCTGATCATTGAAGCACTCGGGGTGCGCCCTGAAGATCTCGGTGGCGTCGACCGCCATCGGGCTGTCCACGAACGTGGGCACGACGGGGATCTGCCCGGCATCCTGGAGGCGGTGCAGAGAATAGGTGAGATCCTGGGTGCGGCCGATCGCAAAGGCAGGGACCAGCACCTTGCCGCCGCGCGCG
>WNFG01017241.1_pt1 | contig 11411 bp, 9 predicted proteins | sample 5400431 | NCBI WGS metagenome assembly WNFG01 (sample SAMN13153346, study PRJNA577476) | soil metagenome | isolation source: 120 cm saprolite under Douglas fir tree site 2 hole 3 replicate 2 | place: USA:California | collected 2015-04-18
TTCTGCTGGGCCTGAGGAAGGCAGTTTCGCCGATCTGGCTGCACCCTCCCGCTGCTGGCCCACGGAAGGAACCGTCGTGGCCTTGCAGCACCTGATCACCACTCGCGATTTTTCAGTACTTCTGCCACGGGCTGCTAAGAGCGAACTCGAAGATTTGCTCTTCCAGTCGAAGAATGATCGCCTCCTGTTCGCATATTTCGGAACGACAATTCCGATCTCCCTCACCCGGTGCCTCTGACCACCTGCCGCCGTGGTGCGCCCTTCTCGCCCCCAAACCAGCTACCCGTTTCCAACCTCGCATCAAACTCTCGCCCCCACCCACACCCAAACTACAACCAAACCAATCACGTCTGCCCTCTTGGTGGCAAATTTGGCGCCGTGTTGCGTCTTATCGCGATATTTTGGATACCCCGCCAAGCCACGGCATGGCTTGAACTGCTTGGACCGACTGCGAGGTCAACGTGGCGACGGCTACCCGATGATCTGGTTGAGGGAGTGAAGAACTCATCTGGGAACCACCTCACCGCAAGGACGGGCGAGGACGTCTGTGGAAGGATCGACGCAGCGTCCTCAATGGCAACCTGTGGGTGCTCCGTACCGGCGCTCCTGGTCTGACCTGCGCGAAAAGTATCCCTCGTATCAGATCTGCCATCGCCGGCGTCGCGCTGAGCGATTTTCTGACGTGCTGATTTCGTGACATCGGCCCAATCGGGTTCGCTGTCGATCCATTCAGAGAAGACTCTGTTCGGGAAACGCGGTTCTCGTCAACGCGGACAACCCAAATAGTAAGGGTCGACCTTGGGGCGAGCGCACAACGCCTTCAGACGACGAGCTGATACCCCGGATCGATGTTCTGAAATTCGATCAGAATTTCGTGAATGTCGTACGGATTAGTTGCCCCCGTAAAGACGTTGCGAATCACCTGAAAAATATGTTCGATCCCCTGCGCGTCGTCAATGTCAGTATCCAGTATGAATTCGAGAGTCGCGGGATTGTTAAAGAACGTGAGCTGCAAATTGCCGTAGTGGTCAAGTGTCTTGAAACTGTCGGTAAGCACAAAATTGGGTGGAGGAGTGTGAAGCTCGCCGGAGATGTCCTGGAAAAGGTTGGATGCGACCGAATTAATCGTAGCGTCTCTCAACGCCTTATCTATATGAGCAAAAAACCGGTCGCCACGAACTCGATTCAGCGAGTTTACGTAGGTGAATACCGACCTTTTGTTCTGAAAGGCGGTGTGTTGCATCTTGGCATAGATGTTTAACAAACCAGCCTTTTGAATGTCATCTAACGCGGCGAAAAGATCTCCACCAGCCTTGCCCTCCAGCCCTTCGACGTTCGGCGAATTCTTGAGGAGGTCCTGCAGGTCATTTGGCAGTTCCTCAAAGTCCGGAGCAGCAATCTTCAATACTTTTCCTGGGTCAACTGGCAGAACGAAGAGCTTGCTGGTGACCGCACCATCGTTGATTGTGACAAACTGACTGATCGGTCGGTAACGCGTGGGGAAAACTCTGCGAAGCGTTCCGTTACGGCTATGATCCAATCAAACGCGCACTCCAAAATTCGCAAAAACCTGAGTACTGATTAGCTTGGAGCGGCGGCCGGCGTCAGTCACCACCCGCAGCAACTTTGCCACTTTGATCACGAAATTGTCCCGAGTCGGTGTGTCTTGTGTTACCCAGTTCTTGGTCGCTATTCCGACTACGTACGGGGAGTTGGTGTCGGGACTCCGACACAATGCGCCGCCTGTTCTTCAGTTACTCAGGCTTTTAGCTTTGACAGCGAGACAATTCACTCTTAGCTTCTCTGCGCTAAAGGCGCGACTCACCGGACGGTGCGGCCGCAGGCTAGGGAGTTATTCTCACAAGTGGGGTTCATCGTGACCAACCTCGAGACCCCGAAATGTCGCGAACGGGAGAGATGCGCGTACAATGGTGCCGTCTTCGAGGTCGAAAATCGTTCCGGCGATCATGAGGGTTGCTTTGCGCCGCTGGCTTAGACTGGTCGAAGTGGCGCGGCGGATGGCAATGTTAAGTGAAGTTGTTGCTGCACGGAACTGGAGGTTCTCATGAAGTATTGTCGCGGATCGATATTTCCGATCATAATCGTCATTGTGACGGTGCTTACGCTGGTCGGCAGTTCAATGGCTAACGGCGGCTTGGCGGCCGAACAGAGTGAACAGATGGACGCCGCGCAGCGTGGCGCATTGGATCCGTTGGCGCCAGACGAGGAAAGTTCCGCCGAACGCATCGCACGCAGTGACAACCGAATTAAAGAAATTGTCGGGGAGCGAGAAGTCCGGTTGGTCTCGGCAACCCCGGTGCTGATCAAAACAGGCGAGTCGCTGGAGAAAATCGATGTCCACCAACGCGTAATCGAGGTCGTGCTCTTCCGTCCTGAAGGCGAGGTCGGCGCGCGCGCGCTGGTGAACCTCGCGCAGAACTCTGTAGCCAACGTCGAGCGACTGGATAGCCGGCATGTACCCTTTACGCCGGATGATCTCAAAGATGCATTTCAACTGGCGCTGCGCGAGCCTCAAGTGCAAAGGGCGCTCGGCCCCGAAGCACAGACCTTTCACATCCAGGGGCAGCGAAACGCGCCTCCCGCGGAGGCTTCCGAACACGTCGTCTCGGGACTGCCGATCCGTTCCAGCGACCCAAAAAATCCCTGTTCGAAGCATCGTTGCCTGCAACTGTTTTTCCGCAGAGGCACGGACTTTTTGAGCGAACCCGTTGTGACCGTAGATTTGACGGCAAAACATGTATCTGTGGAGAGGGGGAAATCCAAGTGAAACACCGATACTTTTCCACACTCGCGTTTCTCTGCCTCTTCGCCTGCATAGTGAGTGGATGCGTTGCAGCGCAGGCAGCGCCGCCAGCTATGCCATGCTCCAGAGCAAACCTCGTAGACCAGAAATTCCCTACCAGCGGTCCGGAGATAACCCATTGGCGGCTCTGCTGGCAAGCGGTTGCGGGGAATGGTTTGGTCATTCACTGGGCATACTTTCGTACCTCACCGACGAAGCCCTGGCTGTTTGTGTTGTGGGATGGACGTGTCTCCGAAATCTTTGTCCCTTACCACACCGGAAATCCGCGCTACTACGACGTCGGATTTGGTTTCGGATTGACGCCCATTGGCTCTCAAGACTGCCCGGCGGCTCAGGGCGGAACGGTGCTTGCCGGCAACGTCTGCAAGGAAGTGCGTGACCGGGGACTTTCCTGGAAGGCAGACTCTCAAGTTTACCGCGGCGAAGAGCTTGTTCTCTGGTCTGCTTTAGCGGCGGCCAACTATAACTATGTGATGGAATGGACATTTCGGGACGATGGCATCGTAATGGGCAGAGTAGGCGCTACTTCCCACAATCTACCCGGGCGCGAGTATGAAACCCATGTTCATAACCCAATCTGGCGGCTTGACGTGGACCTCAATGGCTGGCCGAACGATTCCGTAGCTCTGGGCACGCACACAGAAAACCTACCCGGGCTCACCGCCACTGATACCGAACCGCTGATCAGCGTCGAAAATGGGATGCAGTGGAACCCCCGCCACTTTCATTCGCTGAACGTGTCAGACTCGAGCCTGCTCAATGGCAAGCGGCATAAGACTGAGTTTCAGCTCATCCCTTTGCCCACGGGCGGTCTGGCTCAGCACCAGGAGCCGTTCACTAAAAACGACTTTTGGGTGACCCGTTATAACCCGACTGAAATGAGTGCCGGAAATCTCGTTTCCTACATTTCTCCGCCGCAAGTCGCGGCCAACAGCGACATTGTTCTCTGGTACCGTGGCTCGGTGCACCATCACCCGCGTGATGAAGATGGAGAGATGGTCAAGGGTGCCTGGCACGGAGTGGCTCTGATTATGTGGACGGGCTGGATGCTGAAGCCCCACGACCTGTTCGACCGCACCCCGTTTTACCCTTAATTCTCACTGGTGAGCAGATCAACAATAGCGTGAATTTATGCGGGCATATTGTGCACCGAGGTCCCTTCGCTCTAGCGCTAGCCTTCTGTCTCACGCTACCCGGTTTTCACCTCAATTCCATAAAGAGTGCTGTGGCTCCGGTCGCAAGTTTAAGGACAAACTCTGGAACCAGGCGCGCATTGCCTATTTCGCCCAAGGAATTCGCGAGAACGAAGCGCTAAGATGAGTTCTTTCGCCGGCCCCTCGGTGGCGTAGCCAAACAACGGGCCGCCATTCATCTTGAGGGGCCGCCGAAGGAACTCACATCGCGCAGATGAATCGGCTCTAATCTCTCTACCTGAGGTCAGACATTGTGAGCCACGGAAAAGCGGCGGAACCTAGCTATTTACTGTACCCACCGTGACTTTTGACCTTCTGTATTGCTTCTTCATCATCGGCCACGACCGCAGGCGCATTCTCCATTTCAATGTTACAGGCCATCCGACCAGCACCTGGATTGTCCAGCAGCCGCGAGAAGCGTTTCCCTATCAGCAGGCACCGAGGTTCCTCATCTTCGACCACGACCGAAAGTACGGGTTGGAAGTTCCGTCCGCGGTGCGGTCCATGAAGATGGTTGCTGTGCAATCCGCCATCCAGAGTCCTTGGCAGAACGGCGTGGCCGAGCGCTGGATCGGCAGTTGCCGACGCGAACTGCTCGACCACGTTATCGCTCTGAACGAACGTCATCTGAAGCGACTCCTCTCCGACTACATGTCACTACTATCACGAAGACCGCACCCATCTCGGATTGAACAAGGAGACTCCCAATCGCTATCATGCTCAGCAATAGTGGGAAGGGTCTTTTTTTGCGCTCGACTGGGCGCCTTGCACCACCGATACGACCGTGCGGCATAGCACCCACAACGTTTTTTAGAAACGACATCAGTCGGTTGCGGTAGAAGTTATGTCTTCTGGCCGCTCAAAAACCACACCCAGCATCTTGCGCACGCAAGAAGTCCTGACGAATCGCGAGAAACATTTTGGTGAGCACGCACTTCCCGGTACGACTTGAATTTTGGCGAGACACAGCTTACATTTGGCTGGCTTGCACAGTTCGATCAAAGTAAGTTTGCATCACTACCGACCGCTCTTTGAATATCGGGCGAAGGAGGTGCGGCATGACGGACCATGGCTCCGAGGGACGCCGGCCACCGAAGGACACGGGCGAGCAGGAACGCATCGGCGAGGCCGACGACCCCGGCGGCCGCGGAGAGTGGTTCCTCGCCAGCCGCAACGACGCTGACGGGAAGGTCATCGACCGGCTCTACATCCGCGGCTCACGGCATCGCCACAAGTTCACATACCGACCGAAGCGCGAGCCCGGCGAGCCGCCTGCCCCCCCCGGAGGCGTCGGCACGGTCAATTGGACGCCCATCGGGCCGTCGGTCGTCGCGCACGGGCAGGCGAGCAGCAACCCGCCCGTCAGCGGCCGGATCACCTCGATCGTCGCGGGGCCGAGCGGCACGCGTGTGTACGCGGGGGCAGCCAACGGCGGCACCTGGTTCACCGCCGACGCGGGGGCCAACTGGAGCCCGCTCGACGACTACTCGGTCTCGCCGAGCCTGACGAGTGCGATCGAGGCGGACTCGCTGGCCGTCGGCGCCATTGCCGTGCAGTTCGGCGCAACGGCCGCCTCGGACCTGATCTACGTCGGCACCGGCGAGGCGAACAGCAGTGCCGACTCCTATATGGGCGTCGGCATCAAGCGCTCAGCTTCAGGCGGCGCGGCGGGATCATGGACGCTCGAGGGGACGAACCTTGCGGGACGCGGCTTCTTCCGCATAGTCATCGACCCGGACGACCCGACGCTCGTCCTCGCGGCCACGACGACCGGCGTCTTCCGCCGTCCCGCGACGGCGCCATTCACGACGTGGACGCAGGTCACCAGCACGTTCACGACGCTCGGCGGGATGGCGACCGACCTGGTGGTCGCGGGCACCGGCGTCTCCAAGCATTACTACTGCGTCTTCCAAGGCGACAAGGCGTACACCTCCACCGACGGCCTCACTTGGACTCCGCTCACCGGACTGCCGTCGGGCGGACGGGTGGCGCTCGCCGTGTCGGAATCCAGCCCGACCGTTGCCTACGCACTCAAGCAGGACGGGACGCTCTGGCGCCTCGTCGGCACCGCCTTCCAGTCGGTGGCCGGGATGCCGCCCCTCTTCGCCGTCGGCGCGCAGGGATGGTACGACATCGCCGTCGCCGTCGATCCGACCAACGCGAACATCGTCTATCTCGTCGCCGATCTGGTTTGGGACGGCACCAATCGGGTTCAACGCTGCCAACACCACCAATCCCGTCGTAGACCCAACGTACATCGGGCGTGCCGTGCACGCCGACGGCCACGCCTTTGCTTTCGCGCTCAATGCGATGGGGACGGCGCACGACGGCGCGAACGTCTGGGTCGGAACTGACGGCGGCATCTTCCGGTCGCCATCGAGCGGCGCGATCGGCACGTTCACGCACTGCAACACCGGCCTCGCGATCACCGAGATGACGTTCATCGGGCAGCGGCTCGATACGGACGCGCAGGTCTATGGCGGCTGCCAGGACAACGGCAACCTCCGCTTCTGGGGCGAGCCGGCCTGGTTCGAGGCGCCGCAGGGCGATGGCGGCGGCGTCGTTATCGACGCGAACGACGAGTACCGCGTGATGCGACAGTACGTGCGCGCTGGGTCCTTCTGGCAGGACGCCGGCGGCTCCTGGCACCTGAGCTCGGCGCTCTCCACTGCGACGGACGGCGGCGCGTCGGGCGCCTGGACGAGCCTCAACTTCCCGCCGATCACCGACCCGAACAACGCGGCGCAGCGCACGGCGGCCAACACCGAGAACGGCGCCACGGGCTTCTACGCGCCGCTTGCGGCGACGCCGTCGGGAGTCGTCCCCACGCTCGTTGCCTTCGGCACCAATCGGGTCTGGCTCACGCCCGACTGGGGCGCCACGTGGACCACGCTCCCGACCAACACGAATCCGTACACGCTGGGTGGCGGGCCGAGCACGACGCAGGACGCGCTCGGCGGCGCCGTCCAGTCCGTCGAGTTCGCGAACGGCACGCGGCTCTTCGCGGCAACGTCGCAGGTCGTCTCGCGGTTCGACAAGACGGGGGCGACTTGGGCGCGCACGGCGCTCACCACCACCGGTCTACCCGGCGCCAGGTTCATCACCGACATCGCCATCCACGACGCCGCGGTCGGCAGCATCTATGTCGCGTTAGGCGGCGGAGGCGCCGAGCACGTCTGGTTCTTCGACGGCGCCGCATGGCACAGCGCGGGGCTCACGACCGCAACCCTCGACTGCCCCTGCCATGCCATCGTCGTCGATCCCGACCACCCGGAGAACGTCTACCTGGGGAGCGACGTGGGTGTCTGGAAAGGCGTGAAGACCGGGACGACCTCGTGGACCTGGAGCCTCTTCTCCCAGGGGCTCCCCGAGGCCGTTGTCACCGACCTCGGCGTCCACACCCGCACTCGCCTCCTTCGCGCCGCCACCCACGGTCGGGGTGTCTGGGAGATCGAACTGGACGCCGCCGCCGGACTCGACCCGGAACTCTACCTGCGCGTGAACTACTCGGACACCGGCCGCATGCCGGGCGGTGTGCGCTTCCCGTGGGTAGAGGGGGCGCAGGACCCGACGGCGAAGGGCCTCAACGTCTACCACTGGATGTGCCCCGACATCAAGGTGCGCCGTCCGTCGTTAGGTGGCCCCACCATTGGGACGCCTCCCAGTTTCCTCGACTTCTCGGCCAACATCGGCGACTACATCGACACCTCGCACGCTGAGACCGCCGACGACTCGGGGACTAACCGGATCTTCATCCAGGTGCACAACCGCGCCCTCACGCCCCTGACGGGGAGCGACGTGCGCGTGCTGTTGCTCCTGACCGACGCGGCGGCGGGCCTTCCGGCCCTGCCGGTGGACTACGCCACCCGGATCATTGCCGGTGACACCACGAACTGGCTGTCGGGCACGCCGTGGCGCTTCGCCGACAGTATGACGCCCTATCGCACGCTGCCAAGCACGATCGACGCGCGCACATCGCAGGTTGTGTACTACGACTTCGACTTCTCGACGATGGCGCTCCCCGTCGGCCACAATCACGTCTGCGCGGCGGCGTTCATCTCGACTATCTCGGGCTCCGACCGCCTGCTGGCGCCGGGGAACACTTCGCTCGACGCGTTGACCATGAGCGACCGACACGTGGCACACCGAAACCTCCACCTCGTGCCGTCGGGCGCGCGGCCGATCCCACCCGAGGGGCGCAGCTGGCGGCACGAGCCGCAGACCGTGATCCTCGACTTCCACAACGCGCTCCGCGAGGAGACCGAGATCGAGATCGTCGTGGACCGCCGCCACATGATGGGGCTGATGACGATGGTGCTGCCGAAGCTGAACCTGGCGGACGCCAGCACCGCCTACGATGGCTGGCGGAGGACCGGCGTGGGCGGCCTTCCCGCCGAATTGGCGGAGCATGCCGCCTCGTTGCTCGAGCGGCTCGGCGAGAGCCTGGAAGAGCTGGGGGAGCAGATCGAGCTGGCGGCCAAGCATATCCTGCGCGAGCCGGCCATCCGGGATGAGAGGGAGATCAGGCTGCGGAAGCTCGAGTGGATCGACCGGTCGGTGATCTATGTCGCCGACCAGAATTCGCCAACGCCGACCATCGCTGGCATCCGTATCCCCGGCGGCGGGCACATCACGGCGGCAATCACCGTGCGTGCACCTGACGGCGCCAAACCCGGCGACCAGTTCCGCTTCGACGTGCTACAGCGGCGGAAGGGGAAGGTAGTGGGCGGGAGCACTTACGCGCTGGCCGTCTTCGAGAACCGACGGTGAGGAACGGGGAAAGATGGGGGTCACGGCGGCCCGTTGCCCGAGGGTGGGCCACCATCACGCGCATCCGGCATGATTGCGATCCTGTGGCGGAGGGGATCACCCGAACATCGCTCAATTGGCCAGCCGGGTCGGACAAATTGGTTGGATTGTTCCGAACGTACGCATAGAGATTCGTGTCTCCGCCGCCAAACCCCAGCGGGTCTTCCGAGATAAAGCGGCCTGTCGCGGGATTATCGTATCTCGAGCGATAGAAATACAGTGTGCCTCGTCACAATGTTGTCCCGCTTTGCAATCAACAACATGGGAAGCCAGACTACAATCCAATCTGTTATAACTTTGCTACCATGTTCGACCTTTTTCGGCTCTGGTTCGGAGCCGTACTTCGCATCTTTCGGGACCGTCGCAGCCTGTTGCTAGAAAACCTTACTCTCCGACAACAACTCGCCGTTTTGAAACGCAAAAACCCCAAGCCAAGACTGGGGCCACTCGATAAGCTGTTTTGGGTGGTGGTGCGCCGGCTCTGGTCGCAATGGAAGGAGGCGCTCTTTCTCGTCCAGCCGGAAACTGCTGTTCGCTGGCACCGGGCTGGGTTCAAACTGTATTGGGCCATGCTCTGCGGAGTGCGAAAACGAGTCGGCGGTGGCCGTAGAATCTCCAAACAGATCCGTGGCTTAATCTTCCAGATGGTCGCAGAGAATCCAAGTTGGGGTGCGCCTCGCATCCATGGCGAACTGCTCATGCTCGGCTTCGAGGTATCAGAAACCACCATTTCTCGCTGGATGAGACGGGCACCCAAGAGTCCTCAACCCGCGAAGCGCTGGCCTTTCTGCACAATCACCGTGAGGCGATTGCCGCGATGGACTTCTTCACGGTACCGACGCTCACCTTCAATGTACTCTACTGCTTTTTCATCGTCAGCCACGACCGCCGGCGCATCTTGCACTTCAATGTCAGTCGGCATCCCACAAGCAGTTGGATTGTTCAGCAGCTACGAGAGGCTTTCCCTTACGATGCTGTCCCCGAGTTCCTGATATTCGATCACGACGCGAAGTACGGATTCGAAGTGCCCAGCGCTATTCGCTCGCTGAAGATCACGCCTGTGCGCACCTCGATTGGAAGCCCCTGGCAGAATGGAGTGGCTGAACGCTGGGTTGGCAGCTGCCGCCGTGAGTTGCTGGACCACGTAATCGCCTTGAACGAACGACATCTGAAGCGCCTTCTCTCCGATTACCGCTCTTACTATCACGAAGACCGAACGCACCTCGACCTGGAAAAGCAAACACCGGCTGGCAGGGCGCGTTCTCTAGGAAATTGTCAGGTGATTTGCCAGCAGCGATTGGGCGGGTTGCATCACCGCTACGATCGGGCTGCTTGAATTGGCTTTGCAAGTCTCGATTCGTTCTGAGCGTACGGCAGGAGTGTGGGCTCATGCAGTCGGGTATGAACAAGTCCAACGCAAAAGACCCGCCTCACACCACGACGAGCTAGATCTGTGCCAGGAGACTTTCTTGAGTATGCACCGCTCCCGGTGCGTTTTAGATTGTGGCGAGACACAGTGGCGTTTTCGCCACTGCCGATCGACGAACAATAACCTCGGCTTATCTGGCCTTGGCGATAAGAGCGCTACCCCTAATTAACAAGCAACGCCTCCGATTCGATGTGGTATTCAGGCAGCTTTAGCGTACCGCTCTTCTTCACAAACGTAAACGTCTCAACCGCCGGTCCACGAGCGAACATCGTGTTGTATCGGGCGACTATGAAAGTCCCGGAAGTTGTCGCGTTTACAAGCATACTGACTTGACTCGTGGCCCCAGCGTCGCCCAGTTTCGTATGGACCCCGTCTATTAATTTGACGAAGTCGCTCCTCCCTAAACCTTCGTCTGCACCCCGGTAAACCTCCTCGTATTGACTGGGGTTAAGCCGTTGGTGGAACTCTCGGACGGCGGACTCGGCTATGGCGCGCCCCTGGTGAAAGGCAGAGCCACACTGCCACGTCAAGAAGATCAAGGCGACAGCTGTGAGTCCCAAAGACAACTTCCACACCACAGGCTTGGCAGAAGTTGGCGAGTTTGAATTTTGATTCGGATACGTCAAAATGTGGGCCTCTAGAAACATCGGGCTCCTCCGGGCCGAGGCATTACAAATTGCAATCCTTGGTCCATCTTAAAGCCAGTCGGCCAGTACACTTGCAACCCCTCGCAATGGCTGCGAAAGGGGGCCCTATGGGCACAGGCTCGGTCTCATTCTCGCTAGTTGGTGGAACTCTTCCATCAGGAATGACGCTGTCGTCAACGGGACTTGTGAGTGATGTTCCCACGATGGCGGCAGTTTTCGATTTTACCGTGCGCGCAACCGACACTACGGGCAAATTCGGTGAACAGATATTCGTGATCCGCGTGTTGCAGCCCATAGTGCCGCCGGCCGACGCGGTTGCTTGGTGGCGTGGCCAGTGGACCCCGAGCCGGGTCGTATGTTGGAGGGTGGTGATGGGAATGCCGTTGATATCTGTCGAGTCGGTGGTGAGATTCATCAACTTCAGCGGATTGACAAAGCTCAGCACCACCACATTCACCGATGGATGCCCGTCGCCACGGTCAATGATCCAGTGATTATTAGTGTCGAAG
>WNFG01004752.1_pt1 | contig 11410 bp, 7 predicted proteins | sample 5400431 | NCBI WGS metagenome assembly WNFG01 (sample SAMN13153346, study PRJNA577476) | soil metagenome | isolation source: 120 cm saprolite under Douglas fir tree site 2 hole 3 replicate 2 | place: USA:California | collected 2015-04-18
GGGGTTCGACGTGATCATCGACTACCTATGGGGCCCTCCGACGGAAGCCCTTCTGACGGCGATTACCGGCACAGAATTTGCGGTTGCGGGATCGGAGACTCGACTGGTGGAGGTAGGCGCGAGCGCGGGACCAACAATCACCCTGCCCGCGGCAGTGCTGCGGAGCACGGCGCTGACGATTCTAGGAACGGCGGGCATTCCGCCTTGGGACGTGCTCACCGAGGCGTTCCAACAGGTGATGAAGTACGCAGCGAGCGGCAAACTGCGCATTGAGACCGAGCGTGTTCCGCTCGCCGAGATCGAGGATGCCTGGGAACGCGACGTGCACGCCCGCAGGCTGGTCGTGATCCCGTAGCCCGACAAAAGTGCCGTTCGCGGCCGCTATGATCCCGGGCGTATAGTCGGCTAACCGGAATTCGGGTTCCAGGGTGCGGATTAGTCCCGGGAAGCGTGCAACTGGCGTTTGCCAGACAGGATGCAAAGGAACGCGGATAGAGAGATGATGCTGGGCGCGGGTCGGAGCATGGCGGCGAACTCGCTGCATCATGCAAAAGATTATCTCGGCGAGTTCTTTCGGCGGATCACTCGGAAGCTCGGCAAACCCCAAGCCATCACCGCTACGGCTCACAAGCTCGCTCGGATTGTGTATCACCTGCTCAGCACTAAAGAGGCTTACAACGAAACCGTCTTTCACCGCGGCGACGAAGAAGCCTTAAGACGCGCGCAATTTCGTCTCCGTAGACAAGCCGCTCAACTCGGGTTTCAAGTCATCCCCCTACAGAACGGGTGATGTTCCTTGGGAGTCGGCTTGTAGGAAGTGATCTCCGCGCTTGGCATCGACTCCGGACAGCTAACCGGAAACTGACCCACTACCGGCAGCTCAGACTGAGCGGGGACGCGACCGTGGTGTGCTAGAATTTTGTGTCCGAATTCAGTTTTGGCGGCGAGGAAACCATTGAAAATCAGCCGGGAAGATGTGTTGCGGGTGGCGGAGCTGGCTTATCTTGACTTGAGCGAGGCAGAGCTGGAGACGTATCGCGCGCAAATTGACGAAATTCTGGAATACATCGGAAAGCTGAACGAGCTGGATACGGCGCAGGTCGAGCCGATGGCGCAGGTATTGAGCGACGACCAGACGGCGGACGCGACGCTGCGGGAGGACTTGATTGTGCCTTGCGCGGTGGCAGAGGACGTTTTGAAGCATGCTCCGGATCCGGAGTCGCCGTATTTCCGGGTGCCGAAGGTGATTGAGAGGTAGTGGGACAGGCATTCGTGTCTGTCCTTTTTTCTGGAATTTCAAGAAGGCCGGATAGGCAAGAATGCCTGTCCCACAATACATATGACCACGAACTGGACCATTGACGGGGTAAGAGAAGCGCTGGGGGCTAAGAAGATTTCGGCGCGGGAGCTGGTGGCGGAGTTTTATGGGCGGATCGAGGCGCGGAATCCGGAGCTGAACGCCTATCTGACGCTGTCGCCGGAGCGTGCGCGGCGGCAGACGGACAAGATTGATGCGCTGGTGGCGGAAGGAAAACCCCTGCCGGCTTTGGCGGGCGTGCCGGTGGCCATAAAGGACGTGATCAGCACCCGGGGAATAAAGACGACCTGCGGGTCGAAGATTTTGCAGAACTACGTTCCGCCTTACGATGCTACGGCGGTGGAACGGTTGGAAGCGGCGGGCGCGGTCATTCTGGGAAAGACCAACTGCGACGAGTTCGCAATGGGAAGCTCGAATGAGAACTCCGCTTATGGGCCGGTGAAGAATCCCCTAGCGCTGGACCGCGTGCCGGGAGGATCGAGCGGAGGTTCGGCGGCGGTCGTGGCGGCGGGGCTGGCGGTGGCGTCGCTGGGAACGGATACGGGCGGTTCCATCCGGCAGCCGGGCTCGTTTTGTGGAATTCCCGCGATGATGGGGAGCTATGGGCGCGTTTCGCGGTATGGATTGATTGCGTTTGCGTCTTCGCTGGACCGCATCGGTCCGCTCGCGACCAATGTGAGCGACGTCGCGGCGATTCTGCAAGTCATCGCTGGGCGCGATCCGCATGATTCGACCTCGGCGACGGCACCGGTCCCCGATTACCATTCCGAAATTGAGAAACCCGTGAAGGGGCTGCGGCTGGGCATCCCAAAGGAGTATTTCGGCGAAGGCATGGATGCGGGGGTTAGGAGAAAGATCGAGGCGGGCATCGAAGTTTTCAAAAAATTGGGGTGTCAACTGGTTGACATTCGCATGCCGCATACGGACTACGCGATCGCGGCTTACTACATCATCGCGACGGCGGAGGCGAGTTCCAACCTGGCGCGGTACGACGGAGTGCGATATGGATTGCGCGTGGAGGACGATTCGCTGCTGGCGATGTATCGAAAGACGAGGGGCGCGGGGTTTGGCGCGGAGGTAAAACGGCGCATCGTGCTGGGTACGTACGTTCTTTCGGCGGGTTATTACGACGACTATTACTTGAAGGGGCAGAAGGTGCGTTCGCTGATTGCGCAGGACTTCCGGGACGCGTTTACGAAAGTGGACGCGATTCTGACGCCGACTTCGCCGGTTCCGCCGTTCAGATTGGGGGAGCGCACGGACGACCCGCTTCAGATGTATCTTGCTGATATATATACAGTTACGGGATCGCTGGCGGGGGTTCCTGGGATTTCGGTGCCTTGCGGGAAGATCAATGGGAAGCTGCCGGTGGGACTGCAAATCTTTGGGGCGGCTTTTGGTGAGGCGCGGGTTCTGCAACTGGCGCATGCTTTTGAGGGAGCGGGAGCAACGGTATAGAACGTTTTGTCCGCCCATGGCGGGCGGTGGGCTGGAACCGTGGCAGATGGGGCGCAGCTGGCTGCGGCGGGCGCCCTTACATGGGAATTCGGGAATGTGCGGTTGGGACTTTGCGCTCGATTGAAACCATCCTAGGGAATCTGGCTCGGGCGCAAAGCGAACTTCTGCGCGCCGCGGATGCCGTGCCTGTTGAGCAATGGAAAACACGACCAGCGGAGGGGCGGTGGTCGGCCGGCGAAGTGATTTGCCACTTGAGCGCGGTCGAAAGGGCCATCGTCAGCCGCGCGGACGGGCTGCTGCAAAGACCGCCAAATCCGGCGCCTTTTTACAAGCGCTTTCATGTTCCGATGATGTTCGTGGAAGCGCGGGTGATCCGGCGCAAAGCGCCGACATCGCTGGAACCGCAGGCGGTGTGCGAGAAAGAAGAAATGCTGGCGGAATTGCGGCACGTTCGGGAAAGGACCTTAGCGTTTATCGAGGAAACCATGGAGCGCGACCTCAGTGAATACTGCATGGCGCATGCGTTTCTGGGGACACTTAACGCGTATGAATGGCTTCAATTTATTGCTTCACATGAGGTGCGTCACACGAAGCAGATGCGAGAGATTGCCGGAAGCCTACCGAAAACGGTAACAAGTCTGCAAAAGTAGAACATTTTTACCACTCTGCTGGGCTTTACCTTCGGTTCGTACTGCTGGCGGAGGCAGCGAAAAAGTGTGGAAAAATGGCTGATTTGGCGGACTTTAGAGAGAAAGTACTAGCCGGAAGGTTTTTTCATGGGAGAACGGAATGACTATTGCTCAGAGATTAAGCAGCACTTACGATGCTTAGAGCATCAAAGTAAGCGTAGGACAGTTTTTGCGGTGGAGCAGAGGAGCCGGGCCATGGTTACCGTGAAGTCGAGCCAAAAAATCTTCACCGATTCAGAAGTGGCCAATTTGACGGGCATTTGCGTCGAACACGTGCACAATTTTGCGAAGAGCCGCCACTTGGGGTTCATCGCGCGGGCTGCGGAGGCCGCAGGCATCAGCGCGGATCAATGGCTGTTCACACTTTCGGACCTGATGGTCATGGTGACGCTGTTTCCGAAGTGCACGCACTAGGGCGGTAGAATTCAAGCGGCCTTTGGATGGCTCCTCGGCTTGGCCGGGGAGCCATTTTTGTTTCCGGGGCGTCCAAAACGGCGGGTTGCAGGCGCGGAAGACGCGGGGGTATGCTCGCAGGGAGAGGCAAACCGGGCGGGCGCGAATGCATCGCGGACTTCAGATCGGACCGATGAAAATACCCAAAATACTTGCGGTAGTTTGCTGCGGCTTTCTAGTCGGCGGGGCCGGCGCGGGTGGTTATTCCCTAACGGCCGGCGGCACGTCAGGCGGGCAGGAAGCTCCAGCTACAGCGAAGCAAGCCGACGGCAAGGACGCGCAGGCGAGAGTACCCGTTTTGCCGCGGGGCAAAAAACTGGTGCTGAAGGACGGCAGCTTTCAACTGGTTAAGGACTATCTGCGGAACGGGGAGCGTGTCCGCTACCTGAGCGCGGAGCGGGGCGACTGGGAAGAAATCCCGGCAGCGATGGTGGATTGGGACGCGACGGCAAAAGCGGCGGAAGCGGAAGCGGCCGATGAGGATGCCCTGGCCAAGAAGATCCACGCGCAAGAGCAAGCGCGGAGAATTGAAACGATTATGGACGTGGACGCGAGCCTCCAAGTGGCGCCGGGGGTGTTTCTGCCACCGGGGGAGGGGATGTTCCTCATCGACGGGAAGTCCGTGAAGCCGCTGGACCAGGTGGGTTCGCAGATCAAAACGGACAAGAAGCAGTACCTGAAGCAGGTGCTTTCGCCGATTCCGATAGTTCCCAGCAAGCGAAACGTGGAAATTCCAGGAAACCGGGCGAGTATCCGGGTGACCAGCGGACAAACGGAGTTTTATTTGCGGGAAGCGCCGCCGGATCCGGACCGTACCACGCCAATCGTGAAGAGCAGCCGGCCAGGGGAATCCGGGCCGGAGGTGGAATTGGTGCGGGCGAAGGTTAAGGGGAACAAGCGGGAGTTGGAATCGATCAAGAGCCTGTTCGGAGAGCAACTGGAGGAAAAGAGGGATACGATTTCGATGCAACGATGGGAAATCGCGCCGACGGTCTTCCGGTTTACGCTGAGCGAGCCGTTGCCAGCGGGGGAATATGCTCTGGCAGAGATTTTGCCGGATGGGATGAACTTGTACGTGTGGGATTTTGGGGTAGAGCCGGCCACGGGGGCGAAAGCAACGACGGCGCTGGAAAAGAAAAAGTAATTCCGCGACCGAGGCACGCGAGAAGCGTTGCGAGACGAGCGAATCCCGCACTCTTCGAGGCGCGGCAGAAGAATCCAGGAAAGAATCAACGGGCAGGGGGCGTTTCCGCCGGAGCATTCAAGAGAACATCCCTCAAGATAGCCAGAACATCGGAGATGCGGAAGGGCTTTTGGAGAGGAAGCGGCTCGCCGGAACCCGCGGGAAGGTGCTGGATTTCAACAAGATCGCCGGTCATATAGATGACGATAGGTTTTTGCCCAGCTGCGGCTTCGAGGATGCGGCTGGCGGCTCTCCGGCCGTCCACCGCAAGGCCTCCCGAGGACAGGTGCAGGTCGCAAAGCAACACGTCATAGCTGAATTGCGCGACAAGGGCAAGAGCCTCCTCGGTGGTAGCGGCACAAGCCACGCGCAAGCCCTGGGCGGAGAGGCCTTCTTGAAGAAGCATGCGGAGACTCTCTTCGTCGTCGAGAACGAGAACGGCGCGGCCTCGGAGAAGATCGGCGGTGGCGCGAAGCGCTTCCGACGGGGGAAGCGCCTCGGACTGGCGGCCGGAAGCGACGGGAAGAAAGATGGTGAAGGCCGAGCCGCCCGCGGGAAGGGATTCGGCTTCGATGTTTCCGCCGTGTTCGCGAACAATGGACATGCAGATGCTGAGGCCCAGGCCGGTCCCGCCACCGGGACGCTTGGTGGTGTAGAAAGGATCGAAGATGCGCGGAAGGGCTTCGGGGCGGATGCCGACGCCGTCATCCTGGACGGTGACGGTAACATGGGTGGCGTTGGAGCCGGCGCGAATCTGGATGCGGCCTGTTTCGCGGACTTCGCGGATGGCCTGCTCGGCGTTGGTCACCAGGTTCAGCAAGACTTGAATGAGCTGGTTGGCGTCGCCGACGACGCCGGGAAGCTCAGGTTGCGGGCGGAAATCGACCTGGATATTGTTACGGCGCAAAGAATGATCGTGCAATTGAAGGGTGCGCTCGACAAGGTTGTTGACGTCGACGGACCTTTTCTGGGGAGAAGCGGGGCGGGAGAATTCGAGAAGATTCTGGACGATACGCGCAGCGCGGCGGGCCTGGCGGTGGGTGAGCTCGAGCTGGCGCTTGACGGAATCAGCGGTGCCTTCGCGCTCGCGGAGAAGTTCGGTAACGCCGAGGATGGCGGTCAAGGGATTGTTGAGTTCGTGGGCGACGCCGGCAAGCATTTGTCCCATGGCGGCGAGTTTCTCAGCCTGGATAAGCTGTTCCTCGAGACGCTTGAGATCGGTCACGTCGCGGCCGGATAGGACCACGCCTTCAATATTGCCCTTTGCATCGGCGAGAGGACTGAAATTGAAACGAATGCGGCGCCATTCGCCGAGCTTGTGGCGGACGCGAATTTCCAGAGAAGCAAAGATCTGCCTGCCAGCGATGACGTCGTTGTAAAGCGCAAGCGCGGCGGGCAAATCCTCGGGATGAGTGCGGCCACCAAATTCCATGTTCAGCGCATCTTCGACGTCGTACCCGAGGACCTCTTTGCAACGAGGACTGACAAAGGTGTAGTGGGCAGCGGCATCGAGGACCAGGATCAGGTCGGGGAAACTGTCGACGAGGCGGCGGGCAAATTCCTGCTGTTGATGGAGACGGCGTTCCATCTCGCGGCGCTCGGTAATGTCCATGAGCGAACCCTGATAGCGCACCACGCGTCCGGCCTTGTCGCGAACGGCGGCGGCGGTGTTCAGGCACACGATGGAGGTGCCGTCCTTGCGAATCAGGATGATCTCGTGGCCCTGGACCATGGGCAGGCGTTCGACCTGATCTTTGACGAGCTTGCGCTCCGCCCGATCGACGAAGATTTCCGGCACGCGCCGTTTCAGCACTTCTTCCTTGGAATCGTAGCCCAGCATGCGGACCAGCGCGGGATTGACGTCCAGAATTGTACCGTCCGGAGTGGCGATGTAGATGCCTTCCTGGAGAGACTCGAAGAGTTCGGTGAAGCGGGCTTCGTTTTTGTGGAGGGCGGAGACATCGCGCCCCAGAACGGTGATGCCGTTGATTTCGCCTTCGCGCAACATGGCATGCGCGACACAATCGAAATAAAAGACCGTCCCTTGCCCCTTCAACCGCACCTCGACGACACCGGACCACTGGCGGCGTTCCAGGAAGCGCGGCATGGCGCGACTCAACAGCTGGGAGCCCTCCCCGGTGCCTTCCTGCAAGAAATCAGCGATGGGCCTGCCGATAATTTGCTGGAAAGGCATGCCGACGAGATCGGAAAAACTGCGGTTGACGGCGCGAATCTGGCCTTCGAGCGTGAGGGCCAGCAGAACGTCGTCGAAAGAGTCGATCAGGTCGCGATAGCCCTGCTGCGAGCGGGAGATGATTTCAAACAACTGTTCGAGCTGTTTGTCACTGGGAGCGGCCTCATCGTGCTTCTCGAGGCCGCGCATCAGGCCGCGCATCTCGGAAAGTTCCTGGTTCTTCTGCCACGTGTAAATGCCGAAAAGAATGACGAGCACAACGAGAAAGATGGGCAATTTCTCGAAGCCGTGCGCCAAAGCGCGGACGGAGTCCCTGGACGTCCACGCATAAGCCAGGGCCAGGAGGAGCAGAACGATGCGAGTGAGCCACCAGAGTTCGCTCTGGCGTTTTTCAAACTGCTCGAAACGCGAGGTGATGACGGAACGAGCGTTGGGAACGGGAGAAGCGTTCCCAGCGGTGGGGCGAGCGTCTTGGTTTTCGTCGTGCATAAGGGCAGGCGAGACTCGGCAACACCAGGAGTCATCCGCCAGGATGCGCTGTACCCCTTATTGTAGGAAGTCCGACCGTATTGCAGCAATCGGAGGAGCTAACGAAGTGCTTGAACGAGAACTGTACCGTTTGTGCACAAAGAAGAACGGCGTCCTGGTGTTCGCCGGGACGCCGTTTTAGTTGAACTTTGGCCGGGTTGCGAACCGGCCAAAGAAATGGTTTAGCTTTCGGTAGCGGCGCCCGCTTCGGTGTCTTTCTGGAGAAAGTCGAGCGCGGCCGCTTCTTCGGCGGTAAGCTCGGCGGCTTCGGGAATTTCTTCCATGGGAGCAGGAGCGGGCATTTCAGTCAGCAACTGGATGCTGCGGTAGTGTTCGAGACCCGTGCCTGCCGGGATGAGGCGGCCCATGATGACGTTTTCCTTTAGGCCGCGGAGGTAGTCCACCTTGCCGGCAACGGCCGCTTCGGTGAGGACGCGGGTGGTCTCCTGGAAGCTGGCGGCGGAGATGAACGAATCGGTCGAGAGCGAGGCCTTGGTGATACCAAGGAGGAGCGGACGGCCCGTTGCGGGGCGGCCGCCATCGGCGATGATACGATCGTTTTCCTCGCGGAAGCGGAACTTGTCCACCTGCTCCTCGAGGAGGAAGGTGGTGTCACCGACGTCCTCGACCTTGACCCAGCGCATCATCTGGCGCGAGATGGTCTCGATGTGCTTGTCGTTGATGTTGACGCCCTGGAGGCGGTAGACCTCCTGAATGGCGTTGACCAGGTACGATTGCGTGAACTTTTCGCCGAGGACGGCAAGCAAATCGTGCAAGTTGAGCGGGCCATCGATGAGGGCTTCGCCAGCCTTGACGTGGTCGCCTTCCTGGACGTTGATGTGCACGCCGCGGGGGATGGAGTATTCCTTGGTGGTCTTGCCATCCTCGCTCTCGACGTAGACTTTGCGCATGCCCTTGGCGATATCGCCGTAGCGGACGCTGCCGTCGATTTCGCTGATGACGGCGGGATCCTTGGGCTTGCGGGTCTCGAAGAGTTCGACAACGCGCGGGAGACCGCCGGTGATGTCTTTGGTCTTGGTGGTTTCGCGCGGGATCTTGGCGAGCACGTCGCCGGCCTGAACGTCATCGCCATCCTTGACCATCAAGTGAGCACGGGAAGGCATGAGGTACTTCTTGCGGACCTTGCCGGAAGAATCGCGGACAAGGATCGCAGGCTGATGCTTTTCGTCGCCCGGGGGCAAAGTGACGACGTCCTGGGAGAGCCCGGTGACTTCGTCCACCTGCTCTTCGATCGTCAAGCCGGGGCGTAGGTCGTCAAACTTCACGGAACCTGCGGTCTCGGTGAGGATCGAGAAGGTGAAGGGATCCCACTCGGCCAGAGTCTGGCCGTGGGTGACGTGTTCCCCGTCCTTGACGCGGAGGCGCGCGCCGTAAACGACATGGTAGCGCTCCTTTTCGCGGCCCTTTTCATCGACGATGGCGATGAGGCCGGCGCGGTTCATGGCGATGGAAGTGCCGCCACGGCCTTCGACGAACTTCATGTCCACGAACTTGACGACTCCGTTGTTGCGCGCTTCAAGAGTGGAGCGCTCGGAGACGCGCGTGGCGGTTCCGCCGATGTGGAAGGTGCGCATGGTCAACTGCGTGCCGGGTTCGCCGATGGACTGCGCGGCGATGACGCCGACGGCTTCTCCCAGCTCAACCATGCGGCCGGTGGCGAGGTTGCGGCCATAGCAGAGGGCGCAAACGCCGCGGCGGGATTCGCAAGTGAGCACGGAACGGATGCGCACGCGCTCAATACCCGCGCCCTGAACCTGGTTGGCGAGCTCTTCGGTGATTTCCTGGCTGATGTCGACGATGACCGTGCCCTCGAAGTCCTTGATCTTGTCAAGGGAAACGCGGCCCACGATGCGGTCGCGGAGGGGCTCGACTTCGACGCCTGCTTCGACGATAGGTTCGACGAAAATTCCGTCCGAGGTGCCGCAGTCGCGTTCGTTGATGATCACGTCCTGTGCCACGTCGACGAGGCGGCGGGTAAGGTAGCCGGAATCGGCGGTTTTGAGAGCGGTGTCGGCCAGGCCCTTGCGCGCGCCGTGCGTCGAGATGAAGTACTGCAGCACGGTAAGACCTTCGCGGAAGTTGGAAGTGATGGGCGTTTCGATGACTTCGCCGGAAGGCTTGGCCATCAAACCGCGCATGCCGGAAAGCTGGCGGATCTGCTGTTTGGAACCGCGGGCGCCGGAGTCCGCCATGACGTAAACGGGATTGATGTTGCCCTCTTTGTCCTGATTTTCGAGGGCCTTGAACATTTCGTCGGCGACGCGCTCGGTGATGTCGCCCCAGATGGCGATGACCTTGTTGTAGCGCTCGCCGTTGGTGATGGCGCCGTCGAGGTATTGCTGCTGGACCTTGACGACTTCTTTTTCGGCGTTCTCCACGAGCTTGTACTTGTCGCTGGGAATGAGCATGTCGTCGATGCCGATCGAGATGCCGGACATGGTGGCGTAGTGGAAGCCCACCTCTTTCAATTGATCGAGCAGGACGACGGTGTCTTCCAGTCCAAAGCGCAGATAAGCGTAATAGACGAGCTGCTGAACGCCCTTCTTCTTGAGAAGACCGTTGACGTATGGAAATTTTTCCGGCAAGTGGGAATTGAAAATGACGCGTCCCACGGTGGTCTGAATGAACTGGCGCTCCATCTTTACCGGGATCGTGTGCGGCACGTCCTGGTTGTCGTACGCGGTGGTGAGGTCAATGACTTCACCGGTATAGCGCAGACGGATGGGCGTGAGCAGCTCCACTTCGCCGGCTTCCAGCGCGAGGACGACTTCATCGGTGGCGCCGAAAACGCGGCCTTCGCCTTTGGCTCCGGGCTTGTTTTTGGTCAGATAGTATATGCCGAGAACCATGTCCTGCGACGGCACGGCCAGAGGCAGGCCATGTGCGGGCGAGAGGATATTGCGCGAGCTGAGCATGAGCACGGAGGCTTCGACCTGCGATTCGGGCGAAAGCGGGATGTGCACGGCCATCTGGTCGCCGTCAAAGTCCGCGTTGAAGGCGGTGCAGACGAGCGGGTGGATGCGGATAGCTTTGCCTTCGACGAGAACCGGCTCGAAAGCCTGAATGCCGAGGCGGTGAAGCGTCGGGGCGCGGTTGAGCATCACCGGATGTTCGCGGATGACGTCTTCCAGGATGTCCCAAACGACGGCTTCCTGCTGCTCGACCATTTCCTTGGCTTGCTTGATGGTGGTGCAATGGCCCTGGGCTTCGAGCTTGTGATAGATGAAGGGCTTGAAGAGCTCGAGCGCCATCTTCTTGGGCAGACCGCACTGGTGGAGCTTCAACTCCGGGCCGACGACGATGACGGAGCGGCCGGAGTAGTCCACGCGCTTGCCGAGGAGGTTCTGGCGGAAACGTCCCTGCTTGCCTTTGAGCGTGTCGCTGAGGGACTTGAGCGGGCGGTTGTTGGTGCCGCGCAAAACGCGGCCGCGGCGGCCGTTGTCGAAGAGGGCGTCGACAGCTTCCTGGAGCATGCGCTTTTCGTTGCGGACGATGACGTCCGGCGCGCGAAGTTCCATGAGCTTCTTCAAGCGGTTGTTGCGGTTGATGACGCGGCGATAGAGGTC
>WNFG01015672.1_pt1 | contig 11409 bp, 13 predicted proteins | sample 5400431 | NCBI WGS metagenome assembly WNFG01 (sample SAMN13153346, study PRJNA577476) | soil metagenome | isolation source: 120 cm saprolite under Douglas fir tree site 2 hole 3 replicate 2 | place: USA:California | collected 2015-04-18
CTGGAAAAATCGCGATCGTGTCATTCGACAAGGATCCCGAGACGCTGGATTGGATCGACCGCGGTGGCATTAACGCCACCGTCGTGCAAAAGCCCTATGTGATGGCGTACTACGGCGTGAAATTCCTGGACGACCTGCATCACAACGCGGTGCACGATTTTAAGGATTGGCGGACCGCTCCCGCGGCTCCGCTGCCCGCCTGGGTCGATACAGGCACGGCGATCGTCGACAAGACCAACCTCGCGGCCTTCCGCGAAGCGCTCGCCGCGCACCCGAAACCGCTCTAACGAATTTTGGCGTGACGCCACGGCAAGTTGTTGTAAGGTCGCGCTTCACTTTACCCTGAGGTACGGAGGGCGCGTCCCAGCCAGCTTTGGCCGGCCACCGCTATGGCCCGCGCATCAAACCAAACCAAGCGAAGCGAATGCCGTAATCGAGGCGCACCCCAGCGCTATTCCCAGCACGACGCCGGCAAGCACGTCGCTGAGGAAATGCATGCCCAGCACGATGCGCGACACCGCGATACTGAGCGCCACAAAAAACAGCGCCCCCTCCAGCGACGGATAGAAATAACCGACCACCAGCGCGATCGAAAACGCCGTCATCGTGTGCCCGGAAGGAAACGAAAATTTATCCGGCGGCAAAACTCTTGACCAGCAGTGCGGTTCCAACTGGCAGGGCCGCGGCCGCTGGCTCAGCCCTTTCAGCAGCTTGAACACGATGATTCCAAAAATGGCCGCCGAGCCTGCCGCGCCAATCGCCGCGAATTTTTGCGTTTTTGCGGCCCGCCGTAAACGAGCAGCATCGCGCCCAGCCCGTACCACAGCCAGCCGTCACCCATGCGCGTGGCGGCGATCATCCAGTAACGAATCCATCGCGGCGCGCGCCACCGGTTCATCCGCCGCATCAGGCGGTGGTCGCGTCGTTCGATGAATCCCCAGACGGTTCGCGTGACGGTCATCGCGTCACTCCATTATTTCGTTTCGTCCGTACTCCAAAATGTCAGCTCGCCAAATTGCTCTCCAAGCCCGCATCCAATTGCCAGAGCAAACGTGCCTGGCTCTCCTCGCTGCCCAGCTTGGCTGACCACTTGCGGCAAAAGCGAATTTCGTTCAGCCAATGCGCCGCGGTGAACGCCGGAACAAACGCGGCCAGCGGCATCAGCGGCAGTGTCCACGGCTGATCGCGCAGCAGCGCCAGCACGATGCGGTACACATCCGCGGTCAGCTTCGCGTAACTCCCATGCGTCCCGCCGATCACTCCGCGGCCCGCGCGCAGCCCCGCAAGAAATTCCTCCCTCGTTCGCGCCTCCGCAACTTCGGTATAGGTGCGGCCCACTCCGGCAATCGTGTGCGAGTCGCTTCCGGCTATTCCCACTTTTCCCAGCCGCTTCGCCAATTTTTCCGCACTTTCATTCGCTTGCGCCCACATCTGCCCGTTGCGGACCTCAAACGCCGGAACATACGACGCAAACCAGCGAAAATCCTCTTCGTCGCGGCTGCCCGTCAATCCCGAAAAAACGTGGTTCACGCTGAAGAAAACTTTACGCTCCGTCAGATACATCAGGAGTGCGATAAAATCGTTTCGACGGCGCTGAATTTCCGCATGATCACGTTCGTTGATTCCGTAAACGCCCAGATGCATCAGCGTCCCGCTGGGCATCTTTACGGTCACTTCTTCGCTCAGGAAAAAATCAGGGTAGCGGCGCAACACCTCCACCGCATCGATCGAATCGTGGTCGGTTATGGTTACAATGGACATGCCGAGGCGCTTGAGCCGCTCATACACCTCTGTCGGGTCGTTGTACGACTCGCGGCAGACGCGGTTCAAGACAGGGGCGTCGAACATTCCTGAAGCAACCGAGTGAACATGAAGGTCGCATCGCATGGTTTCATTTTGAGCGGGCGATATGAACAATCTATGAAGAAGCCGCGAATTCTGGGTAAATGTGCCCATGGAACTCATTGAACACATGAGACTTCCACCGTTATCCACATGGCATGCAGGGTGCTCTTCCCGGCGAAACTCAGGCGTATGACACAATGCCCGCCATGAAAATACACGTCGTCTTCCATGACGGTGGCGGCGGCCACCGCAATGCCGCCGTGGCCTTGCAGACCATTGTCGCCCAACAGCAACGCCCCTGGCAGGTCGAGCTCATCCAGTTCCAGGAACTCACCGATCAGCTCGACGTCCTGCGCAAGCTAACCGGCATTCGCATCCAAGAGCAATACAACGTGCTGCTGCAAAATGGCTGGACACTCGGCAGCGTGTATCTTCTCCGCCTGCTGCAGGCGACTATTCGCGCCTTCCATCGCCCGCTCGTGCGCCTGCTCGAGAATTTCTGGCGTGAAAAGCCCGCCGACCTGCTCGTTTCCGTTATTCCTCATTTCAATCGCGAACTGTGCCAGAGCTGGAGCAAGGTCTATCCGGGCCGCCCGTTCGTCACGCTCATCACCGACCTTGCCGATTTTCCGCCGCGCTTTTGGATTGAGCCACTCCCGCAGCAATACGTAATCGCCGGCACGGAGCGCGCCGTCGAGCAAGCTCGCGCTCTCGGCCACGACGACGCGCACATCTTCCGCACTTCCGGCATGATCCTGCGCCCCGATTTTTACGCGCCGGACAATTCCGACCCCATCGCGTTGCGCAAAGAGTTTGATCTGCGCCCCGATCTCACCACCGCGATCGTCCTTTTCGGAGGCCACGGCTCCAAAGTAATGTACGACATCACGCGTCGCATCGATGCCGCGCAACTCCCTCTGCAGCTCATTCTGATCTGCGGCCGCAATGAAGAGCTCGCCGCAAAATTCAACGCCCAGCAGTGGCGCACGCCGCTAAAAGTGATTGGCTTCACAAAGGAAATCCACAAATTGATGACCGCCGCCGACTTCCTCATCGGCAAGCCCGGACCAGGCAGCATCGCCGAAGCCATGGTGCGCAAGCTGCCCGTACTCGTCGAATGCAATGCCTGGACGCTGCCGCAGGAACGTTACAACGCCGAATGGGTCGCGGAAAAGCGCGTCGGCATCGTGCTGCGCAACTTTCGCGAAGTGGTCAGCGGCGTCCAGCGCATGCTCGAGCCTGCCGCTTTGGCGGAGTTCCGCAAGAACGTCGCCGCCCTCGAAAATCGCGCCATCTTCGAAATCCCGGAAATCCTCGAGAAACTTCTTCGTCAGTCCGCAAGTGGGCAAACGCCTGAACACGACGCCGGAAATTTGCAACCTGTAAGCTAAACGCTGGATTTCTTGGAATTAGAACTTATAGCCGGGCGTGCTCTGCGCGATCCCTGTGCCGCAACCGCGGCCCGGCGCCCGGATTCTCTCCGCTGTAATGGCTTCGCGACTTCGCGCAAGACGTCGCCCACCAGCGCGACGCGTATTTCGGCAGTTCACACATCTTCACGCAGCTTCCCGGGCTCTTCGCTCTGGAGCAATGGCAGTAACAACCCCCGGCTTGCGTCGATTGCAGCCGGCCGGGCGTGTCCGCCGACAAGCCCCAGGACGCCGCCAAAAGCACAGTGCCCAGCAGCAGCAATCTCCACAGCAGCGTCTTCGGCGGAGCGTAGGGTGTGCGAAGCCCATGCATTGCCGGATTCTGTTGCCGCTGCGGGAAAAAACCGATAGCGCCGGATGGCTGAAAATTTTGTTACCGTGGTCCTGGAACTAGCTCCCGGCCAGCTTTTCGGTTCTGCCAATGTTTCGCGAGCCAGTTCCAAAGTGAACTCGGGGACCGATTTGGACCGCTTGCCGCAAACTTGTTGTCACGCTAAGTGACACATAAGAGAACATTTATCTAAATTAACTGTCACGGTTGCGGTGGCGCTGTTCGTGCACTGTCCCCCGACCATTGGCGCGTTTCCGATGACGAATCAAGAACGGTGACGAGCGAGGGGGAAGGGGCTTGCTCGCCGCTTTTTAAGGTTCGTTCCCACCTGCCTCTGAGAGGGAAGCTAGGATGGATGACCCCACGCGTCGGTGTGAAAACGACACTGACAATGGTGACGCGCTACTCAGGGGCTCTTGTTCCCAAGCAAGGGCCCCACTTTTTTGCCCACCCTTTTCGTAAACAAGTAGGACAGCCATTTCTGTCTGTCCTCCTCAATCCGAATGTCCCTAGAAATCGCCCGCGCTAATTGACCTTCTTCGTTACTGCAATATTCAGGTGCCGCAGCACGTGTTCCACTTCTGTATCCCGCAAGCGTGAAGCGTCGTACTCGAACGACAAATGATTCTTGTCGTCGATCCGGAAGCGCCTCAAACCGTAGGTATTGGCAAAAGTTCCCAACGCGCGCAGTTGTTCCTCCGCCAGCGGCTTCTGCAATTCGTAAGTTGCTTCTACAAGTGTCATGCGCCGCATAGTAGCACAGACTTCCGTCCGGGCCCCGCCAGCGTCGTCTCGAAGCATTCGCAAAAGCACGAGCCCCCAAAGCGGCACGGCCTTTAGTCTGTTCTTTCGAATTGTCCGATGTCGTCCAATGAAGGCGCTTGCCCGTATAGGGGTAGGGGGTATATGATGGTTTAGGAGAAACGAGATGCCTGCAGCCGGTGAACGGCGACATCGAGCAAGTGCTGCTTGCGCGTGCGACACCGGCGCGCGCAAAGCAGCGGCCGTCGATCCTGAAATCAAAGCTGCCAATCGTCACCGGCTTCGCCGCATCGAAGGCCAAATCCGCGGCCTGCAAAAAATGGTCGAAGACGACCGCTACTGCCCGGACATCATCACCCAAATCGCCAGTGTGCAGGAAGCGTTGCGCGGTGTCGCGCGCAACCTCATGCGCAATCACCTCCGCCATTGCGCCACGAAAGCCCTGCGCAGCGGCAGGAAGCAAGAATCCCAGGCGATGTACGACGAGCTGCTCGAATTGATTTACGCGCATTTGCGCTAACCGGAAAAACAACGAAGTAAGTAGTGCAGAAGGGACGTGAGGGGACACTTTGGAGCGCGATCCAGTTTGCGGCATGACCGTTGATCCGACTAGAGCCGCGGCGAAAGTCGAGCATGCGGGAAAAACCTACTATTTCTGCTCGCCGGGCTGCGCGAAGCGGTTCCAGCAAGCACCTGAAAAATATTTGCGACCCGGGAACACGCAAACTCCTTCACCCGGGTTAGTGAATCTGCACAACGCGTCGAAACCGTCTGGGGCGGCCGCAGCGCCTGCCACCAAAGAGGCAAAGCAGGTAGAACACGAAACTTTCGTTACGTCCGCTGTGGGTCAAGCGGAGCGCAAGCCAGCCTCAAAAAAACCTCCTGCCGGAGACAAGCAAGTGCGCTACACCTGCCCAATGCATCCGGAAATCATCCAAATCGGACCTGGCTCTTGCCCGATCTGCGGCATGGCGCTTGAGCCTATGGATGTGTTCGCTCAAGTAGAAGCTGACCCAGAATATGACTCCATGCGGTTGCGCTTCTGGGTTAGCGCCGCGCTTTCCTCCCCCCTGTTGGTGCTTGCGATGTTCGGTGAGTCGCTCGGCCTGCACGTCGCGCCCGCTCCTCTTCACTGGATCGAACTCGTGCTCGCCACTCCGGTCGTGCTTTGGGGCGGTTGGCCGTTCTTTCAACGCTTCTGGGCCTCGCTTGTCAATCGCGCTCCCAACATGTTCACTCTGATCGGCCTGGGCACCGGCGCCGCATATCTCGACAGCGTAATCGCCACCGTCTTCCCGCACATTTTTCCCGCATCTTTCCGCGATGTGCACGGAGGAGCGCCCGTTTATTTCGAGGCCGCGGCAGTAATTACCACTCTGGTGCTGCTCGGCCAGGTGCTCGAACTGCGCGCGCGCCAGCGTACTTCCGGAGCAATCCGGGCATTGCTGAATCTGGCTCCACAGCAAGCGCACAGGATTGCCGCCGACGGCTCGGAAAAAGACATAGCACTCAGCGAAGTACAGCGCGGCGATCGCCTGCGCGTCCGTCCTGGCGGGCGCATTCCCGTGGACGGCACGATTCTTGAAGGCGCAAGCGCGGTCGACGAATCGATGGTAACTGGCGAGCCCATGCCCGTGGACAAAGTCGTCGGTGAGAAAGTCATCGGTGGCACGCTGAACGCCAGCGGCAGCTTCGTCATGAAAGCCGAACGCGTCGGCAGCGAAACTATGCTGGCGCAAATCGTGAAGCTGGTCAGCGAAGCGCAACGCAGCCGCGCGCCGATGCAGCGCTTGGCGGACAAAGTCGCCGCCTACTTTGTGCCCGCGGTTATTGCCACCGCTGTTCTGGCGTTTCTCGGATGGCTGCTGTTCGGTCCGGAGCCGCGCTTTGCGCACGCGCTGGTCGCCGCTGTCTCGGTTCTCATCATCGCTTGCCCGTGTGCCCTCGGCCTCGCCACCCCGATGTCCATCATGGTAGCCGTAGGCCGCGGAGCGCACGCCGGCGTGCTGGTCCGCAACGCCGAAGCTCTCGAGACGCTCGCCAAAGTGGACACGCTCATCGTCGACAAGACCGGAACACTGACCGAAGGCAAACCCCGGGTCACGCGTATCAATGTGTTTCCGGGAAACAACTTCACCGACGATTCGCTGCTTTCCATCGCCGCGAGCCTCGAGCGCTCGAGCGAGCACCCTCTTGCTCGCGCCGTGGTGTCCGCTGCGGAGGAAAAGCGTCTACCCCTTGCCACCCCAAGCGAGTTTCGCTCTATTTCCGGGCGCGGCGTGGAGGGTTTCGTCTCTGGAAAACGAGTTGTCGCAGGAACGGTGAGCTTTTTGCGCGAGCAGGGAATTGAGATTCCTGGAGAGCAACAAACGCCCGATCTGCAGCAGGATTCTTCCGCTGTGACGCCCGTGTACGTAGCGGTGGGCGGCCGTACGGCAGGTGTTATTTTTTTGTCGGACCGCATCAAACCCTCCACGCCAGAAGCGATTCGCGCGCTGCGTGCCGACGGAATTCGCTTGGTTATGCTCACCGGCGACCGCCGAGCTGTGGCAGCGAGGGTCGCGAGCGAACTCGGCATCGAAGAGGTCGAAGCCGAAGTCCGGCCGCAGCAAAAAGCCGAGATCGTAAAGCGCTTACGCGATCAAGGCCGCATTGTGGCCATGGCCGGCGATGGCATCAACGATGCTCCCGCCCTCGCGGCCGCGGATGTCGGCATCGCCATGGGAACCGGCACCGACGTCGCCATCGAGAGCGCCGGAATCGTCCTGGTTAAAGGCGACCTGCGCGGCATCGTGCGCGCGCGGCATCGTGCGCGCTCGGCGCTTGAGCCATGCCGCGATCAAAAACATCCGCCAAAATCTCGCCTTCGCTTTCCTCTATAACACGCTCGGAATCCCCATCGCCGCCGGAATCTTCTATCCGCTCTTCGGCTGGCTGCTCAGCCCCATGCTGGCCAGCGCCGCCATGAGCTTCAGCTCCGTCTCCGTAATCGCCAACGCCCTCCGCCTCCGCAAAGCCGCGCTGTGAATCGCATGCGGATTTCTACGGGTTGGAATCGCGCAGCGCTGCTGTTTGTTGTCGGCGCCATGACGCTGGAAATCAGCGGCCCAGGCGTGATAGGCGTGATGAGCAGCCGGTCCAGCTCAGTTCTCGGCGAGGAGGGCGTCGAAGTAAGCGCGCATATCGGGGGAGTCCCATTCCTGGCGGCCGATGACTTTGCGGGCGATCTTGCCGTGGCGGTCGATGATGTACGTTTCCGGGATCATTGAGGTGCCGTAAGAAAGGGCGATCGGGGAGGAATGTTCCTTGGTGCCCGGATCGCGATAGGTGGGAAAGGTAACGCCCTGGTCGATCAGGAATTTGGAGAAGGCGTAAGCGTCCTCGTCGGCGGCCACGCCGAGAACCATGGCGTTGCGGGACTCGATGTACTTTTGCAGGCGGTTAAGAGAAGGGGCTTCGTCAACGCAGGGCGGGCACCAACTGGCCCAGAAGTCGAGGACAACGACCTTTCCTCGTAAGTCGGAGAGGCGAATAGGCTTGCCGGAGAGCCGCAAGGGGAAATCACGGGCGGTTCTACCGGCGATGGAGGCTTCGCCCTGGCGGTAGCTGGGCATGGCGAAAACGACGATAATGCCGATTCCGAAAGCTAGTACGCCCCAGGCGAGGAATCTTCGGCCCGTTCCCATGATGCTATACTAACTTAACTGCTCCTAATCGCGAACGGTCGCTCCAACACACAATGCCAACACTTTTCGCTGAAAGCGAACCCGCCGCCGCTGTTTCTGGACCAGCCTCCAATGAACGCATTGCAGCGATTGTGCCGGCGCGCGACGAGCAGATGACGATTGAGGCGTGCGTGAGGTCGCTGGCGCGCCAACCGGAGATTGCCGAAATCCTTGTGGTCAACGATCAATCGACGGATCGCACGGCGGAAATTGTGCGCGGGCTGATGGGCGAAATCCGTAATTTGCGGTTGCTGGAGGCGCGGGAGATTCCCGCAGGGTGGCTGGGGAAGAACTATGCGGTGTGGGAGGGCGCCAAGCGCGCGACGAGCCGCTGGTTGTTGTTCACGGATGCCGATGCGGAACTGCTGGATGCAGCCGCTGCGCGGGCGTTGCGCATCGCGGGGGAGACCGGCGCGGCGCTGGTGTCGTTTTCGCCGGAGCAGGTCACCCAGGCTTGGTACGAAAAGGCCCTGATTCCGTTTGTGTACGGCCGGCTAGCGAAACACTTTTCGTACGACGCGGTGAATGATGCACAGTCGGGAGCGGCGGCGGCGAATGGCCAATTCTTGATGATTCGCGAAGACGTTTACGGCAAGATTGGCGGGCACGAAAGTGTTGCGGGAGAAGTGTTGGAGGATGTGGCGCTGGCGAAGCGCGCGAAAGCCGCGCGATACCGGATTTGGTTTGGTTCGGGCGCTGGAGTGGTGCGCGTACGGATGTACCGGTCGTTTAATGAGATGTGGAAGGGCTGGAAAAAGAACCTCTATTTATTGGTGGGAGGGACACCCGGCGCAGTGTATCGCGAGCTGGTTTGGGTGCTGCCGTGGATTACCCTGGCATTACTCGCTTTCGGATGGAAAGCGCCACCTGCTTTTGTGGCGGGATTGGGGCTCCTGGTGGCGCGGCACGCCATGTACGCGAGCACACTCTTGCGTAACCATTTCAGGGTCATGTACATCCTGTATTACGTACCGGCCGTCGCGTTGTACACAGGTGTGCTTTGGGCGTCCTATCGTGCGCATGCGCAAGGAGTTGTGGAATGGAAGGGGCGGCGGATTTCGGTGAAAGCGGCAGAGCAGTGAGAATGATATGGTGCTGATTACGCGAAGGATTGAGTTTTCCGCTTCGCATCTTTATCACAATCCGGCTTTCTCGCCGGAGGAGAACCGGCGCGTCTTTGGGAAGTGCAATAATCCGCACGGGCATGGGCACAACTACACGCTGGAAGTTACCGTCGCGGGCGAGCCCGACCCGGTTACCGGGATGGTGCTGGATTTGAAGGAGCTCAAGGAGATCCTCGAGCGCGAAGTGATGCAAAGAATGGATCACCGGTTTTTGAATTATGAGGTCGCGGAGCTGAAGGGGAAGATTCCGACTTGCGAGAATATCGCGCGCGTAATTTGGGATTTGCTTGATCCGAAGATTAAGCAGGGGAGATTGCATCGCGTGCGACTGTATGAGTCGGCGGACTTGTTCGCGGATTGTTACCGGAATGGAGCAGCATGCTAATGGAAGTGAAGATTGAGCTCGGAAGACGGTACAAGTTTGCGGCTTCGCACCGCTTGCATACGGAGAAGTTGAGCGAGGGGGAGAACGCGCGCGTGTTTGGGAAGTGCGCGAATCCTTACGGGCACGGGCATAACTATGTGCTGGAGATCAGCGTCTCGGGCGACGTGGACCCTGCGACGGGAATGATCGCGAACTTGGCGGAGCTGGACCCTTTCGTGGAGCGCGAAGTGATTGCGGTGTTCGATCATCATTCGCTGAATGAGGACGTGGCGGCGTTTCGCGACGTGGTGCCGACTACTGAGAATTTGTGCATCGAGATTTATGAGCGGTTAAAGAGTTTCCCGAACGCGAAGCTGGAGCGCGTGCGGGTGCAGGAGACATCGAATAACAGTTTTGAGTATGCAGGAGCGAATGGAAGGGAGCGGTTGTGAGCAAACCAACGGAAGAAATTCTATTGACTGAGAGCAACGAGGTCGCGAAACCGGAGAGCGTGGCATCTCTAATACGGAAGATGATTGCGCTGATTGGCGAGGATCCGGAGCGCGAAGGGTTGAAGAAGACGCCGGAACGGTACGAAAAGGCGCTGAAATTCTTGACCAGCGGGTATCACCAGAACGTGGACCACTTGCTGAACGGCGCGACCTTCAGCGTGTGCTACGACGAGATGGTGGTGGTGAAGGACATTGAGTTTTTCAGCTTGTGCGAGCACCACTTGCTGCCCTTTTTCGGGAAGGCGCATGTGGCGTATTTGCCGAACAAGAAGGTGATTGGGTTGAGCAAGGTTGCGCGCTTGGTTAATATGTATGCGCGGCGTTTGCAGATTCAGGAGCGCCTGACCAACCAGATCGCGCGCGCTCTGGAAGACAAGATCGCGCCGCAGGGAGTAGGCGTCATTATCGAGGCGCGGCACTTGTGCATGCAGATGCGCGGGGTGGAGAAGCAGCACGGGCAAGCGGTGACTAGCGCGATGCTCGGAGCGTTTCGAGAGAACAAGCAGACGCGGGATGAGTTTTTGGCTTTGGTGGGTAAGAAGAGCTGACCGGACCGCGCGTCCGCGGCCTTCAGGCACGAAAATTTGCGAACGATGTCATCCTGAGGCTGCCCGGCAAGGGTAGCCGAAAGAGCTGAACGTAAAATTCTCTACAAGCAGCTCCTGTGCGCAGTCCGGATTGGCCTCCCACTTTAAGGGCGTCGTCGTTTTGCGGCGGCGCGGGCGCGGCGGACCCGGTCGCGGTTGCCGCACGTGCGATCGTTGCACCAGCGGCGCATATTTCCCTTGGTGACATCGTAATAGGCCCAGCGGCAGCCGTCGTTGGCGCAAATCTTCACTCGCTCGCGGTCGTAGTGGGTCAACGTATCGGCGAGTGACGCGGCGATCCTTGATAAAATCCAGGGCCAGCCGGAACGCAAGGGGAAGAGCTCGGCGCGAAATCCATTTTGGTGCTGGAAGAGTTTCTGTCGGGCGGGCACCATGAGCGCGTCATTGAGCGTGCGGATATCGCTGGCGCTGAGGGTGCGGCCGGCAGCCAGATTTTCGGCGACGCCGCGGAGGAACTCGCGAAGATCGGCAAGCGTGCGGAGCGGAGCAGAAGGCGGAAGCGGATCCGCCAGATGAAAATGATGCGAGAAATTGACGAGCCAGAACGGGTTCCGGAGATGGTCGGTCATGCGGCCGAAGCCGTCGCGCTCCTGGCTGTTGACGAAGTCGAGCCAGGCAAACTGGCTGCCGAATCCGGCTTGGCGATAGTCGTGCAAGGTGTGAATCATGGTAATGATATAAATCCACTTGACTCGTTACGCGAGCTGC
>WNFG01004754.1_pt2 | contig 11407 bp, 7 predicted proteins | sample 5400431 | NCBI WGS metagenome assembly WNFG01 (sample SAMN13153346, study PRJNA577476) | soil metagenome | isolation source: 120 cm saprolite under Douglas fir tree site 2 hole 3 replicate 2 | place: USA:California | collected 2015-04-18
GACCTTGATCGTTGCTCCAGGCCAGGCTCCAGACCTCGTCCATGTGGCCCTGGAGCACGCGCAGGCATCGCCCCGTCTCTAGGTCCCACAGCCGCACGGCCTTGTCGCTGGAACCTGTCAAAGCGCGCTTTCCGTCCGGACTGAACGCGTACGTATAGATCTCCTCCTGGTAGTCGAGGCGGGTGACCTTTTGTGCGACCTGTTGTGCGACCTGCTCGTTTGCGTTCCGCGCTCCTTCCGCCAGCGGTCCCCGTGGTGGTCGGCAGGCGTCGAGGAGCTTCGGATACTCCTGTGCGCGGTCCCCCGTAAGCCAGTTAATGTAAAGAAATTGCGCCAGGGAGCCTTTGATGGGGGACTCGTCGAGCCGCAGGGGAAGGAAGCGGCGCTCCTTGTTCAGCGGGTCGCGAAACCGGAACATCTGCGACTCCAATTGCGCCCAGTCGGAACCGAACGCATGCACCGACATGCAGAGTACGAGCACGCGGGAGAGTTCCAGCCCTTCTTCGATCTTAGACGGGATGCTATCGCCGGGGCGGATTTCCCAATCATCTAGCCATACGCGCAAACCGTCCGCCCGCAACTGCTCTGCGACTGCATGAACGACTGCCTTGTCCTTGGAACTGTGACTGAGGAAAACGTCGAAAGAGAATTGATCGCTCATGAGCGTTACACCAGACTTGAGCAAGTGCAAGCACTAGCAACTGATGGTATATCACAGATGCCACAGCTAGCTCTGTGGAGGATTAGTTAGGCAATCTGGAGTGAATCAAAACAAGAATTCAGTTCGCGGAGATGAGTGTTGAGTTGGCTGTCACCTCACTGAAACGGCCTCTGACGCGGGCGGCTTAAGAAGCTCGGGCACACGTTTGACGCAATGCCGGCGCAATTAGCCGACCTCGCCCCTTCGCGGCAGCGCCTTCACGATCGAGCGGAGCACTGCATTGACGGACTCCCCGTCCTTGAACACTTTCGCCACATCCGGAGCCAACACTACAACCACGGGTTGGACTCGTGGCCGTCCTGCGAACCGGTTCGGCCTCGCCTTTGAGTAGTCAAAGCGGTATTCAGAACGGAGGTCGCGGCTTCGCCCGGTTGAACTCGCCTTAGCCGGCGTCTTCATAGTCTTTCTTCTCCATCCTAGTTGCCTTGCGCGCGCTGATGATTCGAACTCGATCCGGCACCCGCTCGGTGAAGCTCACCAGCAATAGCGTTCCAGTCAAGGACAGTCCGATAATGATCTCGCGCTCTTCAACCTCGGAATGGTCGCTGTCGTAGAAAATCTTCGCGAGACTGTCGTCGAATACGGTGCGTGCCTCGGAAAAGCTCACGCCGTGCTTCCGCCGGTTCGTCCTTTCCTTTCGCGAATCCCATTCGAAAACTACCGCCAATCGTGAGCATACCAGTTTCTCTCGGTTCGATCCTGACAGGCGCGGGGCAAGCCCACTGGCAATCCACGACCTTGTGGTAATAGTTCGGAATTTGAACGTCCGTGGGTTTCACACGTCCATCCTCTCGGCTGGCCGGTACGGGACAAGCCATTCTTAAGTATAAGATCGATCGACCACATTGTAACGCTGCTGCGGGTCTGAGGGCTTGCAGCGTTCAGCGTTGAGTGTTCATTTTTGGGCTCTGTTTGGTAATTTCGCACGGTGCATGATTTGAGAAACTGCCGTGATCAGTGTCGTAAAAGATCGGAATACTCCTCCGGGAAATGATGTGACGTGGCACGGATTGGCCAAGTTGTTGTCCATGAATCGACTGTACGCCTCGGCACGCCGGCCGCTTCGATCACGCCGCACGGCGTTTCGACCGATCCAGCCTGCGTCCGACTGTCAATACTTGGTTCCTCAGCCAAATGGAACCGGGGTCAACTTGCGCGCGAGTTGGATGGAAAAGGAATTCCTCGTAACTTCCGGGATCTATCGGCGGCGAGACAACGATCAGGGATAAAGGTTCAACCATGGTGTCGATCAGACGGCGAGGGACGAAGGCCACCAAGTCAGTGCGGGCAACTAAATGCAGCGCTTGCAGATAACTCGGGACGACGAGCGCGATTTTTCTTTCGACGCCTTGCTCGCGCAACCAGGAATCAACCGGGTCCTCGCGCTGGCTGCGTCCGACGACTGCGACATGGTTGGCCTTCAGGAAGTCATCCAAACGCTTCAAGCGCGCTCCGGCCGGATGGCCGCTCCGGACCGCTATCGCTTCGGTGTCGGTGAAAAGACGCTGCCGGTGAAAGCCCGGGAAAGTCTCGCCGGTGCACGCGATGACGAGATCGATGGAACGCGCCAAGTCGGTAGTCATCACCGCGGAGCCGAGCCACGGCGTCACATTCAGCCTGATGTGGGGCGCCTGCGCGACGATGCGCTCCAACAGCAGCGGCACCACGAGATCGACGACATGATCGGACATCATGAGCGCGAAGCGGCGCGAGCTGGTTCGGGGATCGAAGGTATCAGCGACAAAAAGGCCGCGCACTTGATCGAGTGCCTGGGCAAGCGGAGTTCGTAGGCCCTGGGCGCGTGGGGTTAGCTGCATGCGTGCGCCGATACGCACTAGCAGTTGGTCGTCCAGAAGTTCGCGCAGACGTCGAAGCGCGTGGCTCGCCGCCGGCTGCGAGAGACCGATTCGTTTCGCGGCCCGCCCGACATGCGCCTCCGATACCAATGCGTCGAGCGCGACGAGGAGGTTTAGATCGAGCGAGGCCAAATTCATATTACGAATATACATCATACAAATCATCGATTGGACGAATGAGCATCGGGGAGTGATGATCGCGGTATGCACTCGGCTGAAAACAAGCAACTCATGCAGAGTATTTTTTCCGAACTGGCGAAAGGTAACTCCAAGCCCTTCGTCGAGCATCTCGCCGACGACGTTCGCTGGACGATTACCGGAACCACGAAATGGTCGAAGACCTTTCAGGGTAAGCAGGCCGTCCTCACAGATCTCCTGGAACCCTTGCGTTCGCAGTTTGCCGTGCCGTATAAAGCCACCGCGCATCGAATCATCGCCGATGGCGAACACGTCGTGGTTGAGGGGCGCGGATGCGTCACTACCAAGGCGGGATTACCGTACAACAACGCGTACTGTTGGGTCTATCGAATCGCCGAGAGGAAGATTAAAGAGATAACCGAGTACCTGGATACGGAACTGGTTACAGCGGCGTTAGGCCAACCGGGCGAGCCGCCGGGGTCATCGAACGAACTGTTCCGTCTCTTCAATCCGGAAGGCCTGCCGCCGCCGCGAGGCTACTCTCAGGTCGCCGAGATCAGCCGCGGGAAACTGGTGCAAATTGCCGGCCAAGTTTCGCTCGACCCGTCGGGCGCCTTAGTGGGTGAAGTTGATTTTCCGGCGCAAGTGGAGCGCACCTTTCAAAATCTCGATGTGGCCGTGAAGGCGGCCGGAGGCACGTTCGCCGACGTTGTGAAACTCAACTATTACTGCGTCGCGAGCACGAAAGGCGATCCGCTTCCCGTGGTGCGAGAGATCCGCGATCGTTTTGTGAGCGTGGAAAAACCTCCGGTCAGCACGTTCGTGTTTGTCAGCAGGCTGGTCAGGCCAGAGTGGCTGATTGAGATCGAAGCGACGGCGGTTGTACGCGGGGTGTAGGGCACTATAATGGGAAGCGCCCATGACGTCAAAATTGATTTGCACTACCTTTCTATTCGCAGCCATCGCTGTGCCCGCCGAACGTGGCGAAGAGATCAAGCTCTGGCCGAATGGCGCGCCGGGTTCAGAAGGAATCACGGCTCCCGAGGTTTCGAAGCCCTCCACCAATCCGAAATACACCGGCTGGCCGAGCAATTTCACCGTGACCCATTATCCATCGATCTACGTGTTCCTTCCGCCCAAAGAGAAAGCCACTGGAGCCGCGATGCTGGTGGCGCCCGGCGGCGGCCACACGCAACTCGTCATCGAGAAAGAGGGTTGGGAAATGGCCGACTGGCTGAACTCCATGGGGATCGCCACGTTCGTGCTGAAGTACCGGCTGGCGAAGGCGCCGGGGTCGAAATACACACTGCCGGATCAAGTCTACGCGGATGCGGCGCGGGCCGTGCGATTGGTGAGAAGCAGGGCTAAGGAATGGGGATTGGACCCTGCTCGCATCGGGTTCGCCGGCTTCTCGGCAGGCGGCGAAGTGGCGGGCATGATCGAAACCAAATTCGACGCGGGCAATCCCGACTCAGGCGATCCGATCGAGCGCGTGAGCTCGCGGCCGGACTTCAACGTCCTGGTGTACCCGTGGTATCGGCCTGGGGCCAACAAACCCACTGCTGATCCGCTATTTCCAGTCCCGAAGGATGCACCGCCGGTATTCATGGTCTGCGCCAACGACGATCGTTCGCACGTAGAACCGACCGTGAAATTCTATCTGGAGCTGGAAGAGAAGGGGGTCTCGGCGGAGATGCACATTTACGCCTCCGGCGGCCATGGTTTCGGGTTGCGGCCAACTTCAAAGCCCGGTTCGGTTATGAGCTGGCCGGATCGTTTGAAGGACTGGCTGGCTGAACGGAATATTTCAAAGCAGTAACCGTTCTTCGAGAAGCTATGAAGATATTCCGCGCCAACCGGCTCCCTTACGGTCGCGGTTCGGTTAGAAATAAAACTTTGCGCCTAACTGGATCTTTCTGGAGCCGCTGGTTGTCGCTCCCCCAATCCGTCCGAACGTCGTGCTGGTGATAGTCGCGGTCGGAAAGTCGAAGGACGGATGATTGGCCAAATTCGAAACGTCGGCTCGCAACTGGAACCGGTATCGTTCGGTGACATGAATGTTCTTTGCGAAGGCCGTGTCGAGGTCGAAGTAACCGGGAGCGCGGAAGAAATTGCGGCCGGTGTTGCCGAAATCCCCGGGGCCCGGCGTTGTGAAGAGCCCTCGCTGGGTCGCGTCGAAGTAGAATTTCTGGCTGGACGCTGGATCATCGAGAACCTGGCCCAAGTGGTTACTACAACTGGAGCAGTTCGCAGGTGTCTGTCGCACACTCGATACAGTGTTTGAACCCGAATAGACCGTGAACGGCCGGCCCGATTCCGCAGTCAACAGACCGGAAATCTCCCAGCCACCCGCAAGCTTGTCAAACAATTGCCCACGGTTGCCGCCAAATCGCTTACCTTTCCCGAAGGGCAGATCGTACACCCAGTAGGACTGCAAAACATGGGTTCGATCGAAATCAGAGGGAGCGTAATTTAGTCTCCGATTGTAAATGTCAATGGGCGTCGAGGACCCAGACTGAGTGGAACCGGTGCCCACGCGCGTAAACACCGGATCGAAGGATCGGGTATCGAGCGATTTGGAGAACGTATAGCTCACTTGCCCATCCAGGCCATTGTGATAGCGATGATGCAGTTGCACGACCGCTGCATGATAGGTGGAGAAGTCGTTCGAATCGATCACGAAGACGCCGCCACCGAATTGCGGGTAAGGAATAATCGGGAACAGCCCGGCTCCCGAGAGGGATGTGACCGACTGCTGCCCGGAAGGAGTGGTTTGCAATCGTGTGGCGATGGAATTCGCCAGCGCTCCCACTGAATTCAAGCTGAGGTTCGAAGCGAATAGACGCCGGACAAGCTGCGATCCCGTTTCACCAGTTCTCAATCGGTTGTCGGCCGCCAGCAACTTGTCCATCAGTGGGCTATCGCCTCCTGCCTGGACGGTCTGAAAGGCCTGGAGGAATCCGTTGTTAAAGATCTGCGCTTGATTGATGTTGTAGGCGCCCATCAAGTGATAAGCGCGCCGGCCAATATAGTCCGCTTCAAAAACGGTGCTTTGCCCAATCTGTTGCTGCACAGCCAAGCCCCATTCATGCGTGGTCGGCGACTTGAAATTGGGGTCGACCACGGTGATGTTGTTGGGAGAGAACGCAGCGGGCGAGCGCAGGGCGCTGGGCGTGATGTTGGGCGGCGCAAGCGGCTGGAGACCGGCTAAGCGACCACCGGCTTGCCCGTAGTCCTGATTGACGACACCCAATGTGTCGCCGGGCAGATTGGAATAGATGGCCGACGAGAGCGTGAAAGTGTTCATGCGATCGTAGGCGATCCGATAATTCCCGCGGATGGAGGTACGGCCGCGTTTGAACGGGTCCCAAGCGAAGCCGATGGATGGGCCCAGGGCATGGAAATCACTGCGGTAGAGCGAACCCTGCACAAACTTGAGGTTGTCACTGGGCGCCGCGCCAATGGCGATCGGTTGGTCGGGATGAACCGTGCGGTTTTGCGGATCGCTCGGGCTCAGCTTGATTTCCCAGCGCAGTCCTAAATCAACCGTAAAGTTGCGCGCGACTTTCCAGGTGTCCTGGGCGTAGAAATCGTACTCCGGAAAGATCGATTCAATGTTCAGAATTCCCGGAACAAACTTGTCGCCCTGCGCAATGAAACCGCGGGTGATGCTGCCTACGCGTCCCAGCAGGAAGTTGATGTTGGATTGAAAATTCGGTTGATCGAAGGCCGTGTTGAGATCTTTAGGCAAGTTGAAAGTGTTGGGGTCTACCGTGTTGACCGTGGGATCGAAGTCCACATTGGTAGTAGAGTCTTGTCCGCCGATGGAGCCGCGAATGTCGGTGTGATGCTGAAGGCGGAAGTTGATTCCAAACTTGAATTGGTGCGCTCCTCGCACATAGCTAAGATTGTCCACCACCTGGTAGGTGTTCAGCGTCCGGGCGTTTGCCCAATCGTAAACGGCATTGATGGTTACCGGGCCATTGTTCAGCGAGAGCTTAGTGATGTCGGCCGGCTGCACGAAGTTGAAAGTGAACTTGTTCTGACCGAACACAAATTCGTTGGTCATGTGGGCGGTTGGAGTCCAACGCCAATTCGCCGCGAAACTGCGCGGCTCGCGCACCGTATTTACCAGGCACGGCAAACCGGGGAAGATGGGCAGGCCCCCGTTTGCCGTGTCGCAGTTGGTATCCTGACTCCCCCAGCTCCCACGAAAGTAAATCGTGTTCTTGCTGTTCAGGATGTAATCGGTCTTAAACGTCTCATCGTGCTGGCGCTCTTTCTGGCCGGCGGAGAACACAAAGCCCGCGGTATTGAGACCGTCGCCCAAGTCGAACCGATTCGGCAACGGCTCAGCGGCGATGAGAGCTTGCAAGGTCTTGTCCAGGCCGAGGCGTTGGGGGTCGTTCGAAACGACATCGTAGGTCCCGACGTTGACGCCCGGCAAGACATTGCCGGATGCATCCACGGAAGCGCCGGTGCTGCCCGCGGGACGGTTCCGCCCGCCCATCACGTAGCGCAGAATGCCTTGGCGCGCCTGCGTGGTAAAAACAGTTCGAGTTGCAGTCCCCGAATTCAGAGCAGCCAAGGCTTGCACGTTGGCAAAGACGAACAGCTTGTTCTTAATGATCGGGCCGCCGATGCTGCCTCCATAAATGTTCTGCACGAACTGGCTCTTTCCCAGTCCCAGTAGATTGAAGTTGTACTCATTCGCATTCAGGCGCGGCGTGCGATAGAAGTAGAATCCTTCGCCGTGAATTACGTTACTGCCGGAGCGAGTGATGGCGGCAACTTCCGCGCCGCTGTTGCGACCGAATTCGGCGGTGGCGTTGCCGGTGATGATATGCAGTTCCGAAAGCATGTCCGGGTTGAAACGTGTGGGTGAAAAGTTCGACCCGCTGGCGCTGGTTTCGTTGGAATCGATGCCGTCGAGCGTGATGTTCACCGCGCGATCCCTAGCGCCACTCACGTGTACTCCACCGCCGGTGTTGGCGCCCACTTCAACGCCCGGCTGAATATTGATCAAGTCGATTGGATTGCGCCCGCGGGTACCTACAATCGGAAGCTCCTGCACGCTCTTCTCAGTGAACAAGTTTCCGAAATTTCCTGAGCTGTCGGTCTGGACGACTTCCGCGACGCCTGAGACTTCCACCGACTCCGACACTGCGCCCAAGGTAAGGCTGACATTCACTGTGGTGGGCTGGCCGATAGAGACTGCATTCCCGCGGCCAACGAACTTTTTGAAGCCCTGCGCGGTCACCTCGACGGTATAGGTTCCCACCTGGACGGCATCGAACACATACGTGCCGGCGGTTGTGGTCTTGGTCGTGAAGGTAGCTTTCGTCCCCTCGTTGAGCAAAGTCACGGTTGCGTCAGGTATGATCGCGCCGGAAGAATCGACCACTGTTCCGACCAAACGTGAAGAGGTCCCTTGACCGAAGAGTTGACAGCAGAGCAGACAAATTGACAATCCCAAAGAAGCAATGCGCATAAGGGGAGGATACCAAATCGGGTTCTGTAGGGCAGGTTGGTAACCGGCCGCCGATTGGCAATCGGCGTCCCGAGCTTTCCGGCAAGCGTTCTGATCCCCGACAGGCCGATTTTACAATCGGCCGTCTGGTTACCAACCTGCCCTACTTCGAGGTTATGAATGGCCGCCGCGTTCTCTTAGCAAGTCGGCCATCTTGGATTGTTTTGCTTGCAGGGCTAGCGCGAGTGGCGTTAGCAAAGCGCCCCGCATCTTTGCTGTGGCGTTCACATCCGCGCCCCGCTCCAGCAGGAGCTGAGCGAGTTCCACGTGCCCTTTGCTTGCGGCGATGTGTAGCGTGGTTTGCCCGAATGCCTGGACATGCACGTCCGAGCCGGCCTTTAGGAATAATTCGGCAGTGTCGACGCGCTGATCGCCGTAGGCCGTGTAAGCAAGCAGAGGTAAATCGTGCGCACCCCGCTCTCGGATGCACGCCGGATCTTCCGTGAGCAACCGCTTCACCAGGTCATGCGCGCCCACTAAAGTTGCGGTACAAGTAGAGACTGGCGCTCCGAGACCCGCCAGATATTTTGCCATTGGGACCAGTCCCATGTGGGCCGCGGCTTCGATGCCTAGTTCGTCCCAGGTGGCGCGCGTGTTTATCAGCATGGGGCAAAGTTTTTGAAGCTGCTTCACTTTTTCAAAATCGAAATGGGCGACCGATGAGAATTGGTTGATCAATTCCTGGGGCAGGCCGTAGGTATCGTCGCGCGTTACCGGCTTCCCAGCTAAGTCCTGGGTGTAACGCCGCGCATAACTGACCCGTTCGATCGACGATGCATGCTGTAAGACTGGAATCGCGCTGCCGGTGGCGACATCCAGAGGCGTCTTGCCGTCAGCGTCGTGCACATCGGTTGCAGCGCCTCTGTGAATCAACATCTGAACCAGGTCGTCGTACCCGCGCGCGGCCGCTAGATGCAAGGCCGATTTGCCATCGCGCCTCCGTGCATTCGGATCGGATGCATTCATCAAGAGGAAGCGGGACATCTCGCTGGCCACGGCGTGGTCCGGGTGATTGAGAGCGGTCAGCAGCGGGCTCTCGGGACCGGCGCTCAGGTCGGCGGCCCGGTTTGCGAGAGCTGTCACTGTGTCTGCCTTTCCGGAAGCGGCTGCGAGGTGAAGCGGCGTGCGGCCATCGGGCAAACGTTGACGGGCAATCAACGCGTTGTCCTTGGCGAGATCGTTGACGCGTGCGGCATTTCCACTCGCGGCGGCCTCAAAGATGTCGAGCACTAAGCTGCGCCGCACGAGTTCCTCCGCGATTTTGGCTTGACCCTTGAGACATGCGAGTGTGTACACCGAGACTCCGTCGGCATCCCGCGCATAACGTAAAGCCGGATCGCGGTCCAACATAGAGGTAACGGTCGCAAGATCGCCGGCCAGGACTGCCTGGCGGAACTTTTCGGAATCGAGTGCCGTGGACTTGTCTTGCGTAGGTTTGGTGTCAGCGGCCTCGCCGGTTATAGCCACGCCCGCCGCCCCAACTGCCAGAAGAAGCTCTCGTCTGCTGTTTATCATGCACTGACTTTGCGCTCACGCTCGCCGTTTCGACAAGGCATTCGATATAAATTTCTTGCTTGTGGCCAAGTGTCGAATGCACAATGCGTTGCAGGCCGGTGTTAACGACGGGGGCCTTCGGTAAGCCCGGCATTTGTCGGTCTTGTAATCGGGTGGGTCGTATACTGAAACCGTGCAAGCCGCTAACTCCACCGCGCGTATTCTACGTTTCGGTGCGTTCGAGTTGGATCTGCAAAACGGCGAGCTGCGTCGCGCTGGGGTACTGATCAAGGTATCGCCACAACAGTTGCATTTGCTCCAACTATTGGCGGAAAATGCCGGACAAGTTCTAAGGCGGGAAGACATCCAACGCGAGGTCTGGGGCACTGACGTCTTCGTCGACTTCGACCGGAATCTCAACGTGTGCGTGGCCCAGATCCGCGGGGCACTCAATGACGACTCCGATGCGCCGCGCTTCATTCAGACGATCCCGAAGCGCGGGTACAAGTTTATTGCTCCCGTTGAACGAGTGGGCGCGGCGACGACGGAGGCGCCAATTCCGCCCGCGCCAACAGCAGCGCGATCGCGGCATTTCTGGATAATACCGTCAGCGATCGCCTTGCTGGCGGGATGCGCGGCCGCTGCCGCCTTTTTTTATTGGCGTCAACCCGCAACGCCGCAACGCGTTATCGTCGCCACGTTGCCGTTTGAGAATTTAACTGGCGATTCGAAGGAAGCGATTTTTGCCGATGGACTCACCGAGGAGCTCATCGGACAGCTAGGCAGTCTCAACCCCGATCGGCTGGGCGTTATCGGGCGCAGCTCGGTTATGCGCTTCAAGAGCGCTCAGCACGGCATCGATCAGATTGGCCGGGATCTGCATGCGGATTACGTGATCGAGGGGACCGTCCGGCGCAGTGAGGGTCGCGTTCGGATTGCCGCCCGCTTGGTGAAAGTCACAGATCAGGCGCAAGTGTGGACCGACACATCGGAACGCAACGAATCTGAAATGTTCCGGCTTGAAGAAGAAAGCGCGGCGCGGATCGCGAGCGCGGTCATCGAAAAACTTCTGGGCGGGACGCAAGCGTATACGGCCCGGGCGCATGTGGGCAATCAGGAGGCGTACGAAGCATATCTGAACGGCCGCTACCTCCAGCACAATCGCAACCGCGCCGAGTATACGCGAAGCATCGCTTATTTTGAGCATGCGGCCAAACTCGATCCTCAGTTCGATTTGGCGTATTCGGCAGCGGCCGAGTCGTACGTTATGCTGGGGCGTTCCGGGAGTCCTTCACAGGAAGTCTTTCCACAAGCGCGAGCCGCGGCAGAGAAGGCGTTATCAATCGACGAAGCAAATGCCGCTGCCCACAATGCACTGGGCAATGTGTTTTTCTGGAGCGAATGGAATTGGAAGGAAGCCGAGCGGCACTTTGCGCGCGCCGTGGCCCTCAATCCAAGTTTTTCGCAGGCTCACTACGACTATGCATTCTTCCTGGTGGCCATGGGGCGCACTGAGCAGGGTCTAACATCCTTGCGGCGCTCGATTGCCGCGGATCCTCTGTCAACGCACATCAATATGGATGCAGGCTGGCTATATTTGCAGGCGCATCGTTTTGAGGATGCGATCCGGCAAGCGCGGCGAACGCTGGAATTGGAGCCTGGCTTAGC
>WNFG01007487.1_pt1 | contig 11407 bp, 9 predicted proteins | sample 5400431 | NCBI WGS metagenome assembly WNFG01 (sample SAMN13153346, study PRJNA577476) | soil metagenome | isolation source: 120 cm saprolite under Douglas fir tree site 2 hole 3 replicate 2 | place: USA:California | collected 2015-04-18
TCGACAACGGTCCGCCGGCGGAGCCGATCGTGTTGTCCTGAGCCGAGCGTTGTCGTCCTGAGCGAAGCGAAGGACCTCATTGCCGCTTCCATGAGATCCTTCGCTTCGCTTCAGCGCGGGGGGTTACCCTGCGCGCGATGACAAGCTACTACTTACCGTCGCGCTCCTTCTCGCGCTTGCGCCGCTCATCCTCGGCCGAGGCGCCGCGATAGGCGCGCCACGCCAACACGAGCGCAACCAGCGAGCAGGCGACGCCGACAATCAGTGCGATCGGTTCTGTCTCAGCCATGGTCGAAAAACCTCGCTACGGCCAGGTCGCTCCACGGCTGTCGGCTAACCGTGCCATGGAAGCCGACATGGCCGCCCCGCTCGGGCAAGAGCGGCGCAAGCGACCGGTTCGATGTCCAATCATAGCTCCTGTAGAGGGCACCCGGAATCCAGGGATCGTCGAGCGCGGCCACGGCCAGGGTGGGAACGCGGATGCCGGCCATGAACCGGGTCGGCCGGCAGCGATCATAGTAGTCCTCGGCACGGCCGAAGCCGTAGCGCGGCGCGATGAAGGCGTCGTCGTAATCCCATATCGAGCGAGCGCCCATGATCGCGGCGCGCTCGGCGGCCGAAACGACGGCGCCCTCGGCCGTCGCTTCGACCTTCATGAGGCCGAGAATGTAGCGATGATAGGCCTTGTTGCGCCGCCGCATCATGTACCGGCAGGTGGCGGCAAGATCGATCGGCGCCGAGACGGTGGCTGCCGCCGCGAGCGGCGCGGCCGCGCCCTCCTCGCCGAGGTACTTCAGGAGCATCGCGCCGCCCAGCGAATAGCCGACAGCGACCGTGCCGTCGCCCGTCAGCTCGGCCGGCAGCACGGACAGCAGGGCGCGGAAGTCCTGGCTGCGCCCGGCATAATAGTGCTGGCCGCAGAGCGACCGCGAGGGCCCCGCCCCGCGCAGATTGAGCCGCAAGACGCGCCAACCCCGGTCGAGCATCAGGCGAGCCATGCTGAGGATGTAGAGACTGTCCTCTGCCCCGGTCAGGCCGTGGATCAGGATCACCAGCGGCGTGCCCTGCTTTGGCGTCGCCGGCCGGTCGAGGCTCGCCAGAAGCATATCGCCGGTGCCGTCAGGCAAGGCAAACGCCAGCCGTTCGCTGGCATGCGGCGCGAGCGACCTCGACACGCCGCGCAGCCGGTTGGCGATGGTCTGCAGGTCCCTGCCCCACCAGGGAAAGCGCGGTCGGAAGGGCGGTAGGTCGAGGCTCACGCCGCCATGCTAGTATTGACTGACACTGAATCAAGATTGTCATCCCGAGGCCGAAGGCCGAGGGATCTTTAAAGCGACAGCAAAGGTCCCTCGCTTCAGCGCGGATCAGATCCGCGCGACTCGGGATGACGGCGGACGCCTCAGCAGATGCGCTCTAAAAACTTCTCCAAGGCGAGGTCGCACCAGGGCTGCTCGCTCAAGGCGCAGTGGAAACCGAGATGCCCGCCGCCTTCGGCCATCACCGGCAGCAGCCAGGGATTGTCGGCCCAGTTGTAGTCGCGATAGTACTCGGCCGGAATCCACGGATCGTCGCCCGCCGCCAGCACCATGGTCGGCACACGGTCAGCGGCGTGCACAGCCCATAGTAGTCATCGGCGCCGCGGAAACCGTACCGCGGCGAGATGAAGCGGTCGTCGTATTCGAACATGCTGCGTGCGTTGCGGACGATCTCTCGCTCTTCCGGCGAGATGCTGGCGGCCTCGGCCAGCGCCTGCTTCTTCAGGTCGTTCAGGATGTAGTTGTGATAGAGCCAATTGCGCGGCCGCATCATGTGCTGGCAGGTGCGTATCAGGTCGACCGGCGCACAGATCGAGGCGGCCGCCCGCAACGGCGAGAACGAGCCCTCCTCGCCGAGATACTTCAGCAGCATCGCACCGCCCATCGAATAGCCGACCGCGACGATGCCGTTGTCGGTCAGGTCGTCAGGCAGTTGCCACAGCACGCGGCGAAAGTCGGCGGTGCGGCCGATGTGGTAGTGCTCGCGGCAATAAGGACGGGAGGCGCCGCAGCCGCGCAGGTTCACCCGCAACACACTGTAGCCATGATCGAGAATATGCCGCGCAGCGTTCAGTATGTACGCACTGTTCTCGCAACCCGTGAGGCCATGAACCAGGATCACCAGGGGCCGGCCGGCCTGCGGTTCCGCCGGGCGGTCGAGCATGCCCACCAAAATGTCACCGCTGCGATCGGCCATGCAGAAACACACGCGCTCGCTCTTGTGCGGTGAAAGATCCGATTCGTAGGTGCCGAGGAGCACCGCGATGGTCTGCAGGTCCGCGCTCCACCACGGAAAGCGGCGCCGCATCGAGCTGCCGGCCTGGGATATATCTTTTTGGCGTTCGGCCTTGTTGGTTGCCACCATGTTGCCACTGCTCTTCTGGCAACGTCGCGGCTTGCTGATCGACGTCCGCAATGCCGGGCCTGCGCTTTTGCTGAGCGCGCTCTTGCTGGCGGGCAGCTTCGTCGCCTTCATCCTGGCGCTCGGGCTGGCGCCGGTCGCCAACGTCCTGCTGATGTTCGGCGCCACGCCGTTCATCACCGCGCTGCTCGCCCGCCTGTTCCTCGGTGAACCGCTGCACGGCCATACCATCCTTGCCATGGCGGCGGCGGTGCTGGGGCTTGCGATCAGCGTCGCCGGCTCATTGCAGGCCGGCGCGCTTGCCGGCATGGCGGTGGCCTTGATCGTCGTGCTGTGCATGAGCGGCAACTATGTCGTCGTCCGCCATCGCCGCGACATCGGCATGGCGCCGGCGATCTGGCTGGCCGGCGTGATCTCGGGTCTGGCGGCGCTGCCGTTCGCCCATCCCGGCAACGTCACATGGTCGCAGGTGCCGTGGCTGCTGGCGCTCAGTCCCGGCCAGCTTGCCGGTGGCCTGCTTCTCTACATGGCCAGTCTCAAGCGCATCCCGGCTGGACGCGCCGCCTTGCTCGGCCTGCTCGAACTGGTGCTCGGCCCGCTCTGGGTGTGGCTGTTCGACGGCGAAAAGCCGGACGACCTCACCTTGCTGGGCGGCGCCATCGTGATCGGCGCTGCCGCGGCAAACGTGTGGCTGGATTCGCGGCGAACCACTGGTTAAGAACCGCACATGACCCAGAACGCTCAGTCCAGCTCCACAGGCGGCCCCTTGTCGGGCATCGTCGTCGTCGATCTCTCGCGCATTCTCGCCGGCCCCTACTGCACGCTGCTGATGGCCGAGATGGGCGCGCGGGTGATCAAGGTCGAGCCGCCCAAGGGCGGCGACGATGCCCGCGCCTACGGGCCCTTCGTCAAGGGCAAGTCGACCTACTTCGCCTCGGTCAATCGCGGCAAGGAGAGCATCGCGCTCGACCTCAAGGCCGATGCCGACCGCAAGATCTTCGAGAAGCTGCTGCACAAGGCCGACGTTATCGTCGAGAACTTCCGGCCGGGCACCATGGAAAAGCTGGGCTACGGCTGGGACACCCTGCACAAGAAGTATCCCCGGCTGATCTATGCCTCGGCCTCGGGCTTCGGCCATAGCGGCCCGAATTCCAAGGATCCCGCCTACGACATGGTCGTGCAGGGCATGGGCGGCATCATGAGCATCACCGGCAATGAGGGCCAGCCGCCGGCGCGGGTCGGCATGTCGATCGGCGACATCGGCGCCGGCCTCTTCACCGCCGTCGCGGTCAATGCCGCGCTGGTCCACCGCCTCAAGACCGGCGAGTCGACCAAGATCGATATCGGCATGTTCGATTGTCAGCTGGCGCTCCTGGAAAACGCCATCATGCGCTACACGGTCGAAGGCGAGATCCCGGGTCCCCTGGGGGCGCGCCATCCCACCATTACGCCCTTCCAGGCCTTCCGCACGTCCGACGGCGCCATCATCATCGCCGCCGGCAACGACGGTCTTTTCATCAAGACCTGCGAGGCGCTCGGCCGGGCCGACATGGCGAGCGATCCCAACTACAAGACCAACGCGCTGCGCCAGAAGCATCACGGCACGCTCGAACGCGCGATCGAGGCGGTGCTCCAGCGCAACACGACGGCGCACTGGATCGCCATCCTGTCGAAGGCGGGGATACCCTGCGGGCCGATCAACAACATCAAGCAGGCGCTCGAGCACCCGCAGGTCGCGGCGCGCAACATGCTGGTCGAGGTGCCCGACGGCAGCGGCGGCACGCTCCGACTGGCCGGCAATCCGCTCAAGATGTCGGCCTTTGCCGATCCAAAGACGCGCGCCCCCGCGCCCGATCTCGACAGCGACCGCGAGGCCATCCTCTCCTATCTCGGCGGCTAGGGAGCGTTTCCCGTGAAACACGCCTTCTCAGACCTCCTCTCTGCCGCGCAGCGGGGGAGAGGAAGGGGCCCGTTGCGAAGCAACGGCAAGGTGAGGTGGTGTGAGATGCAAAGGTGGCGGGCGGGTTGTGAGGTCCATGACCCCCCTCACCCTCCCCGCGCTTCGGCGCCTTCACAGGCGCCTTTAGCGCGGGTCCCCTCGCTCTCCCCCCGCTTCGCGGGCGGAGAGGGCCTTGTGGTAGGACGCTAAATCGTGCGCGCGCTCGTCCGCCTCGGCGCCGGCCTGGCGAAGTTCCTGGCGGGCGCCGCGCTTGCGATCCTGGTGTTTCTGGCCGGCGCCTTCTTCCAGGTGCGCGGCGCGCTGCCGGCCTATAGCGGCCACGTCGAAGCCAAGGGCCTGCGGGCGCCGGTCGAGATCCTGCGCGACAAGAACGCCGTGCCGCACATCATCGCCGGCTCGATCGAGGACGCCGCCTTCGGCCTGGGCTACGTCCATGCCCAGGACCGCTTCTGGCAGATGGAGTTGATGCGCCGGCTGGGCCAGGGCCGGCTGTCGGAAATCGTGCCGCCGCGGCTGGTCGGGTCGGGCCTCGTCGACACCGACCGCACGATGCGCGGCCTCGGACTCTACCGCAAGGCGGGCGAGAGCATGAATGCGCTGGCGCCGGGCATGCGCGCCATCATCGAGGCCTATGCCGCCGGCGTGAACGCCTGGCTCAGCCGAGACGATCAGCAGTTCGGCCTCGAGCTCACCATGATCAAGCTCTTGTCGGGCGGCCGCTACCGGCCGGAGCCGTGGCGGGCGGCCGATTCGCTGGTCTGGGCCAAGCTGATGGCGCTCGGCCTGGACGGCAACTGGCGGGCCGAGCTGCTGCGTCTGCGACTGGCGCGCAAGATCGGCGAGGACGGCGTGAAATTCCTGATCGAGCCGCCGGGCGACAACCGCGACGCCACGCTGTCGCTGGTCAACGAGGCGCTGCACGGCACCGACCTCGACCGGCTCTACGACGCCACCGACAACATCGCCACGCGCAAGCGCCAGGCGTCGAACGAATGGGTACTGTCGGGCGCCCATTCGGTGTCGGGCAAGCCGTTGCTCGCCAACGATCCGCACCTTGCGCTGGCCTTCCCCGGCACCTGGTACCTCGCGCGGCTGGTCGGGCCGGGCTTCGACATCCGCGGCGCCACCTCGCCCGGCTCGCCCGCCGTCGTGCTCGGCCACAACGGCACGATCGGCTGGGGCTTCACCACCACCAACCTCGACAGCCAGGACCTGTTCGTCGAAAGGGTCGATCCGACCGATCCCAACCGCTACATCACGCCCGACGGCGCGCGGCCGTTCGGCGTGCGCGACGAAACGATCAACGTCGCCTGGGGCGATCCGGTCACCATGCGGGTGCGCGAGACGCGCCACGGTCCGGTGATCGACGACTTCATCCGCCGCATGGACGACCTCATACCGCAGGGCCATGTGCTGGCGTTGCAGGCCACCGCGCTCGACGGCAACGACACCTCGGCGGAGGGCTTCGGTCGCATCGGGCTCGCCCAGAACTGGGACGATTTCCTGAACGCCGCCCGCAAGATCGTCTCGCCCATGCAGAACATGGTCTATGCCGACACCGCGGGGAACGTCGGCCTGGTGTCGCCGGCGCGCGTGCCGATCCGCCGTCGCGGCGACGGCTCGATGCCGGTGCCGGGCTGGACGGCGGAGTTCGACTGGGCGGGGTTCGTGCCGTTCGACGAGCTGCCGCGCCTCTACAATCCGCCGGGCGGCGTCATCGTCAACGCCAACGGCCGGCTGGTAACCGACGACTACCGGCATTTCATCACCAAGGACTGGGCCGAGCCCTACCGCCAGCGCCGCGCCAACCAGCTCCTGCACGAGGTCGAGCGCCATCCGGTCTATGGCATGATCGTCATGCAGGCCGACAATTTCTCGGCCGACGCCACCGAGATGCTGCCGCTGTTGCTGAAGGGCGCGCCGCGCAACGCCCGCGCCGGCCACGTCCACGAGCTGATGGGCCGCTGGAACCGCTTCATGCTGGCGAGCCGCCCGGAGCCCTTGATCTACACTGCCTGGCTGTGGGAGCTGCAGCGCGGCCTCTTGGCCGACGAGCTGGGCGATGATCTCTACGCGGCGCTGGCGACGCCCGACGTGCCGCTCATGATGCGCATCATCCGCGACAAGCCCGGCTGGTGCGACGACGGCGGCACGCGCCGCACCGAGACCTGTGAAGACCAGATCGCACTCGCGCTCGATCGCGCGCTGGACTGGATCGCGCGCCGCCAGGGTCCCGACATCGACACGTGGCAGTGGGGTCGCGAGCACGTCGCGGCCCATCGCCATCCGCTGTTCGATGCGGTGCCGCTGCTCGGCGACCTCGCCTCGGTGCGTTTTCCGTCCGACGGCGGCGCCCAGACGCTCAACCGCGCCCAGCCGTCCTACCGCGGCGCGCGCCCGTTCGACTCCGTGCACGGCGCGGGCTACCGCGGCATCTACGATTTCAGCGACCTCGACAACAGCCGCTTCGCCATGCCGCTTGGCCAGTCGGGCAACATGCTGTCGCCGTGGGCGCGCAACTTCGTCGAGCGCTGGCAGACGCTGGGCTATGTCGAGATCGCCGGCACCCGCGCCGAATTGGGCCGCACCGCCGTCGGTACCATCACGCTGTCACCGCCGACGCGTTGAGCGGCCATTGACGCCGCTGCCGCCGCACACGATATTGCAGCCATGACGACCTTGACTTGCGCCGCCTTTTTGCGAATGCGCCGGCCCCTTCGACAGGACGGGGCGGAACGCTGACGCGCGGGCGCTAAAAGCCCGATCGGTCTCTCCAGCCCTTCCCTGCGAAGGGCTTTTTCATGTCCGCCAACGACACGATGGCCAACGACACGATGGCCAACGACACGATGGCCAACGACACGATGGAGAGTCCCATGAGCAAGTTCTTGATCACCAGCGCGCTGCCCTACGTCAACGGCGTAAAGCATCTCGGCAATCTCGCCGGATCGCTTCTGCCGGCCGACATCCATGCGCGCTTTCGCCGGCAAACCGGGCACGAGGTGCTGTTCCTGTGCGGCACGGACGAGCACGGCACGCCGGCCGAGCTCGCGGCGCTGACCGAACGCCTGGCGGTCGCCGAGTATTGCGCGCGCCAGCATGTGCGTCAGGCCGACATCTACGGCCGCTTCGGCCTGTCCTTCGACCATTTCTCGCGGACCTCGGGAGAGGCCAATCGGCTTCTGACCCAGGAGATCTTCCGCCGCCTCGATGCCGCCGGTCACATCGAAGCGCGCACCATCAGACAGGCCTATTCGCCCACCGACCGGCGCTTCCTGCCCGACCGTTATGTCGCCGGCACCTGTCCTCATTGCGGCGACGCCAATGCGCGCGGCGATCAGTGCGAAAACTGCACGCGCGTGCTCGACCCGGCAGACCTCTTGGCGCCGCGCTCGGCGATCTCCGGCGCCACCGATGTCGAATTCCGCGAAACGCGACATCTGTTCCTGAAACTTTCCTCCTTCGAGCCGGCTCTTCGACGATGGCTGGAGGCGCAACGGCACTGGCCTCTGCTGGTCCGGTCGATCGCCCTGAAATGGCTCGACGAGGGTCTTCGCGATCGTTGCATCACCCGCGACCTTTCCTGGGGTGTGCCGGTCCCCAAGCCCGGTTTCGAGGACAAGGTGTTCTATGTCTGGTTCGACGCGCCGATCGGCTACATCGCGGCGGCGATCGAATGGGCCGACGCGGCGCCGGGACGCGATTGGCGCGCTTGGTGGCAGGGCGGCGGCGACGTGCAGTACGTGCAATTCCTCGCCAAGGACAATGTGCCTTTTCACACCGTCTCGTTCCCGGCCACGATCCTGGGCTCGGGTCTGCCAATCAAGCTGCCGGACATCATCAAGGGGTTTAACTGGCTCACTTTCGAAGGCGGCAAGTTCTCCACCAGCCGACAGCGCGGCATCTTCACCGACACCGCCCTCGCCCTGCTCCCCGCCGACGTTTGGCGATGGTGGCTCACCGCCAATGCGCCCGAGGGAGACGATTCGGATTTCACTGTGCCGCGCTTCGTTGAAAGCGTGAACAAAGACCTGGCTGATACATTCGGTAACCTGGTGAATCGCTGTCTCGCCTTCGCTGCTTCCGCTTTCGGCCCGACGGTCCCGACTGGCGGCACTATTGGACCGGCCGAGCGCGAGCTCGCCCGCAAGCTCGGCGCGGCGCTGGCCCAACTGCGCGACCATCACGAGGCGCTGAACATCCGCAAGGCTGCGAACGAAGTCCGCGCGATCTGGAAGATCGCGAACGCCTATCTTGCCGAAACGGCGCCGTGGTCCGTCGTCAAATACGATCGGGAAAGGGCAGCCGCGATCACCAGAACCGGCATCAACCTGGTGCGGGTCGCCGCCTTGGCAGCGTGGCCGTTCATTCCCGGGGCGGCCGCCGCCGTCCTGCGCAGTCTCGGCGAAGAGACCGATCCTGCGTCATGGGTGGAGGACGGTGAGTTGGCGATCTCGGCCGTCGCCGGCGGACGCCCGTTCCGCGTTCCGCCGCTCTTATTTCGCAAGATCGCCGCTGCAGATCTCTCATCCACGTGACGTCATCGCGGCTTGTCGCCCGCCAAAGTGATCCGGTGCATGACCCGGCGGTAGCCGTGATAGTCGTTGATCGGATTGTGCATGGCGCAGCGGTTGTCCCAGAAGGCGAGCGAACCCACGTCCCAGCGGAAGCGACAGGTGAATTCGGGCCGCGTCTGGTGCTCCCACAGGAACTCCAGCAGCGGCAAGCTCTCCTTCTCCGTCCAGCCCCTGATATGCGCAGTGTGGGCCCTGGAAGTGTAAAGCGCCTTGCGGCCGGTCTCGGGATGAGTGCGCACGATCGGATGCTCGGCGGTCAGTACCTTGTGCTCCGCGCCGGCCGCCTTTAGGCGGTCCTCGCGTGTCTTGGTGACGTCGGCCTTGATTGAGGAGCTCACACCCACCAGCCCGTCGAGCGTCGCTTTCAGCCCGTCCGACAGCGCCTCGTAGGCGAGATACTGGTTGGCGAACATCGTGTCGCCGCCATAGGGCGGCACCTCGCGCGCCAGCAGCATGCTGCCCATCGGCGGTTGGGCGAGATAGGTCGTGTCGGAATGCCAGATGCCGCCAAAATTGTTGCGCTCGTGTTCGAGCTTGACGACGGGCGTGATCATGGGCGATTCGGGCAAGCCTTTGAGCTGCGGATATTCGATCGGCTCACCGAACCTTTTGGCAAAGGCGAGCTGCTGGTGCGGTGTCGCCTTCTGGTCGCGCAGGAAGATCACGAGATGGTCGAGCAAGGCCTGGCGCACTTCGCCGACGACGTCGTCCTCGAGCTCGCGCGCGATGTCGACGCCATGAAGCTCGGCGCCCAGCGCGCCGGCAATCGGCCTGACCTCGATATGGCGATAGTTGCGCATCCCTATTCCTTTGCCCACGGCGGCGTCGTCTTTGCCATGAAATGCCGGATGCCTTCCGACGCCTGCGGCCGGCGCAGCAGGCCGACCAGGCTTTCGGCTGCATCGTCCAATACGGCGCGATCATCCTCCGTGGCACAGCCCAGCACCAGACGTTTGACGGTCGCCAGCGCCTGCGGCTCGAGCCGCAGCACATCGTCCAGCACGGCCTTTAAGGTCCGGTTGATCTCGGCCGTGGTGGCGCAGAGATGGCGGCCGATACCCAGGCGGTGGGCTTCCACGGCCTCGATCACCCGGCCGGTGACCGCAAGGTCGCGCGCTGGCCCCTCGCCGATGCGCCGCACCACGAAGGGAATGATCTGCGAGGGGATGAAGCCCACCTTGGGCTCCGGCATGCCGAAGCGCGCGCTGTCGTGCAGGATCACGACGTCCGAGCAGCAGGCCATGCCGAAGCCGCCGCCCACCGCCGAGCCTTCGACGATGGAAACGGTGGCTTGCGGCAGATTGTTCAGCGCCAGCAGCGCGTCGCCAAACTGGCGGTAGGCCGGCACCAGCGGGTCGACAGCGCCACTGTCCGGTCGAGGCGGCATGTCGGCCATCGCATCGAGATCGCCGCCGGCGCAGAAATGGCCGCCGGCGCCGCGCAGCACCAGCACGCGGCAACCCTGATCGTCGCGTACCTTGGCGAACGCGTCTTCCAGCTCCAGCATCATGGCGTGGGTAAGCGCATTGCGGCGCTCCGGCCGGTTGAGCACCAGCCGCGCCACCGCGCCATCGCGCTCGAGCTTGATGTTGGCATAGTCGGCCATGGGCAAAGTCTTAGCCGGCGGTTATCGTGCCAACAAGATGATGCGTTTTGTGGTTCCGCTGCTCGCAGCGATGCTCACGGCCTTCGCGGCGTCGGCGCAGGAATGGGGCCAGGTATCGACGCCGACCGCCGGCCCCACCCAGTCGATCGGCTTCTACACGGCTGGCTGCCTGCAGGGCGCGCAGGCCCTGCCGCTCGACGGGCCGGGCTACGAGGCGATTCGCATCAGCCGCAACCGCTATTGGGGCCAGCCCGTCACACTCGACTTCATCACGACGCTGTCGGAAAAGGTGCGCGCCGTGGGCCAGTCGCCGCTTTATATCGGCGATATCGGTCAGCCGCGCGGCGGTCCGGCAGTCTCCGGCCATGCCAGCCACCAGACCGGCCTCGATGCCGATATCTGGTTCGAGCGCCAGCCCGGGCCGCGGCTGGCGCCGGCTGAGCGGGAAAATCCGCGGCTGCGCTCGCTGGTGCGCGCCGACGACACCGGCATCGACGACAGCGTCTTCACCGAGCAGCACGTGACCCTGCTGCGGCTGGCGGCCGAGATGCCCCAACTCGACCGCATCTTCGTCAACAAGTGGATCAAGCAGCGGCTCTGCCAGACGGTCACCGGCAATCGCGCCTGGCTCAACAAGCTCGTGGTGTGGGTCGGTCACGACGAGCATTTCCACATCAGGCTCCACTGCCCGCCCGGCAACCCGCAGTGCAAGCCGCAGGCCGGCTACTATTCCGACGACGGCTGCGGCGAGCCGCTCGATCTGTGGTTCACGCGCCCACCGGAGACGCTGCCGCCACTCGACGCGCCGCAGGCGCCCTACCGGCCGAAGCTGCCGGCCGCGTGCACGCCTGTGCTGAAGGCGCCGTA
>WNFG01005575.1_pt1 | contig 11405 bp, 11 predicted proteins | sample 5400431 | NCBI WGS metagenome assembly WNFG01 (sample SAMN13153346, study PRJNA577476) | soil metagenome | isolation source: 120 cm saprolite under Douglas fir tree site 2 hole 3 replicate 2 | place: USA:California | collected 2015-04-18
CACGGCGGTGCAGATCGCCAATGGTGACGTGGTCGGCTGGTTTCATGGGCGGATGGAGTGGGGGCCGCGCGCGCTCGGCAATCGTTCGATCGTCTGCGATCCGCGGCGTGCCGACATGAAGAACATCCTCAATCAGAAGATCAAACGTCGTGAGTCGTTCCGCCCGTTCGCGCCATCGGTGCTTCGCGAGGCGGTCGGCGAGTGGTTCGAGACCGACTACGACGTGCCGTTCATGCTGCAGGTCTACCAGATCCGAGAAGGGAAGCGGGCGCAGATTCCGGCCGTGACTCACGTCAACGGCTCGGGGCGCCTGCAATCGGTCGATGAAGAACAGAACGCGCGCTACTACCACCTCATCGAAGCCTTCCGCGACGCCACCGGCATCCCTCTCGTGCTCAACACGTCGTTTAACGAGAACGAACCGGTGGTGAACACACCGGCCCAGGCGCTTGACTGCTTTCTGCGCACGAAGATGGACCTGCTGGTCATGGGCGATGTGATGATCCGGCGGCAGTGATCTATTTCGTGGCCAGGATCAGGTAATCACCGTCGGCGGTTCCGTCGCGGAGGAGCTCGAGCTTGAAACCGGCGCTCTTCAGGATCCCCCAGCAGAGCTCGTGCTGCTCGTAGCCATGAGTCGAGAGAACGATGGTTCGCGGACTGCTGGAAAGCAGTGTCGCCGCGCCTCGGAGTGCTTCTCCTTCCGCGCCTTCGATATCGATCTTGATGAAATCGGGTCGTGGAATCCGGCCATTCGCAAGCAGATCATCAAGCGACGCGGCGAGCACCTGGATCTCGCCGGCGTTGCTCAGTCTTGTCTGCGAAGCATTCTCACCGTCACCAAACCGCGCGGTGCTTGTCGTCGATGTGATCGCCAGCGAATGAACGGTGATGTTGCTGGCCTCGTTCATGCGAATGTGCTTCTCGAGATAGTAGAGATTCCGAGGGAGCGGCTCAAAGGCATGGACGTGACCGGCCGGTCCCACGAGTTTCGAAGCGAGCAGAGTGAAAAACCCGACGTTCGCGCCGATGTCGAAAACGACCGCTCCGGGATGAACCTTCTCAATAAACAGGCGTTGGTTATGCCGCTCGTATGAGCCGAGCCAGCAGCCATGCGGGGCGGAGCCGGCGATCCAACGCCAGCCGCGCAACTCTCCCGAACGGATGCGGACGACGGCATTCCGAGGCACGAGGCGCAAAGGCAGCCTGACGGCGTTGGCGATCCACTCGCTGAGACGTGACATCAGCGGCCACCTCGGAACAGTTCGATCGAGAGGACGGCTTCGGCAAGGAAGCGCTCGGCGGCATATCGCAGGCCGGCTCTCCCCTCGAGAACCGCCCGTTTTACGAACAACGTGAAGAGCAACGTGGCGAACGGCGCAATGACGCGCAGCTTGCGGACGCGGCCGGATACCGGCAGGGCTTTCCACGGCGTGGCCCGCAGTTTTGCCGCTTCCTGGCGCATGTATTTCTTCTGACGGTCAATGAAGCGTTGGAGATCTTTGCGGTCATCGTGGATCAGCGGTACTCGGAGCCGTTCGACGCGGCCGTGGACGCGCACTCGCTGCGTATGGCCATCCTGCCAGATCTCGAACGCACCGCGCCGCAGCAGCACCGCGCGTGGTGGATAAAGCGCCGCGCGGAGAGGTTGGCCGTTGACGGCGTAGATGAATCCGGCCTCATAAGCGGCCACGTCCGGCGGCGGATCGAGTGCCGCCAGCTCGCGCACGAAGGCGTCGGTCACGAAGTAGTCGGCGTCGAGCGTCAACACCCACGCCGCCTGCACCTGCTCCGTGCCGAATGTCCACTGGACGTCATGCGCGTCGAAGGCTCGGGGCACGACGCGCACGTTCGCAAACTGCCGCGCGATGGCGACGGTGTTGTCGGTGCTGAGGCTGTCGATGACCACGACCTCCTTCGCCCACGCCAACTGCGCGAGTGTGCGGCCGATATTCGCCTCCTCATCCCGCGTGAGGATCAAGGGCGTGATGCGATCGAGCATCGAACGGCTCATGGTACCAGCGCGCGTCAACCATGCGCCTGGTGATCCGGCGAACGCCGGAGCCCTCTCACGGCGCGTTTTGCGGCGCCGTGGAGCAGGATGGCATTTCGGAAGCCGAGAATGCGCGCGAGGATTCGCATGAGTCGTTGCCGTTCTTCATCGCGCGGCTGAAAGGACCGGTCGAGCGAGCGGATGTGTTCCACCGCCGTGTCGAACGAATTTCGGTCATGAATGCTCAGAACGCGCAGCTCCTTGTAAAAATACTGCGCGAGCCGTCTACGGCGGGCATCGGTGAGCGTTCCCTCCTCGGACAGCCGTTCCTCGATTTTCTGAAGAATCCGATGGTGTTCCCGCGCATTGGCGAGCATCGTCGTGTTTGTCATCCGCGTCCCGGCGTGCTCCCGCATTGTGTAGGCGGGACCTTCGACGGTGACGATGAGAGACGCGCCCAGCGCCGCCTGGCAGAAGTAGTCCCAGTCGTCGAGTTTCCGCAGAGCGGGATCCCAGCGCCAGTCCGGGCGTCGTGAATAGAGCGCGGCAGACGTTGGTACCGCCACGCCGGCCAGAACGTCATCGACGATGGCCCGGAAGACCGGCGCGTCATACGTTATTGTCGTTCCATTCGATTCCGAGCACCAGCCGGAGACGGAAATGGCGGCACCGGTAGTCTCGATCGCTTGAACTTCCGCCGATAGATGGCCGGGAACGAGAATGTCGTCGGAATCCAGAAACTTGATGTACGTTCCGCGCGCGAAGTCGAGCCCGCGGTTGCGCGCGGCCGATTGCCCGCCGTTGGCTTCCATCCGAAAACATCGGATCCTCGGGTCGTTGTATGCGCGCAGGAAATCCCACGTTCCGTCGGTCGAGGCATCGTCGACGACGATGATCTCGACTGGCACGTCCTTGCTAGCAGCGAGCGCTGACTCGATCGCATCCCGCACCAGCGCCTGGCGGTTGTACACGGGGATGATGATGTCTACGGTCGCCAATCGTGACTCTCCCGTCCCGCCCTGATGCGAAGGTAGAGTTGTTCCATTTCGCTCGCCACGCGCTCCCATGTGAAACGCGCCTTTACCAATTCGCGGCCGCGCCTGCCCATCTCCGCGCGAGCGCCGCTGTCGCTGAGAAGAGTATGAATCGCCGCGGCCAGTGGTTCCGGCAGGTTGCTCGTGACGATCCCCGCGCCCGCGGAAGCGACGTCGGCTGCCAGCCCCACCTCCGCTGTGACGACCACCGGCATCTCCACGGCCATCGCTTCCAGAACGACGTTCCCGAAATTCTCGGAAAGTGACGGCAGCACCAATGCCGTCGACGTCCGCAGCAGCTCCTCCTTCGCCGCGCCGCTCACCGGGCCGCGAAAGTCGATTCGATCGGCGATGCCGTTCCTCCGCGCCTGCGCCTGAAGTACCGCCGTCAGTTCCTCGTCGTCGTTTCCCGCGATGACGATCTTCACACCGGGTACGGCTTTGACGGCATCCAGCAGGCGATCCAGCCCTTTCTTCCAGTTGATGCGGCCGAGGAAGAGGAGTGTATCGGGGAGGCGGGGAGTGGCGGCGGCTGGTGGAACCTCGATGCCGTTGGGGATTACGACGGGAGAGGGAAGTGGAATGGAGATCTGACGTGCGGCGTCCCATTCCACACGCGCTGTGAAATGCACGGAGGCCGCGTTCGCGAACGTTCGCCGTTCCACGGCGCTGATCCAGAGGTTCTTCGCGAACCGACTTTTGCGTGCGATCAAGTCGGGCACGAGCATTCCTCGCGGCGAAACGACGTAGGGAACGCCGTGCCGCCGCGCCGCTCGGGCGGCGGCATAGGTCGGCCACAGAAAAACCGAGTGCAGATGAATGGCGTCATAACCGGCGACCAGTTCGTTGAGCGCGCGGCGCATCCGGGGAGAGTAATAAAGCCTGCGGTATGTCGAAGGGAAGTAGCGTATGGAAACGCCGTCGAGCGCGACGGGAACGCCGAGGGGCACATCGGTTTCGCCGCGGCCATCGACATTCGTCGTGAAGACGTCGACCTCATGCCCGCGCGCGGCGAGCGCACGGCATAACCCGTGGACGGCGTAGATCGGGCCTCCGTATCGGGTTGCCGGCAGGTAGGTTGGTACGACATGGAGCAGGCGCACGCGCGCTACGGTGCTACGCGGTGGCCGGCGACGTCAATGGCCGGCGCACGATTGCTGCGTCGGGCGCCGCGGAGGCGGCCAACCGTTCGTCGAGCGCGGCGGACGCGAACGTACAGCCGACGAAAAATGCCGCCATCAGCGTCAGCAATGGATCCGAGTAAGCCTGCGCCGACGCCAGAAACTCAACGATATTGGCCACGACGATACCGAATAATGCCGCTCGGGTGAGCTGTGATGAACCGGGGACGTCGGGATGCTTCGAGATCTTCAGCATCGTTAGCAGCATTGCTCCCGCGAGGATCGCCACGGCCACCAGACCCGGTACGCCGAGCTCCATGGCCAGCTTGCCCAGGCCGCCTTCCTGCCAGCCGAGCCGAGCGATGCCGCTCTCGCTCAGGACGTGATAGGCGCCTTGTGTGGCCGTACCGAGGCCTCCTCCCATGATCCCTGACTGCTCCACCGTGCCCTGCAGACCACCTTCGAGCCGGCCGAAGATCTCCTGCTGGTTGGTCGCCGCGCCCTGCGTGTAGACGCTCGAAGTTTCATCGTGCGACACCTTGCTAACGACGAAGACCATCACCAGGCTGAGGAAAGCGACCGCGATGCCTTGGGGCATGGAAAGGCGGCGGATGTATCGCCAGAGAAACGCCACGACGAACACGGCGATCATGTAGAGAGCCTTGCGCCGTCCGCTGATCAGGCAGTTGAAAAACCCCCAGCCGCTGACGAGGATCCAGATCCAGACTCTGCGGATGCTGCGCGAACGCAGCGACATGGTCATGCCGATCATCGTCAGGATGGCCGCATGCAGACCCATGATGTCGGGACCACGATAAAACCCCGAGAGCATCCGGATCGTCAGGCCGGTCATCATGCGAAGGTTGTCCTCATGGAGGGCCACGGTGCCGAGCACGCGCCAGTCCAGTCTCATGTACTCCAGCGGCCCGCCGATCAGGGCGATCGAAGTGACGAGAGCGTAGAAACGGAACAGGCCGTAGAGCTGCTCCTCCCGTTGCAGATAGGCATATCCGAGGATCACCGCAGGTATCGGCGTGAGATAAATGAAGAGGCTCAGCGCCGGTGCCTTCCAACCGTCGAGCCCAAACGTGAAGACACCGTTGACCGCCGCGAGAAAGAGGAAGAAGAGGACGACTGTGACGGCGCCGAACACGTTGCCGAAACGGCGCGAGAAATCGCGCGCGTGCGCCTGAAGCGTCTTCTGAGCGGCAAAAATCACGACGAAGTAGATCAGGACCATGCTGAGCGACATCACCACCGGCGTTCCCGGTGTCAGTTTGCGGGCCGGGTCCTGCAGCACGCCCACCAGGATGGCCAGAAGCCATCCCCGCCTCCAATCGACGAGCGCGATGGCCACCGAGAGAAGCATCAGCGCGAGGAAGAGAATCGTGAATGTGATCATGAGCGGATCGATCAGTGGAACGCGGCTGGCTCCTGAGCCATTTCTGGTGGCCGCTGAATCAACTTCCGTCCCCGGCGCGCCAGACGCAACGCCAGCCGGAGTCCGCGCAACTCGCCGATCACCTTCGTCGGCACCGTCCAGGGATGGCCGAGGTGATAGCGCGTGATCACGTTCCTACGGATGCGGTGGAGGGCGTATCGCCATAGCGGTCCGCGGTGATGGATGGCGAAGTAATAGTCACCGACCGAGTGAGCCGGTGATGGGCTGCTCCGGTGATCGCCGAACGAGCGAAGTCCTCCCGTGCTCAGTTTGAGATGCCGCAGCGAGGCTTCGGGGGAGAACCAGATTCTGCCGCCGGCGGCGACGAGACGAAGTGCAAAGTCGGTCTCGAAACGATAGCCGGCGCCGACGAAGTTCTCGTCGAAGCCGCCCGCGGTGATGGCCTGGCCGCGCTTCACCGAGAGATTCCCCGCCATGACGTTGCTCACGAAGCAGCCGCGGTCGTGGCTGAAGTGAAACTCGAGATCGTCCTCCGGCTGTTCGAAGTGCCTCGGCTCCTCTCCTGGCTGAAGGATCTGTCCGACGACCGCCCACGTTTCCGCCACGCCGTGCGCGTGTTCATGCGCGGCGATGAGTCCCGGCGACGGCTCGACGTCGTCATCCAGATAGAGAACGACCGGCGTCGCCGCGGCCAGCAGTGCCTCATTCATGGCGTGCGGAATCGAAGGGGCATCGAGTCGAATGAGATGGATTCGCCCTTCCCGATGCCACCACGCGAGGGGTTCATTCGGTTCGGCGCTCTGATCGACGACGATGATGGCGTCTGGCGGCGGGTCGAGTGCGAAGAGACGCCGGATCGTCTCGACGACGATCGCGCCGCGGTTGTAGGTAGGGATGGCCACCGTAATCACGCCGGCATCTCCGTCTCGCGATACGCCAGCGCCGCCTTCACGCCGTCGACACCGCGTTGGAACGTCCACGTTCCGATAATCTCGACTGAGCGCCGCGCCATCCTCTGACGGAGAGCCGGCTCATCGATGAGCCGGGTCATCGATGCGGCGAGGGCGGCCGCATCCCCCGAGGGATAGATGAACGCGTTCTCACCCTCGAGCACGATATCGCCGATCGAACCGCATCGATCGGTCACGATCACCGGCAGGCCGCATGCCATCGCTTCATTGATCACCGCGCCGCGCGGCTCGTACGTCGACGGGAGCACGAAGACCTCGGACATCCCGTAATACCTCGGAAGCTCGCTCTGATTCACGAAGCCGGCGAAGTGCACTTCGCCCAGGGCGTGATCGCGTGCGTACGTTTCGAGCGGCCGGCGAAGGATGCCGTCGCCGAGAAAAAGAACCGCGGCGCGATCGCGGCCGGGTATCTGCTCATAGGCGCGGAGCAGAGTCATGGGATCTTTTCGCTCCACGAGCTTCGCGGAGAAGACAAAGACGATCTGATCGGGCCGGATGCCGTGCCGCGCCCGCATCTCTTCCCGCTCCCCTGGCGCGAAGCGGCTGGCCGCCGCGAAGCGCTCGTTATCGACGGCCCAGGGAAGCAGAAAGAAGTGTCTGGGATCGGCACCATAGTGGCGGTAGTACTCCGCGTTGAGCACTCCCGACACCATGAAGCCGGCCGTGTTGCGAAAGAGAACGCGCAGCAGACGCGCGCGGATGCGTTGGCGGGCCGTCGTCTCCGCGGGCGGAAAGCTGCTGTCGCCGTAGAGAAAAAACGGGATGCGCGCCAGGCGGCAGGAGACGATGCCAAGCGTCGCGCTGACGGATCCCCACCCGAGCATGAAGATCACCATCTCGTAGTGCCCGCGCAGCAGCGCGGGTACGATGCCGGGGTTGATGTGACGCGTCCAGCCGCGGTTGCTGTCGTGCACGAGGTTGCGCAGAAAGACGTGCCGGTAGCCGCTGAGGGTCTCCACGTCCCACTTCAGCGCCGCTCCCATATCCTCATCGCGATAGGTGCGCGCGCCGGCGGTGGAACAGTAAAGGACCGTCAGGTCGACGTCCGGATCGGCGGCCAGGAGACGAAAAAAGGGATCCTGATACTGGATCACATGCGAGGCCACGATGGCGATCCGGCGGCGTTTCACCGCCGGTCATCTTCGCATAGCGGCGCGGACAGCCAGCCGGGCGCGATAAAAGTCAGCGGTCTCGCGCGCCACGCGATCCCACGTGTAGCGACGTGCTGTGCCGGCGGCGGCACTGCTCATGGCGGCCGCACGATCGGGATCACCAATGATGGTCAGCGCCGCATCGGTAAGCGCGTCCGCATCGCCCGGCCTGACGAGGATCCCGTTGCGGCCGCTCTCGATGACGTCGTGCATTCCTCCAACGTCGCTTGCCACGACGCAAAGACCGCGGCTCATCGCTTCGAGAAATGCCTTTCCGAATCCCTCGAAGAATGAAGGGAAAAGAAAGATGCCGTGAGCGTCGTAAATATCGCGCAAGGCGTCCTGCGTCGTCCATGGCAGGACGTCCAGCAGCGCGTTTGCTTCCGTGGTGAGGAGCGCGCGGATGCTGTTCTCGCTTGCCCGGTCGCACACCCAGGTGAAACGCAGATCCGGTTTGGCCAGAGCGACGTGATTCAACGCCTCCGCGCCTATCATCGGACCCTTCACGAACGCGAATTGCCCGACGTAGAGTACGCGCCGGAGGCGATCGGTATCCATGGGCGGTGGATCCTTCTGCAGGAACGAGTCGGGGACTGCCTGTGGGATGACGGCGATCCGCTCGCGCGGAACACCGAGCCGCTCGTGGAGGAATGTGCAATCGCCCGACGACGAAACGATATGCCCGTCGGCCTCACGGGCGATCGCGTAGGCGTGACGGGCCAGCAGAGGCGCCAGCAATCGGGTGGCGGCGCGCCGGATGGGGCTTCGCTCGTCGCTTCCGAGCTTCTCGAGCCATGGCTTCAGCGTGATTGCGAGATTCAGTTCGAAGCCGTGCGACCGATGAATGAACACTGTGCCCGGCGAGAGACGGTGCACCGCCCGCGCCGCCCGGAATCCGTGCGGCTGGCTGACGTGTACGACGTCATACGTCTTACGACGCAACGCGGCCACCGCTGCTCGCTCATAGCTCCTCGGCTGCTCCAGGAGGATGTGCAGGTTGCCATGACGAATGCGGCGCCCGAGGTCCTCAGACCAGATCGCATCGACTTCATGACCAAGAGCGCGGAGCGCAAGGAGGGTTTGCACTTCCGTGCCGGCCGCCCCCCGGTTCGGATCGGCGGGCGTATCGGACATCATCAACACTCTCAATGGCGAAGGCCTCTGTCCGATTGTGCCGGATGCATGTTCACCTGCGATCCAGGAAGAGGTACGAGGTGCTCGTCCCCGGAATCCGCGTCCACCCTGCTGCTGTCGAGCAGGTATCCGGCACCGTTGCCACGAGTACCCTTGCTCCGGCGCGGCGCAGGGCGTCGAAGACGCGCTGCCGCGTCTCGGGAGCCGCATTCCAGAAGACGGTAACCTCACCCTGCGGAACTTCGGCGACGACTCTGCCGCGCACCAGCCTCGGCCAGACATGCACGATCATCGTGCCGATACTTGCTATCCCGTCGCCGTGGCGTAAACCCTGCGCCTCGAGCCTCGCGGCAATCGACCATTCAGAAGGAAGCGACGAACGCGTTGGATACTGCTTGATCACTTCGACCGTCGAAGCGACGACAAGCGAGATCGCCACAACGAGGGAGACTGCTTGAAGCAGGCGCCGCTCGACATCTACCCGCAGGAGCGTGGCGATGAACAACAACGCCATGAAAAACCCGACATAACGCCCTTCTACGTGGAGAACAGCATATAGACAGAGCGCGAGCAGGGCGGGAACGCCGATTCGGAAAGCGCCGGTAGTGCGTATCGCAGACTCCCCGCGCCAGTTTGTCAGAAGTAGCAGGATCAAGAGGCCGGCAAACGCCCATTGAGTCTTCACGAAGAGAACATAGTACGTTTTGACGGTCTCGATCGTGGCTCTGACCTGACCGCGGACGTCGAAGTGGGTTCGTAGCCCCTCATTCCAATAGGAGGGATCGAACCACGGCGCATACGTGGCTTGAATCGGTCCATTGAATTCAAAGACAACCGGATGCTCGAAGATTCGTCGTGTGGGATGAACCGGTGTTCCGCTCCCGGCCGGCTCGCCGTGCCAATGCGTGTAGTAAGGAATATCGTCCACGTACAGCGAGAACACAAGCCTTCCCGTGTCGCTGAACGTGAGCCTCCCTTTTTGCCTTGATAACGAGACGATCCACGGCCCTGCCACACACACGAAAGCCATGAAAGACAACAGCGCGGCCCGCAAGATGCGGCGCCGTGGGAGTCCCGCGCAGAGAATGGGGAAAGCGATGGGAAACATGACGCTCTTGGCAAGAAAAGCGAGTCCGCAGGTGATGCCGAGCGCTACGGAGGCGAGTGGGCGATCATCGGCTGCTTTCAGCACCAGTAACGCAAGCAACCACACAAATGCCGAAACAAGGAGGTCCGGAGTGACGATGGACAGCGTTACCTGGCTGACGGAGGACCACAGGAACAATCCGTAGCCCCACAGGACGAGCGCCTGTTGCCGCCAGGGCTCCGGCGATGACCGTGCGGCTAGTTCGCGCAGGAAGAGCGAGAACGTGACGAGACCAAAGACGAACACCACGAAATTTGCTGCGTGCGCCGCGGAGAACTCAAGCTGCGCCGTGGGACGCACGATGAAGCGTACCGCTGCCAGCACCGCCGGATAGAGCGGACTCCAATACCCGTTTACGACGCCACCGAGATCGCCGGACATCCATCGATCGGAGAGATCCAGATAGGAAATGCCGTCGGGATTCATGTCACCCCGGGAAAGCCAGGCGCTCGCCGCTCCGATCAATAACGACAGTGAAATCATCACCGTCGTGAGGCGCAACCGAGGGGATGTGGAGGCGACAGCGTCGGTCATATCTGCTCCCTCGCGTACTGGGTTTTTGGAAGAGGCGCGGATGAAGAGAGATTAGAGTACCAGCGACTGAAGATAGCGCACCCACGCGCGGAGGGAGCGCGGGTGATCGCTGCTGCTCGCGCGAGAACTTCGGTGTCCGGCTCGCCGCGTTGCCGCGCGGCGAGCGCCTCTCGCGAAAGCTCCCCGATGGCCAATTGCCGTTCCCGCGCCGCACCGGTAATGCTGTCCGGCGTGATCCGTGCGGTGTAAAGGACTTCATCAATGTACAGAAACTTTCCGAGCTCGGCCAGGCGATACCAGAGATCGTAATCCTGGCCGTAGTAGAACGCCGCTCGATAACCGCCGGCACGTTCGTACGCGTCGCGCCGAAACATCACCGCGCCGTGATGCGTCGGGCCGTCGATCAGCGCATGCGGCAGGCTGAGGTCGATGATGGCTCCAGTTCCGGGCCCGCAAAGAGCGTGGCGCCGGAGACGAAGATGATCTCGGGGTCCGCGTCCAATGCGCGTTTCTGCAGTTCGAAGCGCCGCGGATCGGAGAGGTCACCGGCATCCTGTCGTGCGACGTAGACGCCGCGCGCTTCCGCGCAGCCGGCGATGAGCGCGCGCGTGAGCCCGGCATTCAGTTGCCGGATGACCCGGATGCGGGGATCGCGCGCCGAGTACTCGGCGAGGATGGCGGAGGTCGCGTCGGTCGAGCCGTCATCGACGACGATGCATTCGAAGTCGCGCTCCGTCTGGCCGAGGATGCTGTCGAGCGTTGCCCCGAGAGTCGGTGCGCCGTTGTAGACGCTCATCACGACGGAGATGGCCGTCATCGCCGGTCGATCCATTCGGCCGCGCGCGCCAGCCGGCACCATCCGACGACCAGCGCGAGCATCTGATAGAGGAGAAGATCCATGGTGGGCGAGATGCCACG
>WNFG01007403.1_pt1 | contig 11404 bp, 9 predicted proteins | sample 5400431 | NCBI WGS metagenome assembly WNFG01 (sample SAMN13153346, study PRJNA577476) | soil metagenome | isolation source: 120 cm saprolite under Douglas fir tree site 2 hole 3 replicate 2 | place: USA:California | collected 2015-04-18
CAGGCTGGCGAGCGACCCCCGTCTCGGGGGATGGGGGGCCAGGCGGAGGCGCCTTCGCTAGTGTGGCGCGCGAGGCGAGGAGGTTGAGCGCACGAGGGGATGCCTGCCCGCCACCCGCCCGCTGCTCACGCGCGGGCTCCGAACGACTCGCGTGTTAGCATAAGAACATGCGCGTACTTGTCATCGACGCCATCGCTCCCGAGGGGATCGCATACCTCGAGGAGCGGGGCTTCCAGGTGGAGCAGGTGTCGTCGAAGATGCCGCGGGCGGAGCTCTTCGCCACTATCGCGGGCTACGAGGTCATCATCACGCGCTCGTCCACCACCGTGAACGCGGAGTTCCTCGGCCACGCCCGCCGTCTCCGCTTTCTCGGCCGCGCCGGGGTGGGCGTGGACAACATCGACGTCGAGGCGTGCTCGCGCCAGGGCGTGGTGGTCGCCAATGCGCCCTACGGCAACGTGGTCTCGGCGGCCGAGCACACCATCGGCATGCTCCTCAGCCTCGTGCGAAAGATCCCCGCCGCCCACGAGGCCCTCAAGCGCCTCGAATGGGATCGCGGCATCTCCGGCTCCGAGCTCTTCCGCAAGACGGCGGGAGTGATCGGCCTCGGCAAAGTCGGCTCGCGCGTGGCCGCGAGGCTGCGCGCCTTCGACATGGACGTGCTCGTCTACGACCCGTATATCCCCGAGAGCCGCGCCCGCGACCTGGGCGTCCGCCTCACCGACCTCCAGACGCTCCTCACCCAGGCCGACATCGTCACCGTCCACGTCCCCCTCTCGGAGGACACCGAGAACATGCTCGCCGCCCGCGAGATCGCCCTCATGAAGCCCGGCGTGCGCATCGTCAACTGCGCCCGCGGCGGCATCATCAACGAGGGTGACCTGCTCGCCGCCCTCGGCTCGGGCCACGTGGCGGGCGCGGCCGTGGACGTGTGGACCGAGGAGCCGCCCGTCTCGCCGCTCGTCCGGCGCCTCGTGCAGCATCCTCGCGTGGTGGTGACGCCGCACCTCGGCGCCAATACCCAGGAGGCGCAGGTCAACGTCGCCGTCGACGTCGCCCGGCAGCTCGTCGCCTTCCGGGACGGCGAGCTCGTCGAGCATGCCGTCAACGTGCCCGTGGGCGACCGGGAGGCCATGGCCGAGCAGAGGCCCTTCGTGGCCCTCGCGGAGATCCTCGGGCGGTGCTGCCTCCAGCTCGAGAAGGACAATGTCGAGCGTGTGGAGGTCGAGGTGGCGGGGCAGGTGGCGCGGCGCGATCCCGAGCTGATCGGGCGCGCCGTGCTCAAGGGCCTCCTCGACGGCGTCACCGCGGAGGCGGTCAATCTCGTCAACGCGCGGCTCGTGGCCCGGGAGCGCGGGCTCGAGGTGGTGATCAGCACCGACGAGGCGGCGCCGTCCGGCTATACCAACCTCGTCACCGTGACCACCCAGGCGGGCTCGGGACGGAAGATCATCGCGGGCACCGTCTTCGACGGGGCGCCGCGCATCGTGCGCCTCCGGGACCTCCACATCGAGTTCATCCCCGAAGGGCACATCCTCGTCCTTTCGTACGAGGACCGTCCCGGCATGGTCGGCAAGATCGGCTCCATCCTCGGGCGCCACAACGTGAACATCGCCTCCATGCACGTGGGTCGCCGCACCAAGCGCGGACGGGCCATCGTCGTGCTCCTCCTCGACGAGGACGTCTCGACCGAGGTCATCGAAGAGGTCTCCAAAGCCGTGGAGGCCGACTTCGCCCGCCTCGTCCGCCTGGGCGCATGATGGCGGCCTCGACCGCGAAGAAGCGCCCGGCCTCGCGGAAGGCGCGCGCCTTCGTGCGCCGGCCCTGGGGAGGATTCGAGAACGTCGTGGCAGGTCCGGGTTACAAGGTCAAGCGCCTCGTGGTCATGCCCGGCCATCGGATCAGCCTCCAGCGCCATCGCTTCCGCGCGGAGCAGTGGGTGGTCGTGGCGGGGACGCCGCGGGTCGTGATCGGAGCGCGGAAGCGCCGGGTCGAGCTGCGCGAGACGGTGCTGGTGCCGCGCGGGGCCTGGCATCGGATCGAGAACCCCGGGCGACGCCCCGTCGTCATCATCGAGGTGCAGCACGGTCCATATCTCGGCGAGGACGACATCGAACGCCGCGACGACGACTACGGCCGCGCAGGCGGCGGATAAAGGCCCAGCTGCTTCGTTGGCGAGGGCGGCGGCACCCGCTCAACGTACAGACAGTACGCCTCGGGTTGCCGCCGCCCTCGCCGCCTCGCATCTGGACCTTTCTCCACCGCCTGCTCCGGCTACCGCCTATCGGCTATCGAAAATAGCGGGAGATTCGTAGGTAGAGGGCCGCCAGGCCCAGATATTCGTGCAGGACCGCCTCCGCCTCCCGGCGCTTGCGCCACCAGCCGTCGGCCTCGATGCTGTCCTCGGGGGCCAGGGCCACGAGCCCTTCGATCCCCGGGGGAGCCTGACGTCCCCAGACGAGCTTGACCCGCCGGGAGTGCTGGGGCGAGGTGACGAGGATGACACGCCGCCAGCCGCGCTCCTGCGCGACCAGGCCCACGCGCCGAAGCTCCGTCTCGGTGATCTCGACGGGCTCGCGCACGAGGACGAGGGCGGCGGGCGGCACGCCGTGGCGCTCGAGCACGAGCCGCGACTCGCCCTGGAAATCGTGCTCGCGGATCCCCATGCGGATGAGCTCGTTCACGCGCGGGGGCGTCAACTGGTTGGAGACCACCACGCGAGGCGCCAGGCCTTGCCGGTAGAGCGCGGCCGCCGCGGCCTCGCGAGCGGGAATGCCTCCGGCGAGGACCACGATGGCGTCGGCCGGCTTGAGGGCGTCCTCCACCACGAGGGCCGTAGCGAGCCAGCGGAAGGCGGGAGCATGGCCGAAGGCGATGGCGAGAGCGAGGACGACCAGGATGGCGCCCCAGCGGAGCGCGCGTCGCCCGCGCGGCGTCATCGCTCCAGCTCGACCAGGTACTCCTTTATGCGGCGGGCATCGGGCGCGTCGGGCTTGAGCCCGAGGTACGTGCGGAAGGCGGCCATGGCCTTCTCGGGGTCCTTGCTCTGGTAGTAGAGCAGGCCCAGCTGGCGGAAAGGATCGGGGAAGGTCGCGTCAAGCTGGGCGGCGCGCTCGTAAGCCTCGCGCGCCTGGCCGAGCAGGAGCGGCTTGTCCGCGGGATTCTTGGCGCGCTGAGCCTGCAGGCGGTAGAGATCGCCGAAATAGAGGTGCGTGGTCGGGTCCCTGGGGGCCAGCGGCAGCACCCGATCGAGCTGCGCCTTGGCGAGCCCGAAGCGCCCGGCCCGGATGTCGAGGGCCGCGTTCTCGCGCACCACCGTGCGGGTGCGGAGCGCGAAGTCCTGGGCCTTCGCGGCGAGGACGCTCGCATCCGGGGGAGGGGGGTGAGTCTTGAGGAGCTCACGCGTGTTGGCGATCCGCTCGTCGAGCTGCGGGTGATTGCCGAAGAAGAAGTTCTCGAGGCGGCTCCCGTCGCCGTGGTCCTCCTTGAGGAGCTCGAAGACCCGCGGCGCCTCGCGCGGGTCGTAACCCGCCGCCACCATGCGCTCCAGGCCCTCGCGATCGGCCTCGCGCTCCAGGTCACGCCCGAACCCGTTGACGGCGGCGATGTAGGCGAGCTGGAGCCCCAGCCCCAGGAAGATGTTGGAGGTGGTCCTCAGGACTTCCGCCGAGACGTAGTTGCCCTGGCGCTGCTCCTGACCTGCGGCCACAGCCACGCCGAGGGCCGCCGCGATCCCCGCCATGGTGAAGAAGATCTGCTTGTTTCGCGCGTCTCGGTTGAACTTGAGGGCGTGGCGGTTCGTCACGTGCGTCAGCTCGTGGCCGAGGATCATCGCCAGCTGCGACTCGTTCTGGAGCCGGCTGAGTAGCCCCGTGTGCACGTTCACCTTGCCGTTGGGCATGGCGAAGGCGTTGAGGGTGGGGTCCTTCAGCACGGCGATCCGCACGGCGGGGGCGCCCGCCTGCTTCGCCTCCTCGGGCACCAGTCTGGCCGCCACGCTGGAAAGATACTCCTCGAGCAGCGGGTCGTCCCAGCTCTTGCCCAGCTTGGCGAGCTTCTCCTCCTCTTTCTCGGCGTCGCTCCAGAGCTGCTTCTCGTCGGCCGCCGGCCGGTACGGCTGGCCCTGATAGCCCATGGGCGGGACGTTGGTGGAGGCGCAGCCCGCGAGCAGAAAAATCACGAGGACCACGGCCAAAAACTTGGTGGGCCGCCCCCAGCGGCTGTACCATGACGCGCAGGAGGTACTAGCCATGCGCCGTATTCTCGTCATCTCGCTCTGTCTTCTGGCCGCGACCGCCTGCGCGTCCACGCCGCCGCGCGTGCAGCGCAGCGAGTTCGAAGACATTCCGGTCCCGAAGGGGCTGACGGTGGACATTAGCCGGTCCACGGTGATCGAATCCCCGGCCGTCAAGGCCGCCCGGATCTTCTACAAGGGCCGCCTCGAGGTGGACAGCCTCGCCGTCGCGCTCCGCACCACGCTCGAGGCGAATGGCTGGCGCCATCTCTCCTCGACGACGGCCTCGGACAAGGGGATCACCCAGGTCTATGACAAGCCCGGGAGCTCGCTGCAGGTGACGGTCTACGAGAGCTGGTACTACACCTGGGTCGAGATGGCCGCGACACGGTTGATCACCCCGGCGGGTACGGCCAGCACGCCGCCCACGGCGACCCCGACCCGGCAGTAGCAGCTCCTCGTCCGGGCGCGCGCAGCCGTAGCCAGGCCCATTCATCCCGCGCAGCAGTGAGGCGCGGTGACGGTCATTTCTTCTTCAGGATCTTCTGGACGACCTGGACGAGCTGCTCGACGCCCTGCGTCTGCTTTCCCGTGAGATGCACGCGTACCACGCGTCGCCCCGCCTCCCGCAAAGCCTGAAGATCTCCAAGGGCCTGCGCGGCCTTGAACGTCGAGAAGCCATAGCCCATCCCCGGAATGGCCATGTCCTCCTTGTCATCACCTGTGATCTGGACGAAGAGCCCGTTCGCCCGCCCGCCCTTGTGGAGCTGCCCGGTCGAGTGCAGGTAGTGCGGCCCGAAGGACACGGTGGTGGCGATCTTGAGCCGATCCCGTAGGAGCGTCCGGAGCTCCTGGAGCCGGCTCCACGTGTCGGCGGTGGGCGCCAGGTAAGCCTGAATGGCGAGGTAGTCTCCGGGCTGGGCCTGCGCGAAATGGGCGCTCAGTCCCGAGCCGAAGCCTGCCACCTTCTTCCCCAGGTTGGCCATGAGCAGGAGGCCGTTCTCCTCCGCGTCCGCCGGCCACTCGGGAAGCTTCTTGCTCTTCTTCCAGGCGGCGAGAAGAGCGGCGGTGTTCTCCTTGGCGCGGGTGACGTCGGGCTCGTCGAACGGATTGACGCCGAGGAGGACCCCGGCGGCTGCCGTGGCCAGCTCCCAGCGGAAGAACTCCGCGCCGATCTCGAGGGTGTCCTTGATGGGAATGCGGATGACGGGGTGCCCCGCGTCCTCGAGGGCGTCGAGGTACACGTCGTATGTCCCGTCGCCCTCGAGCGTGATGGCCACGAAGACGCGGTCAGCGCCGTACACGGCGGGCGATCCCAGCGGCTCGTCGTCCACGGGCACCAGCCCCTTGCCGTCCTTTCCAAGGGACTCCGCGAGGAGCTGCTCGATCCAGGGGCCCAGGCTCCGTAGCTGGCGCGACAGCACGAGGGTGACCTTGTCGCGCCCGCTCTTGGCGAGCCCGGCGAGGGCGGCCCCGAGGCGGACGGCGGCGCTGTCGCGCGGCCCCAGGGCATTGCCGCACGTCTCAACCATGCTGTGCGCGCGGTCGATCAGCATCGTGATGTCGATGCCGATGAGGGCGGCGGGCACGAGGCCGAAGAAGGACAGGGCCGAGTACCGGCCCCCGATGGAAGCGGGATTGAGAAAGGTGCGTCGGAAGCCGGACTCCGTGGCGAGCTTGTCGAGGGGACGCCCTGGATCCGTGATGGCGACGAAGTGGATGCCCGCGCGCGGCACCGAGGAGGACTCGACCTGGCCGCGGAAGAACTGGTAGAAGGCCATGGTCTCGGCCGTCGCCCCGGACTTGCTCGCCACGATGAAGAGCGTGCGGGTCAGGTTGAGACGATCGAGCGTCCGCTTGACCGCCTCCGGATCCGTGGAGTCGAGAAGGAGGAGATCGGGGAAGCCCATCTTGGAGCCGAAGGTCAGGTTGAAGACCTCGGCGCCCAGCGAGGAGCCGCCCATGCCGACGAGGACGACGTGGGTGAACTGCAGCCGCCGGATCTCGTCGGCGAAGGTCTTGATGTCCTCGGCGTGGCCCCGCATGATCGTGGGCGAGGTCAGCCAGCCGAGTCGATTGCGGATGCCGGTCGTCTCCCCTTTCCACAGCGTGGCGTCCTTGACCCAGAGGCGGTCGAGGAAGTCCTGGGTCTCGAGGAGATCCATCGCCTCCTGCACCGCGGGGAGCTTGAAGACCTCGTCCACGGGCCGGGCGGGGCTGGAGGGCGCCAGGGGCGCCGCCATCTCCGTCCCGCTCGCCGCGTCGTCGACCACCAGCGAAGGCTCGAGCGCGCTCTCCTCGTACGCCTCGGCGATGGCATCCGGAGGCTCGGCCAGGGCCTCACGCGCGGCGGCCGGGGCTGCCGTCGCGTCTTGACGCAGCGAAGCGGCCGGGCGGGTCGAGGTCTTGTCGGCCACCCCGGAACCAGCCTCGAGCAACGCCACCTTGGAGTCCTTGCGTACGAAGCGCTCGTCGCCCTTGAAGGATGCTGTGACCCAGGCGATCGTGATCTCGACAGCACGGGCGGGTTCCACCTCGCGCGCGCCCAGGCAGAGGACATTGGCGTCGTCTTCCTCGCGGGAGAGGCGGGCGGCCTGCGCGTCGTGGCAGAGGGCGGCGCGGATACCGCGCAGCTTGTTGGCCGCGATAGAGGCGCTGGTGCCGCTGCCGCACATCAGGATGCCCGCGTCCACGAAGCCCCGTAGCACGGCCTGCCCGACCGCGCGGGCATAGTCGGGGTAGTCCACGGGATCCTTCGAAAAGGTGCCGAGATCGAGCAGGTCGTGACCGGCTGCTTCGAGGGCCGAGGTCACGTGCTCCTTGAGGGGAAAGCCGGTGTCGTCACAGCCGATGGCGATTCGCATGGGCTCCTTATTCTCTCAGGAGAGGCGTGGCCCGACAATGATGTCATACAGGTGTCGCTGGCGCCCCATGGCGGCGGCGTACATGGCGTGGCGGCGGCCATCGGGCGCGACGGTGCGGCCGGGGGGCAACGCCGGAGGCTCGGGCACCCCGAGGGTCTCCAGGGCCAGGAGCGCGGCTCCACGGCCCGAGGCCTCGGCCAGGGCGGAGATCTCGAGCGGCCGGCCCAGGACATCGGCGACGATGCGGGCCCAGGCGGGGGAGCGCGCGAGCGCGCCGCCCGTGGCCACCACCGTGTGGTCCGGCGAGGCCAGGGGAGCCAGGAGCTCGTACACCGCTCCCAGACGATAGGCAACCGCTTCGAGGAGGGCGCGGAGCATGTCGGGCGCAGTGGTGGCGAGACTGAGCCCGGTGAGCGCGGCGCGAGCGTCCTCGTGCCAGCCCGGGCTCCGTTCCCCGGCGAGGAAGGGCAGGGCCGTGAGCCCGTGCCCGCCGGGCGCGGTCGCGGCGAGCGCCTCCTCGACGGCTCCGTCAGGCTCCGGCAATGCGAGCACGCGACGCGCCCACGCCCACACGTTGCCGCCTTCCGACGTCGCGCCGCCGACCAGGTGGCGCCGGGCGTCCACGCGATAGTGCCAGAGCCCCCACGGAACGCGGGGCGCGGCCTCTGTCACGAGCCGGAGGGCGGCCGAGGTCCCCAGATTGAGGGCGACGCGATCGGGCCCGATGCACCCCGAGCCGAGATTCGAGCAGGCTCCGTCTCCGGCGGCGGGCCGCCACAGCGCGTCTTCGAGGGCGGGCCAGCGACGCCGCCATGGAAGCTGCAGTCCCCGGACCGGCGCGTCGTCGATGGGCGGCAGCTGACGGGCGGCCACGCCGGCTGCCTCGAGCATGGCGGGATCCCAGACGGCGCCCGACTGGTCGAGGAGTCCCGTGCCCGAGGCCATGGACAGGCTCGAGGCGAGGCGCCCGGTCATCCGCAGCAGGAGGTACTCGGCGAATCCGCAGATGGTGGCCGCGCGCGCGAGCCGCGCGGGATCTCGCTCGCGGAGCCAGGTGAGCTTGGCGGGGAAGAAGGTGGCGTGAAGCGGCGCGCCCGTGCGCGCGTGGATCGAGGCTTCGTCGAGCCGAGCGCGGAGAGCCCTGGCGGCCACCGCGCTCCGGGTGTCGGCCCAGGTGAAGACGGGCGAGAGGGGAGCGCCCGCTCCATCGAGCAGGAGCAGGCCGTGCCAGAAGGTCGACGCGCCGATGGCGGCAGGCGGCTCGGTGGCGCCGGCGACACATCGATCGATGGCACCCGCCACCGCCTCCAGGAGATGGTCGGCGTCGAGCTCGACGCCGCCATCGGCGGTGAGGACGGGCTCATACGGGACGCTCGCCTCGAGGCCGGCGATGGGGCGGGCGGCCGCGTCATAGCCGACGGCGCGCGCGGAGCTCGTGCCCACATCCAGCGCCAGAACCCACATGGGTGCGGTATATTCTGGGCTATCCGGCGCGCGAGCGGGCACGCTTTTTCGCCGCCGCGCGAGGGAAAGCGAGGAGCCGAATGGCCGAGCCGGAGTGGGAGCTATTGACCGTGCAGGGGCTGTCGATGACCGACGAGACGGCCGCCGAGTTCGTGGGCACGTTCGTCATCCATCGGGACGGCAGCGCGGAGCCGGTGGAGCAGGTGCGGCTACGAGTCAAGCGGAGCGTTCTCGAGGAGGTGTCGCGCACGCTGCAACGCCTCCTTACGCGCTCCACGAAATTTTCCCGGTAGCCCCGACCAAGGAGCGTGCCATGGCCACCATCACCGTGCTGAGCCCCGTGGGGGAGCTGCGCCAGGCAACCTTCGCCGTGCCCCCGCTGCCCCCCGATCTCCGCGGCCTCACCGTGGGATTCGTGGACAACACCAAGCACAACTTCGATCTCCTGATCGAGGGCATGACGGTGCTCCTCAAGGAGCGCTTCGGCGTCAAGGCCGTCGTCCACCGGAAGAAGGCCAATGCCTCGACGCCCGCGGCCGACGAAATCATCGAGGGACTGGCCAAGGATTGTGACGTCGTCTTCGCCGGCTCCGGTGACTGAGGCTCCTGCACGTCGTGGAGTCTCCACGACTCGCTGGAGCTGGCCAAGCGCGGCACCCCGTCGGGGCTCATCGCCACCACCGTGTTCCAGGGGCGCTGGCGAGCCTGCTCGGCTCGGCGTGAGGCGGCCGACCCCCGTTCCCGATCCTCGCCCTCGCGTGGTCAGGCCGGTCCGGGCCTGATGCCCGTCCCGCTCCTCGTCGTCTCCTCCGCGCTCTTCCTCTCGGGCGCGGCCGGGCTCGTCTATCAGGTGGTGTGGCTCCGCATGCTCGGGCTCGTCTTCGGTCATGCCGTGGACGCGCTCACCGCCGTGCTCGTCGCCTTCATGTCGGGACTCGCGCTCGGCAGCGCGCTCGGGGGCCGGCTCTCCTCCCGCGCGCGCTCGCCGCTGGCGATCTATGCGTGGCTCGAAGCGGGCATAGCGGTCTATGCGCTCTGCCTTCCCCCCGGGCTTCCCGCTCTCACCCGCGTCTCGCTCACGCTCCGGGACGCCCTCGGCCTTTCCTACGAGGGCTGGAGCCTGGTGCAGGTGGCCCTCGCTTTTCTCGTGCTGCTGCCACCTACGGTGCTCATGGGGGCCACGCTGCCGCTGGTGTCGCAGGCCCTCGCCTCGGGCGGCGAGGCGCCCGGCCGTCGCGTCGGCGCGCTGTACGCCGTCAACACCTGGGGCGCGGTCACGGGAACGCTGGCCGCCGGATACTTCTTGCTTCCTCCCCTGGGCAACCGAGTCACCGTCTGGATCGCCGCGGGTGCCAACCTGGCCGCCGCGGCCCTCGCCCTCACCATCGCGCGCCGGGGCACGGCGCTCGCCCCTCAGCCTGTCCTCTCCGCCCCCGGAGAGGAGGGTTCCTCTCGAGTGGCGTGGCTGATTCCGGCGGCCATGGCGGTCTCGGGGGCGGTGGCCATGGTCTTCGAGATCGCATGGACGCGCGCGCTCTCGCTCCTCCTGGGAAGCTCGACCTATGCTTTCACGGCCATGGTCCTTGCCGTGCTCATCGGCCTCGCCATGGGCAGCGCGGTCTATGCGTGGCGCTGGGGAAATCGCCGCGTGGGCCCCGCCACTCTGGGCGTGATCCAGGGAGGCGTGGGTCTCTCCGCCGCGGTCGTTCTCGCGAGCTTCGATCGCTTGCCGGATCTGATCCTGGCCGCGCTCCGCGTCTCCACGGTGCCCAGCTGGGTGGATCTCGTGGAGATACTCGTGAGCGTCTCCGCCCTCACCATGGTCACGCTCTGGATGGGCGCGGCCTTTCCGTGTGCCATCGCCGCGTGGGCGCCCGCGGGAGCCCGCGTGGGACGAGGTGTTGGGCGCCTCTACGCCGCCAATACCGCGGGCGCCATCGTGGGCGTGCTCCTGGGCGGTCTCGTGCTCGTTCCCACATGGGGGATTCACGGCTCGCTCAAGATGGCCATCGCGGCTACCCTGATGCTCTGCGGAGCGCTCTTCGTGGCGGGATCGGGCTCGACCATGAGGCGCAGCCTTCCCGCCGCGGCCGCCCTCGCCCTCGCGCTGTCCGTGGCGTTCCTGCCGGACTGGGATACGCGGCTCATGTCGAGCGCTCCCGCCGTCTACGCGCGCAGCTATCTCCGAGCCGGGGCAGGCCGCCCATTGCGAGAGCTCGTGCGAGACCAGGAAGTCCTCTTCTACCGTGACGGGCGGAGCGGCACGGTGGCGGTGAGCCGAGAGGGAGGCCAGTTGTTCCTGCGCATCAACGGGAAGATCGATGCCGGCACCGTCGTCGACATGCCGACCCAGATCATGGCCGCTCATCTCCCGCTCCTCGCGCATCCCGCGCCGCGGACGGTGTTCATCCTGGGCATGGGCTCGGGGATGACCGCGGGCGCGGCCGCCCGCCATCCCGTCGAGCGCGTGGACGTCCTCGAGATCGAGCCGGCGGTGATCGAGGCGTCGCGCTTCTTCCGGGATTTCCACGGTGACGTCCTCCGCGATCCGCGCGTTCGCGCCACGATCGGAGACGGGCGGAATTTTCTGCAGGCCTCGTCCACGGCGTACGACGTGATCATCTCGGAACCGTCGAATCCGTGGATGAGCGGCCTCGCGGCCCTCTTTTCCCGCGAGTTCTTCCTCCTCGCTCGCGAGCGCCTGCGTCCGGGCGGCGTCATGCTCCAGTGGGTGCAGAGCTACAACCTGGCCCCCGAGCATCTCAAGATGGTGGTCGCCACCTTCAGGGAGGCCTTCCCCGCCACGAGCATCTGGGAGCCGACGCCCGGCGATTTCCTGCTC
>WNFG01028310.1_pt1 | contig 11402 bp, 12 predicted proteins | sample 5400431 | NCBI WGS metagenome assembly WNFG01 (sample SAMN13153346, study PRJNA577476) | soil metagenome | isolation source: 120 cm saprolite under Douglas fir tree site 2 hole 3 replicate 2 | place: USA:California | collected 2015-04-18
CGAGGATCGGGAAGTGCCGGTCGGTGGTTTCGCTAAGGATAGTATCAAGCCACTGTCCGGTTTCGATGATGTATTGAATAGGGCTATTCTGGTAATCCGACGTGGACTCGATACCGTGCCGCGTGGTGCGAATCTCAATACTCTCTCCACGCCGCCAGATGCGTGTCGCTCCACGGAATTCTGGATGGAGCGTGCGAACATGTGCGGTGGCGCGGGCTACCGGAACGCCCAGCGAAGTGAGCTTCTCGCAGAGCACTTCAAGAAGGCGACCGATATCGGGCGCGAATCGGCCCTCCTCGGTCAGCCAGCCAAAAAGTTCGGTCTTGCGACCGGCAGGTAGCGAATCGAGAGCGTTCTTCACAGTTCGGCCGACATTTCCCAGATGGTCATGACCGGATGCACCAGGGCCAGAGTCAGCCAAGCTACAGGTCAAACCAATCAGACGCCAGCCACAAGCCCCCCCCGCCAAGATAAGCACGACACCCATCCAAAATATGAGCCCGGTCATCCTGGCTCCGCCAGACTCATTCTCCAAATCGGTCGACCAGAGCCACGGCGTACGCGGGCCACGCCACTCCATAGCCAAAATAGATGGCACTGGGTAAAATAAAATCGCAAGGAGCTCATGCTAATTGCCGACGTTCTCACCCATGCAGTACGATCCCGTGATCAAACGGACTTTGCGGGACGCTCAGGGCATCCTGCGGGCGAATTTGCCCCCAGCTAGAAACCTTTCCGATGATCAAGCAGTCAAATCCCTCCGCGCCATTGTGCGTACACCACAAGTCCGACAGGCGTTGGAGCATGGTAACGACACCGCTCTTTGCTTCGTGCTCCGTGCCGTAAATCGCATCCTATCGGACGACGATCAGCCGAATCGCACCACAATCAATCGGCTATGGGACGTTCTGGACGAACCTGAACTTAATCGCGCCCTGGGTATTAAATCGCGCCCTGGGTATTAGACAGAACTCCCGCATGATCCTTCGGCCCGTAGCCGGAGGTCGCGGGTTCGCGCCCCGCGCAGCGACCTAGGTCGTGTGGCTCCGCTTTGCCCGTCGATCAGGATACGTTCAAGAGACTACGACAGCTCAACGGGGCCATGGTTATTGCAACAGGCGTGAACGAGAGGACTGGCGCCGCGGTCGGGCAGGCGACGCACTTACGCATCCTTGGACAAACTTCAGTCCGAGAGGAGGAGATCATGGGATCACACAGCAAAAATTCGCCATTGAACCGACAGTCGAGAGCCGAGCATCTCGACAAGTTGCTCGACGAAGCTCTCGAGCAGACCTTTCCGGCCAGCGATCCAGTCGCGATTGATTTCGAGCGATCCGGAGATTCCTCGGGACGAGATTCTGCTGTCGAGCCCGACCAAAGCGGTCGGATGAGACAGCAATCAGTAGAGAAGACGCCGGGCGCGGCAAGTATTGCGCTCCCGCGGGAGCAAAGACCTGCACGTGGAGCGGTCGTCGATGCCACCCTAATGACTTGCGCGTCTGCACTGTGGCAGGATCGCGATATGGCGCTGGCTCAGCGCTAGCTGTGGAGACTCATGGCAAACAAGACCAAAGTGACGCCGCAGAAGGACAAGGTGCCGGAGAAGGAGGGTCAAGAGACCCCGTCAGACAGCCCGCTGCTCGACCTATCGGACGCGGCCGTCAAGAAGCTCATCCGCTCCGGCAAGAAGCGTGGCTACGTCACCCACGACCAGATCAATTCGGTGTTGTGCTCCGAGGAGGTCAATTCCGAGCAGATCGAGGACGTGCTCGCGATGTTCAGCGAGATGGGCATTGTCGCCATCCCAATCTTGTCCGGGCTGCACCACCTGTCCCTGTCGGAAATCCGATACAGCTGGCGAAACGGCGCGAATCGGTTGATGCTCGGGCCTGATGATTGATTTGCTCAGATTGCTTTGCGGCGCCCTGATCGGATTATTGCGGTCCAGCACGCGGCGTGAGGCAGAGATCCTGGTTCTTCGCCATCAGCTCAATGTGCTCAAGCGCCAGGCGCCAAAGCGACCGGCATTGAGCAATCTCGATCGGTTGCTGTTCGTTTGGCTATCTCGACTGGTTACAACAACGCTGGAGGCATTGAAGGTAGTCGGGCCGGAAACCGTGATCCGCTGGCAGCGTGCTGGCTTTCGGGCCTACTGGCGCTTCAAATCAAGAGCTCGTGTTGGCCGTCCGAAGACGCCCTTGGAGATCCGTCAACTCATTCGGGACATGAACATCGCCAACCCGCTCTGGGGCGCACCTCGCATCCATGGCGAACTCCTCAAGCTCGGCATGGATGTTGGGCAAACGACGGTTGCCAAATACATGGCCAAGCATAGGCGACCGCCATCCCAGCGCTGGAGGACGTTCCTGCGCAATCATGCCGACGGCATTGCGTCGATGGACCTGTTCGTGGTTCCAACCATTTCGTTCCAACTGCTCTATGGATTGCTGATACTGCAACACGGTCGCCGCCAAATGCTGTGGCTCGGAGTCACTGCGCATCCAACGGCTGACTGGATCGCACAGCAGCTTACGGAGGCCTATGGTTGGACTGCAGCACCGCGATACGTTGTGCGTGACCGCGACGCCGTCTACGGTGCCACCTTCATCCGCCGCCTTCGCGCGATGGGCATTCGCGACCGGCCAACCGCGGCGCGATCACCATGGCAGAACGGATATGCCGAAAGGCTGATTGGCTCGATCAGGCGGGAATGCGTAGACAATGTCGTGGTATTTGGAGAGCGGCACCTTCGCCACCTGCTTAAATTGTATCAAGAATACTACAACGAGGCCCGCACGCATTTATCGCTGAACAAAGATGCGTCCGTTCCGCGCCCTATCCAGGCCATTGGGTGCATCGTTGCCAAGCCGCTCCTCGGAGGCTTGCATCATCAATACGTTCGGATTTGATTTGCGACTGTCATACTTTGGCGGTTCCGATTCAAGTCAGCCACTCAACGAAAAAATACAGCGCCGAATAAACGATCAAAAATCCAGCGGAACAGGCGACATAGAGCAGCACCGTAAAGAAAGCCATGTAAGGCAGCGGAACGGGATAGGTAGTGTAGGCCACCTGCCGTGCGTGTCGTAGGGATGCTCTATTCGACCAAAAGAAAATTGCCGCGCAGGCGGCCGACCACACGACTAATACTTGTCCTTTCCGAAAATCGCATCCGGCTTGGGAGTCGCATCGTCGGGTAGAATCATCGCATGATCGCGGACGATGTTTGCGCTCCTGCATTCGCTCGCAATGTTCGTCATCGATTTCTTCAAGTCGCCGCGCCGGCTTGAAGCGGAGAACCTGTTCCTTCGCCATCAACTCAGCATCGCCTTGAGGCGTGCACCGTCTCGTCTTCGACTGCGCGGCAGTGACCGGGCCCTGCTGGTCTGGATGACCCGGCTCTGGCCGAGCCTGCTTGCTGCGGCGCAGGTCGTTCAACCGGAGACCATCCTTCGCTGGCAAAGATCGATCGAGAGTTGCGCGATCTCATCCGACAGATGAGCAAGGAAAACCCGAAGTGGGGAGCATCTCGGCTCCATGGCGAGCTGTTGATGCTTGGCTTTGAGGTCGCCCAGTCGACGGTGTCGAAATACATGGTGCGGGGCCGGTCGCCGTCGCAAGGCTGGAAGACATTCTTCCGGAACCACGCGCAGGCGATCGCGGCCATCGATCTGTTTGTAGTCCCGACCCTGACCTTTGAGCGATTGTTCGCGGTTTTGGTGCTGGGCCACGGCCGGCGGAAGCTGCTGTGGTTCGAGGTGACACGACACCCGACGGCTGAGTGGCTGGCGCGACAGATCACCGAGGCCTTTCCCTGGGCATCAGCTCCCGCCTACTTGGTGCGGGACAACGACCGTGCCTACGGACATGCCTTCAGGTCGCGGGTGAGGGCGATGGGGATCCGCGACCGACCGATCTCGCCTGGATCGCCTTGGCAAAATCCTTATGTGGAGCGTCTGATTGGCACCGTGCGTCGCGAGTGCCTGGACGGGATGCTGATCTTCGGCGAGGCGCACCTGCGACAAATCCTTTCTCCTTATGCTGCGTACTACAATGAGGTCCGCACGCACTTGGCGCTGGGCAAGGATGCGCCCCTAGGTCGGGCAGTGCAACGGAGCGGAGTCGTTGTTGCTATCCCAATCTTGTCTGGCCTGCACCACCATTACGTTCGGAAATGATTTTCGGAAAGCACACGTCTGTTGCCAGCTGTCGGCGTGCCGCTCGATCCGATCGATCAGGCATGCTTCCTCAATTCATCGACGAGGACCCGCGTGTTCTCGCTGTAGTCTATGGGGACCGCGACCAGTTGCACGCCGCCCTCTTGAAAAGCCTGCTCGAGCGCCGGCACCAGCCCCTCGGCGGTCTCGACCCGGGTCCCTCCCGCGTCATGAGCGCGCGCGAACGCGACGAAATCCGGGTTTCCGAACGTCATGCCGAAATCGGCAAAGCCGTCGGTCGCCTGCTTCCAGCGGATCATGCCGTAGGCGTCGTCCTGCAGGACCAGCACCACAAGATCAAGCCGCAAGCGCACTGCTGTTTCCAGCTCCTGCGCATTCATCATGAAGCCGCCGTCGCCGCAGACCGCGAGCACCCGTCTTCGCGGATGGAGCAGCGCGGCCATAATGCCCGCCGGCAGGCCCGCGCCCATCGTGGCCAGCGCGTTGTCGAGCACGAGAGTGTTCGCCACCTGCGTGCGATAATTGCGGGCAAACCAGATCTTGTACATGCCGTTGTCGAGACAAACGATGCCGTCGGCCGGCATCACATGCCGCACGTCGTGCACGATACGCTGCGGGGTGAGCGGAAAGCGGCTCTCGTCGGCCCGCTCGATGAGGCGGGCTAGAATGCCGCTGCGCAGCGGCAATAACGCCCCGGCGTTTTTCAACTTGCCTTCCAGCCGGTCGGCCAAGAGCATGAGGCTTGGCCCGACATCACCGACCACTTCGGCATGCGGGAAGTACACCTCCTCGACGGTGGCGGGCAGGTAGCTGACATGCAGTACCTTCGGTCCTTTCGGGCCCATGATGAAGGGCGGCTTCTCGACCGTGTCGTGGCCGATCGCGATGATCAGGTCGGCGCGGTCGATGGCCTGGTGCACGTAGTCGCGCTCTGAAAGCGCGGCGGTCCCCATATAAAGATTGGATCCCCCGGCGACTGCGCCCTTGCCCATCTGGGTGTTGAAGAACGGGATGCGCAGGCGACGCACGAATTGCGACAACGCCTCCGCGAGCTTCGGACGGCTTGCCGCCGCCCCCAACATCACCAGCGGCCGCTCGGCCCGCAATATCAGGTCGGCGGCCCGGTCCAGTGCGGCGTCCTGGGCAACCGGCATTTCGATTGGATGCGGCATCACGAGCGGGACGTCGGGCGCCATTTCGTGAGCGATGTCCTCAGGAAGCTCCAGATGTACGGGACCCAACCGCTCCTGCTGCGCGAGCCGAAACGCTTCGCGCACGATCGAGGGGATGGTCGCCGCGCTGACGATCTGCCGCGCCATCTTGGTCAGCGGCGCCATGGTCGAAACGATGTCAACGACTTGGAACAGCGCCTGCTTGTGGCTCAAGATCCCTTTTTGGCCGGTGATCATAACCATCGGCATGGCGCCGAGCAGCGCAAAGGCGGCACCGGTGGTCAGGTTCAACGCGCCTGGACCCAGGGTCGCGAGGCAGACGCCCGGCTTGCCGGTCAGCCGCCCGTGGGTCGCCGCCATGAAGGCTGCGGCTTGCTCGTGCCGGGTCACGATCAGCTTGATTCGGGAGCGGCGCAACGATTCGACGACGTCGAGGTTTTCTTCGCCTGGAACGCCAAAGATCTGCTCGACACCCTCATTCTCAAGGGCGGCGACGAGCAGGTCGGAGCCTTTCATGGACTGTAATCCTCTCTGGGCGCCCGATCGCGGCTCCCGACAATACGAGGCCCTATCGAGCCGGAACGGCCGGGTAGACATAGAGATATGACTTGCACCGCATCGGACAACCGAGCCGGGACCGAAGAGTTGCGCTTACGGATGCCGCACGACAATTATTCGACGGCGGCAGACAAGGTATTGCACGACGGCACTTTGTTCCCGCAACCCCGCAACCATATTTGTAGCGCCAAAGCCCTCTGGCCACGCGCCGCAGGCAAGCTGCCGGCGCGCGCGTCGGCGTGCGGTTAATGATCGAACCCCAACCCTTTCGACAGTCCGACGGGACGTACGGGCGTGCTCCAAGCCGGATATCCGACCAGATACTTGCGGCGGCGCTCGCCAATGCTTTTCTTATCCAACGATCCAATGGCGCGATCCAATGATCGGATGGTGTCGCACGTTTTGTGGGTGCATCCGCTTCTGCGCCGTGAACGGGCGGCTATGAAACCTGATTGGAGCTGAAGTCATGGCTATCAAAGCGATTAATCCGGTGAACGGTAAGATCTTTGCAACCTATGATGAAATGACGCCCAGCGTTGTCAGCGGGATCATCAGCGACGTCCATGAGGCGTTTCTCAAATGGCGGCACACGTCCTTTGAGGAGCGCGCCGCGATGATGCGCGAGGCAGCGCGAATACTGCGTGGCAAGGCCGGAGAGTATGCCCGCCTGATGGCGCAGGAGATGGGCAAGCCGGTGCGCGACGGCGTTGCCGAGGTGGAGAAGTGCGCGTCCGGTTGCGACTTCTATGCCGAGAATGCGGCCCGCTTCCTGGCGCGCGAGCCGATCGCGACCGAAGCGCGCAACAGCTTCGTCACGTTCAACCCGCTCGGCGTCGTGCTCGCCGTGATGCCGTGGAATTTTCCGTTCTGGCAGGTGTTCCGCTTTGCGGCACCCGGCCTCATGGCGGGAAACGCCGCCGTCCTAAAGCATGCTTCGAACGTCCCGGGATGCGCGCTGGCCATCGAGGATGTCTTCCGCCGCGCCGGCTTTCCCAAGGATCTATTTCGGACATTGATGATCGGCAGCTCGCAGGTTCCCTCCGTCATCGAGCACCCTTTGGTCCGCGCAGTCACGTTGACCGGCAGCGGGCCCGCCGGCCGCGCGGTCGCCGGCAAGGCCGGCCAAATGCTGAAGAAGACGGTGCTCGAGCTTGGTGGCAGCGATCCTTATCTCGTGCTCGAGGATGCGGATCTGGAAATGGCCGCCACGCTCAGCACCAAGGGACGCCTGATAAACGCCGGCCAAAGTTGCATTGCCGCCAAACGCTTCATCGTGGCCGAGAAGGTGCGACGCCCATTCGAGGAGCTGTTTGTGCAGAAGATGGGCGCCGTCAAGACCGGCGACCCGCTCAAGGAGGATACCCAAATCGGTCCGCTGGCGCGGCATGATCTGCGCGACGAGTTGCACCGTCAGGTCGAGGCGAGCATTGCCGCGGGTGCGCGCTGCCTGCTCGGCGGCGCGATCCCCAACGACCCTGGCGCCTACTATCCTCCCACCGTGTTGACCGATGTGCATCGGGGGATGCCGGCTTATGAGGAAGAGCTGTTCGGGCCGGTCGCCGCCATCATTTCGGTCAAGGACGAGGAAGAGGCGATCGCGACCGCCAACGATTCGGCGTTCGGGCTGGGCGGTGGCGTCATCACGCGCGACCTGGCGCGCGGCGAGCATATCGCTGCCGAGCGGATTGAGAGCGGTTGCGTCTTCGTCAACGAAGCCGTGCGCTCCGACCCGCGACTCCCCTTCGGCGGCGTCAAGGAAAGCGGTTACGGACGCGAGCTCTCCGTCTACGGAATCAAAGAGTTTGTAAACATAAAGACCGTCTACGTCGCCTAGCTTGCGCTGCTCTATCGGACCGCATCCGAAGGGTGATCAGATGACTCAACGTCGGCTTTGGCTCTTGCTGCTGCCGTACGTTGGGCTGCTGTGGGTGGCCTTCTACAACTTTCGCGATCCGACCCTTTTCGGATTTCCCTTCTTCTACTGGTATCAACTTGCCTGGGTGCCGTTGTCCGCGTTGCTGACTTGGATCGCGTACCAGACTTACATGAGGCCGACCCAGCTCACCCACTTCGGCACTGACCAGTCCGCGATCATGACTGGCCAATCCATATAGATCCGCACCAGGTGGAACAGCGCCACCAAGGTGAAGATTATCCCGGCCAACATAGAAAACGTTTTCCGGTCCATGAGCGATCATCCCTCGCACCCGCAAAAATAGCGAACGGTGAACAATCCGGGCGGCCCACGGCCTCGCATGGTCCACTCGTGGTCCGGGCCCACAGTCTTTTACGATTACGTAGATGCCGTATGCGAGCACGATTGCAACGGGGGCTAGGGTCAGAAAGAGACGGTTGTTTAGCATCGTGGCAATATGCGCCCACTGCTGGCTATGCGCCAGCGGTGATTGAGGGCCGCCACAACCCTATGTCCGGTCTCAGTTTGAACCTCAAGTCGAATGAGCACATATTGGTAGGGAGGGGTTTACGTCTCCGAAGCGATAGGGGCGAAGGATGCGAGTGCATATTTTCGAGAGCACAATCGAACCTAACCTATACGGATTTACTTCTGATAGGGACGGCAACAACCTTCCTCTTGAAAGGGGGGAATGGAAGTACTTCAAAACGATCGATATGGCAGTAGGCGGAACCCATCAATGGGGAGTCTCAACTGAGAAGGCACTCGAAGCGATTGAAAAAGATGGCTTTTATTTAACGACTGGACAGATTCCAAATTAGACGCCGCGACGCGGAGAGGGCCAGCCGATTCCAGCCCTCTTTAAATTGGCTCAGCTAAGATTGGAGATGCGCGATAGAACGACCCCACGGTGGGATTGTTCTATCGGTGACGAGAGCAGTTTTTACGGCTGCCATTGTTGGTTCCCCAACGACGTGCCGGCGCAAAAGGTGGCGGCACCCCCGCCTCATTAATTATCGAGGAAGCTTCTAAGAATCCTTGATCGGCTCGGGTGCTTCAGCTTCCTCAGCGCCTTGGCCTCGATCTGGCGGATGCGCTCGCGCGTCACCGAGAACCGCAGGCCGACCTCTTCCAGCGTGTGATTGCAAAAGAGTTGCAGCTATTTTGTAAACCGGGGGCAACCCGTTTACATCCGTGAGCGAGGCCAATCGCAACTCGACCGCAGGCGGTTAGCAAATCGTGAATGGCCGCCTAAACCGCTCTAGATTTCCACCAGCCGGCCCATTTCGATGAAGTTGTCGGTCGGGATCCGGAACAGGTCAACTGCACGCACCGCGTTGCGCAGCATAAAGGCGAACAGCAGCAGCCGCGCGCGGGCCGCAAGGTTATGCGTGCGCTTCGCTACCACGGCGTCGCGGGCGTTGAAGAAGATCGCTTGCCTGAGCTCGATCTCGCAACCGCTCGCCTTGGCTTGCCGCAACGCGGCGGGGAGGTCGGGCACCTGGACGAAGCCGAAATGCGCGGTGATCTGCCAAAAGTTCTCGGCAAGCTTGCGGACCTCGAGCCGATCGGCGCGCGGGATGCGCGGCACGTCGGCAAATTTGACCGTCAGCGCGACCACACTCTCCTGCAGCGCGCCGATCTGCTCGACATGACGGACCAGCAGCGGCGGAGTGCTGTCCGCCATCCGGGTCAGGAAGACCGCGGTGCCTGGGACCCGCGGGATCTTGAGTTTGCGTAGCTTCTCGAAGAATACTTCGGGTGACATGCTCGCCGCGGTGTGACGCGCCTGCAGCGCATCCATCCCGTAGCGCCAAGTCGCCATCGTGGCGAAAACCAGGGCGCCGAAGGTGAGCGGGACCCAGCCGCCGTCGCGAATCTTAGCGAGGTTCGCGGCGAACAGCGTGAAATCGACCAGGATGAAGATGCCGCCGACCGCGAGCGCCGCGGGCGCCCACCAGCCCCAGCGCTCGCGCATGACGCGGTAGAGCAGGGCGGTCGTGAGCAGCATCGTGGTGGATACCGCGGTGCCATAGGCGCCGGCCAGCCGGTCCGAGCTCGCGAAGCCGATGGTCAGCGCGATGGTGAAGGCCATCATGGTCCAGTTCACGAACGGCACGTAGATCTGACCGTATTCCTGGTCCGAGGTCTGCCGGATGCGCACGCCGGGAAACCAGCCGAGCTGCATGGCCTGGCGGGTCATTGAAAACGTGCCGGTGATGATCGCCTGGCTGGCGATGATGGTGGCGAGCGTCGCCAGCAGCACCATCGGATAGATCGCCCATTGCGGAACGAGGCGAAAGAACGGATTGCCCGTCAGCGCCGGGTCATCGAGATAAAGTGCAGTCTGGCCGGCATAGTTGAGCAGCAGCGCAGGCAGCACCACGCAGTACCACACGGTGCGGATCGGATTGCGGCCGATATGTCCCATGTCAGCGTACAGCGCTTCAGCGCCGGTGATCGCCAGGAACGCGGCCCCGAGCACCAGGACTCCGATGCGCGGGTTCTCCAGCAGGAATCCCAGCGCGTGGGCCGGATTGACGGCGGCAAGAACGCCGGGCCGATGCAGGATGCCGCCGACGCCAAGCACCGCGATGGTCGCGAACCAGACGAGCATGACCGGCCCGAATGCCTTGCCGATGCGCGCGGTGCCGCGGCTCTGCACCGCGAACAAAGCGAGCAGCACCACCACCGCCATCGGCATGACGTGCGGCTTGAAGACCTCGGTCGCCTGGTTGAGGCCCTCGAGCGCGCTCAGCACGGAGATTGCCGGCGTGATGATGCCGTCGCCGTAGATCAAGGCCGCGCCGAACAGCCCCATGATGACGAGCGCGCGTCCGCGTCCGTGCCAGCTCGCGCGCGTGAGCAACATCAGCGCGAGAATGCCGCCCTCGCCGTGGTTGTCGGCGCGCATCACGAACAGGCAGTACTTGATCGAGACGGTGATGATCAGCAGCCAGAAGATCAGCGAGAGCGATCCCAGCGCCGCCGACGTCGACAAGCCGCCGTCGAAAGTCTGCGCGACCGCCTGCAGTGTGTAGAGAGGACTGGTGCCGAGGTCGCCGTAGACGATCCCCATCGCGGTGAGGGCGGCCGCCGACGTCGTTGGCTGATCCACCGGTGAGGCCGCGCGGTGTTCCTCGACTGTATCGGTGGACATGTGCGCCTCTGCGGGCCTGCGAGCACGGATAACTAACGGCACAGACCCGCAGACACTTCAATGTTCCGACCTGTGCGTACCGAAAATCAGATTCGGAAATATTGGTGGTCAAGTCCACCGAGAAACTGGCATGAGATCAATTCCGATGGCGAATGCGCTCGCATCAGTACAGCGCGTCGAGCAGTGTTTTGGCTTCAACCAGATCCTGGGTTGCGCCGCAATCGCGGCGACGCCTTCGTCATGGCGACCTCCAACTTTTTGAACGGACATTATACCACCTGTCCTCAGGGAGCACAGGCACTTCCGAATCGGCCTGGGTCACTGCCGGCACCGCTGAGAGCTCTTTTGCGCCACGATCAGCTGATGTCGGAGCGCCGCGTTCTCTGCCTCAAGTCGGCTCTTCGACTTGAACCGCGAGG
>WNFG01018022.1_pt1 | contig 11398 bp, 9 predicted proteins | sample 5400431 | NCBI WGS metagenome assembly WNFG01 (sample SAMN13153346, study PRJNA577476) | soil metagenome | isolation source: 120 cm saprolite under Douglas fir tree site 2 hole 3 replicate 2 | place: USA:California | collected 2015-04-18
TTCCCCTCCGTTGGGACTGCGGTTAGAGGAGTGGCACGGAAGTAGCCAAGCGGAACGCTATAGATTTTGCGTGACTTAAATCAGCTGAGGGAAATTTATGGCGTGGATCCACGAACACGTTGTGGTCAGGACAACACTATCATGGAGTGATTCCGTAGGGGGTATTCCCCGGACTTGTGCTTAGGGAGCTGAGGGGCTAGCCGGTTCGTCGCCCTGAAACAGAACCCATCCCAGCAGTCCGGCACCGGCACCGATTCCGATCTGCTGCAACCGCTGCGAGTCCAGAATGGGGGCTTTGGCGGCGGTAGGAGCACTGCCTCCTCGCTTCGACACCAAGCCGCAATCCGCCGCATCTTCGCGAGAGATTTGTTGCCCTTCCCGTACGATGGATGAATTGGCACCGCAAGTTACGGTCACACTGTTCTTGCGCGCAATGATTTGAATGCTCCCGCTGGCGCGGGTCACATAGAATTCTGTCCAGTCACCTGAAGTTGGAGTGATCTTGAAATCGCGGGCAAATACGCTCATTCCCTTGCCGGTCGCAACCGAAATGTTTCCCCGATCGAGTGCGAAGCCTCCGCTCTGGAAGCGAACGATGGTATTGGACTCGACTACGATGGTCGCGCCTGGGGCGTTGATATTGGCCACGCCGTTGTCTCGGGTCTGGACAACATCCCCGATGGTCACGGCGGAGGAGTTCGAAAGCGCTGCTCCATTCAGAAATACCGAACCCGTGCCGTAGATCACGGCGGCGCCCGTTTCCTGTGCGAACAAAGCGCACGGCGTAAGGAAAATCAGACAGCCGCTGATAAGTTTCCGCAACATAAGACGGACCCGATCGCAACCTGACACCGGCAGACTGCCACTGGTGATCGTAATCAGCGAGCGCGCGCCGGTCAATCGGGTTCTGAGTCCGGAATCCTTCGAGTAACCACTACCGCCAACGGTCGACCGCCTCCCACCAAGCCAAGCGAATCCATTCGTCGAAGTTCATTTTTGCCCACTGCCGGCGTTTCCACCAGGTGGCGTTAAATTGCCCGGGATCGCGGGCCGCGGCAACGTAAATCGTGTATTGCGGCAACTCATGTTGGAAGATGCTTAGCGCCCGGCGGGTATGGTAGTCCGAGGTGACAACCAAAATGCTGTGCGCTCCCGATTTTTCCAGACATCGCGCGACATCCCGAGTCTCCGCTTTCGTGGAGAGACCCACAATAGGACAGACCGACGCTGATTGACTCTGGGACAGTTGCTGCAGGTAGCGTTGTGCTAACTCGACGGCATTCTGGCCGTAGATCATTTCCACCGCAGGTACATCAAGCAGCATTCTTGGAGCGTAGTTCTCGGACAACAGTTCGAGGCCGCGGTTCGGACGCCTGAACGTCTCTCCGGCCAGCACCACGATAACGTCGGCATGCTGGGGGCTGTTGATCAGCAGAAATCCTCCCGAGGTCAGCGAAAAAAGCAAACACCCGGAAAGGATCACGATCAAGATCACCCGCATTTTCAGCATCTGAAAAGACTTCCTTTCTTTCCGGCTCGGCCTTTTCCAGGCCCAGCCTTTACCGGCCCAACAACAGTAACGGAAGTAACTCGCGGGCAGCAAGATTTCGCGCTAAAAGGCGATTAAATCTGCGAACCTTGAGTTGCCAGGATTCTCGAAGCGGAAAATCGGCCATGCTAGAATCGTGACTAATCCCTATAAATTATGAGCAGCCAATCAGCTTCTGCCACGCACGTTTCTGAACTGAAGAGCAAGATTGACCAACGTCAAGCTAAGGTTGCCGTGATCGGACTCGGCTACGTCGGCCTGCCGCTGGCCCTTTTGTATGCTGAGAGTGGCTTTCCGGTCACGGGTTTCGACATTGACCTGCGAAAGGTCTCTACGCTTAACTCTGGTGGCTCCTATATTTTCCGGATCACCGTGCCGGAGATCGAAAGGGCACGCAATCAGGGTTTCACAGCTACGTCGGAATATGCGCAACTGGAAACCATGGACGCGGTCATCATTTGCGTCCCCACTCCGCTAAATGAGTATCACGAACCTGATCTCAGCTATATCACCGGGACGGCAGAGTCTATTGCGCCCCACCTGCAACCCGGCCAGTTGGTAATTCTCGAGAGCACAACTTATCCAGGAACGACGGAAGAAGTCCTGGTACCGATTCTGGAAAAGGGCAACCGGCTTGGATTGAAGGCCGCGCGCGGCGGCGAGTCGGATGGCAAGTCATTTTTTGTGGCCTTCTCTCCCGAACGCGAGGACCCAGGTAACCAAACCGTGGCGCGGCGGGACATCCCCAAAGTCGTTGGCGGAGTGAACCCGCAGGCTTCTGAACTGGCGGGTACGCTCTACGGCGCCATCTTCAACCGGACCGTGGAAGTTTCATCGCCTGCTGCGGCGGAAATGACCAAGCTGCTCGAAAACATTTATCGTTGTGTGAATATCGCGCTGGTGAATGAACTCAAGCTGCTTTGTCTGCGAATGCATCTCGACATCTGGGAAGTAATCGAAGCTGCTTCAACCAAGCCCTTCGGCTTTCATCCATTCTATCCCGGCCCCGGACTAGGCGGTCACTGCATTCCGGTGGATCCTTTCTATCTGTCGTGGAAGGCAAAGGAATGGGATTTCCATACCCGCTTCATCGAATTGGCTGGCGAGATCAATAGCAACATGCCCTATCACGTGATGGATTCGGTGGCGCGTGCGCTGAATCAGCACAAGAAGGCGCTGAATGGATCGAAGGTCCTGGTACTGGGAGTGGCATACAAGAAAGATATAGACGATCTGCGGGAGTCACCGGCACTCACTATCATCGAACTGCTGCAGAAAGAGGGCGCCCTGGTCAGCTACAACGATCCGTACTTTCCCGAGGTTGGCAGGGGGCGGAAATATGATCTCCAAATGAAGTGCACTCCACTCAAAGACCTCGCGCAATACGATTGCGTTCTGATCGTCACCGATCACTCTGACTACGACTACGAGCGGATTGTGCGAGAATCAAACCTAGTGGTGGATACTCGCAATGCGACCCGCGGGATCAAAAGTCCCAAGATCGTTCCCTGTTGAAGACTTGTGCCTCGGTGAAGAATCGGTTACTGAACCGAGCTAGCAACGTTGGAAAATGTGCTGTTGGCATTGGTTCCAATCAGCTTGACTGTGCCAATCACAATGATGAGGATCACCGCTAGCATCACCGCATATTCGGCGATGTCCTGACCCCGGTCGTCCCGCCCAAGCCTAGCTATGTCCCCTAACGCCTTTCTGATAACGAACCCCTTTGATTTGCGTGTGTTAGATTCCGTGATAGCCCCCGTGTTCGCCTGGCCTAACTCCCCAATTCGCAAGGCTTAAACTCTAAAATTGCCAGAGTTCAGCCACAATGGCCCGAAGGTGCCATCGCCTAGATGATGGGCTTGAACGGCAGGGCCTGATTCACCGCAAACAACGCCAGTTCGAGCCGAGTGGAGACCCCGACTTTGTCAAAAATGTTGCTCAGGTGATGTTTGACCGTATCTTCGCTGATCTTGAAATGCTCGGCAATTTCCTTGTTGGCGTAGCCGGCAACCACCGCAGAGACGATTTCCAATTCCCGCGGCGTCAACCCGTATCTCCGGTGACGGGCGACATTGCTGGAGGACCCAACCAGACCCCGCAGATACTGCACCAGGTTAGAGACACTCTCCCGGCCCACCCAGTACTCCCCGTCCATCACTGCGCGGATGCTCTTGAGCAGAATCTGGGTCGCGGAGTCTTTGAGAACCACACCGCGAGCCCCCAACTGCAGCGCCTCAACGATCTGATCTTTCTCCGCCGCCGCCGTCAAAAGGATGACTCGTACCCCTGTGTTGTCGGTACTCATTTCCCGCAAGGCTTCGAGGCCCGGGCGCCGCGGCATCGCCAGGTCGAGAAGCAGAATCTCCGGCTTCAACTGGCGAACCATTTTGACTGCCTCCACGCCATCACAGGCCTCACCAACGACTTTGAAATCGCGCTCCGACTCGAGCAACCGTTTTAACCCGTCGCGAAAAATCGGGTGGTCGTCGGCAATGACAATACGTACGGTTTGCGGTCTTCGACTATCCATAAGCTTCAAAAAACATGTAAATCAGGGGCCGAGCTTTTCTCCGTGCCCCCCGTAGTGCAGCACTTTAACCTGACACTACCTGCGGCGTCTGCGGTACCAGAACCTCGACCCGTGCGCCCTGTCCGGGCTTTGATTCTATCGTGAGTTCGCCGTGAATCAGCCGCACCCGCTCACGAATAATGGCGGGCGCACGCCCCGCAGAATCCAGTTCAGATTGCGAAACTCGGCCGGCAAACGGAAAACCGCCGCCATCGTCTTCGATTACGAGTTCCCAGTTCCCTCCGCGCTCCAGCAACTGGATCAACACTTGCTTGGCACCACTGTGCTTACGTACATTCACCAGCGCTTCCTGCGCGATGCGCGCCAGCTCGCGGCACACCGGCGGCGGCAGAAGCAGGTCTCCGTCGTCCATAAAAAATCCCGCCGCAATACCGGTTTCGCGCTGAAATCTTTGCACTGCATCGCGCAGAAACGCGGGAAGTTTGCGGGCATCAATGTCTGCCGACTTCATCTGCTGCATCAGTTCGCGCAGTTTCAGGACTTCTTCCCGGAGCAGTTTTTGAATGCGGTCAAGTTCTCCGCCCATGGCTTCGGCGCCGGGATAATTTCGGCGCAGCACGTCCATCTGCATTTCTACGCTGATCAGCGACTGCACCGCACCGTCGTGCAGTTCACGACTCAGACGCGCGCGCTCCAAAGCCCCCGCCCGCCGCCGCAGCCGGCGCAACAGGTAGAGGTTGTAAACGGCAGGACCAACCTGCCGCGCCAGGTCCTGGAGAAAATGGAGCTCCTCCTGGACGCTGGAACTCAAGGCCGGCTCCATCAGAAAAAGCCGCCCCGAAAGCTCCGGACCAAACGAAAACGAGACTGCGATCAGGTGTTGAAATGCTTGCGTCTCTGCGAAACGCTTCAGGAAGCCGGTATCGAGGTTGCGCACCAGCGCGCCCTCCGCATCCAAGCCAACGGCGTCGAACTCAGGACTCCCCAACCAACTCTTCGCGTAACAAGTGCCGGCGGCACTCTCCCCCAGATAAGTCTCCGAGCCCGATAGTCCCGAGTCCATCCACTGCAACTGGGTCATTCCGTTCTTCAACTCCAGGATGCCGACCGAAACCCGGGGATTTCCGCTCTCCCGCGAAGCGACCAATGCCTTCCGAGAGCCGTACATGCGTAGCAACTGCGCCACAATCTCAGAGAGCGCTCCGCCCAATCCGGCATCCATTCGTACCAGCCCGAGCAAGCGCGCGGCGACGTCCTTCTCGGCGCGGAGCCTCTTCTGCTGCTCCGCCAAGTACCCCAGAAGTAGCCCCATAACAATCAGGTATACGGAGCGCATGAAGAGGTGTTTGGGCTCAAAGTCAGCCGCATCTACCCGCACCAGCGGCAGGTGATGCGCCCGCAACCAGAGGTTGAGTTGCTCAATCCGCCCCAGCCGCAACGCAAGGCTTTCCAGCCAGAGCAGCGATACCGAAGAAATAGCAGTGGCCACAGTTTCCCACAACCCCCATCGATAAGCAGCGGCCGCGATGACGAAAAGAAAAAACAGAAAGAACGGGCTGCTTTGACCTGTAGTGAATAAAGAAATCACTGCCGGCCAGACCACATCGGCGCCATGAACCAAAAAGCGAAAGGACGGAGTCGACTGCTGGCGCGAACGCAGCAGGAAAATGATCGCGGTGCCTTGAAGGATGTAGAAGGCCAGAAGTGCGTAGGCCCAGACCGACTTGACTCCTGCGGGATCCAGCCACACCGCGACCAGGGCAGAAATGGCAAGAAATACCCTGGCTGTGGCTAACCAGCGCTCGGTGCGCCGGATTTCTTCCGGGCCGAATGGCGCCCGGTCACGCCACAGCGATCGGGGACGCAATCGGAACATCGGGATTCGGCTGAGCACGGACAAAGCGGTCTTCTTGCTTTGGATATTATGGCGAGTACAAGTTACAGAGCAAGTGCAACTTAGGCCCTCACCAAACCAGAGCCATAAGCCGCAACAGCCCGTGGCGACGGTCTAAAATGCGACCACAGGCTTATATGTCCGATCGCTTTAAAAACTGGGCGGTAGGGTTGGTGTGTCTAGTTGGCATCCAGGCCGTGGTGTCCTTTGCGTCCTTTTTTCTGCACTGGCGGGGCTTCGCCCTGACGGCATTCAGCGACTTCATGCAATGCGCGCTGCTGCTCTTTGCATCGCTGGCATGTCTCTTCAACGTCCTGAAAACCAACCGACGAGCGCGTCTCTTCTGGTCATTGATGGGCCTCGGACTTGCCTCGTGGCTAGCGTACCGAATCCTTTGGGCTTATATCGAGGTCGTCCAAAGGCAAGAGGTGCCCGATCCCTTCACTGCGGACGCCATTCTATTTCTACACTTTGTGCCCATGATGGCCGCCTTGGCCTTGCAGCCCGACATCCGTCAGGACGACACTGAACTCCGGCTTGGCACTCTTGACTTTGCTCTGCTGTTCTTGTGGTGGGTCTATCTTTACTTGTATGTCGTCATTCCCTGGCAATTCGTGCAGCCGAACGAGACTGCCTACGATCACAACTGGGACGTCGCGTATGTGGCGGAAAAGGCTGCGTTCCTACTGGGGCTGGCGCTGGTCTGGTGGCGAAGCTCGGATCGCTGGAGGACTACCTATGCGCACTGGTTCGGAGCCAGTCTCTTCTATTCGTTAAGCTCCTACGTGGCGAACTGGGCGATCAACCGCCACCAGTATTATTCCGGCAGCCTCTACGATCTTCCGCTGATGGCGTCCATGGCCTGGATGACCATGGCGGGCCTGCTGGCGTTGAAGATACCGGTCGAACAAGTTGGACCAGCAAAGTCTTTGGCGCGCGGAGTGTGGACTTCGCGAATCGGCATGGTGGCAGTATTCTCGCTGCCCATCTTTGCCTATGTCTCGCTGTTCGATAGCGCCATCCCTTCCCGCGTCCGCATCTTCCGCCTGGTTCTCACGTTGGGAGCGGTCTTGCTGATGGGCGGCCTAGTCTTCCTCAAGCAGCATTTTCTGGATATCGAACTCATCCGTTTGCTGCGTTCTTCACGGCAATCTTTTCAAGATTTGCAACTACTTCAAGCGCAACTGGTGCAATCGGAAAAGCTGGCATCACTCGGCCAGTTGGTGGGAGGCGCCGCCCACGAGTTGAATAACCCCTTGACTGCGATGCTGGGCTATGCGGAACTTCTTTCCACTACCCCGCTCAGTCCTGATCAAAAGAGTCTGGCGGAGAAAATTTCTCAACAGGCAAAGCGAGTTCGAGCTTTGGTCGCCAGCCTGCTCAGTTTTGCAAAGCAAGTGCCTTCGGCAAAGACTTCCCAGGACCTAAACGTCATTCTGCACACCGCTCTGAAACTATGCCAGCCGCAATTGCAGGGTGCTAAGGTACGGACCACTGAAGAGCTAGCCGAATCGCTGCCTCCAGTTCGTGGAGATGCCAACCAGCTTCTGCAGGTGTTCTCCCACATAATCAACAACGCCGCAAATGCCATGTCAGACAGTGGTGGAGGCGCGCTGATTGTGACCACGCAGATCAGCGGCGCCTCCGCGATGATTCAGTTCTCGGACTCCGGCCCGGGGATGACGGATCCCGCCCGGGTCTTCGATCCCTTTTACACTACGCGCCCGGTAGGACAAGGCACCGGCCTCGGCCTGAGCATGTGCTACGGCATTATTCAGGAACACGGGGGAAAAATCTCGTGTCGCAATCGGGACGAAGGCGGGGCGGTTTTCCAGATCGAGCTACCAGTCGTGACCACCGCAACGCTCGAAGCAAAAGTTGACGAACCGCATGCCCAGGCGCACCTGGCTAGGTAGCCATCTCCACTGTCCGTTTCAGTTGCCCGCAAGCGGCATAGATATCCCGGCCGCGAGGACGACGGACAAAAACCGGCACATTAGCGCCGGCCAATATTTTTTGGAACTCCACCACACTGTTCTGCTCCGGCATTTCAAACTGGATTCCCGGCCCCGGATTGAGCGCAATTAGGTTCACTTTGCACTTCACGCCCCGCACCAACTCTGCGAGTTCGCGTGCATGCCATGGAGAGTCATTCACGTCCTTCAGTAGCACGTATTCGAAAGTAATCTTCTCCCGGTTGCGAAGCGGGAACTCGCGCGCTGCGCCCAGCAACTGTTCCAGATTCCACTTGCGATTGATGGGCATTAACTGGCTGCGAAGCGCGTCGTTCGGCGCGGTGAGCGAGATTGCGAGCTTCGGCCGCACTGACTCCGCGCCCAGATCGTAGATTCGCGGCACGATGCCAGCCGTTGAGACTGTCATCCGAGACTCAGGAATTCCGACTCCTTCCACCAATAGGCGCGTAGCTTTGATGAAGTTGTCATAATTCAAAAACGGTTCGCCCATCCCCATAAACACCAGGTTCACGCGCTCGTCTGGCGGTGAAACTTTCTGGTCCTGCAATACCGCAATCACCTGACCGGCAATTTCTCCCGCGCTCAAATTGCGTTTGATTCCCAACAACGCAGTCAGGCAGAACTGACAATTGACCGCGCATCCGACCTGGCTGGAGACGCAAATCGTCGCACGGCGCCAACTGCGAGGGTTGTGAGCCTCAATTTCCGCGCCTGCTTCGCTGCCATCGCCAGCTTCTCCGCCATCGCCTTCCGGCATCCACACTGTTTCAATGGTCTCGTGGTCGGCAAGTTCGATCAGGTAGCGCACTGTGCCGTCGAAAGAAATGAACTTCTTCTGAATGCCAGGCAAGCCCAGCGAAATAGCTTCGTCCGCAAGCATCGAACGAAATTCTTTCGGCAGAGTCGAAACATGGTCGGCGGAATTTACGCGTTGGGTGTAAAGCGCGTGAAAAAGCTGTTTTGCGCGGTACGAGGGTTGGCCCGCGTCTTCAACCATTTTCGTAAGCTCTTGAAGATCAAGACCTAGAAGAACTCGTTGCTGGAGCGTTTTCATAGACTCAGGCGGTCAGGAGCGTCTCGAACCATTTTAGAAGAGATTTGCATCCAATACACGTGGCTACAAGGCTAAGTCGCGGTGTTTCTGAGACTTAGCCTCCAGGCCACGCGGGCCGAGCAGGTGTGTGAGAATAGGGACAATGCATATGGACGCAGATCGCAATATCCGCCGCACTGCGCTGCCCAATGGGCTGACCATCATCACCGAGGAAATGGAACACATTCGCTCCGTTTGTATCGGGATCTGGGTCAAGACCGGTTCGCGCGATGAAGACAAGCAGTGGAATGGGATTTCGCATTTCGTCGAGCACATGGTCTTCAAGGGGACCGAACATCGCACCGCGGAAGAAATTGCCCGCCAGGTGGATTCCATCGGCGGGAATATCGACGCCTTCACCGCCAAGGAGTGCGTCAGTTTCAGCATCAAGGTGCTGGACGAACATTTACCCATCGCACTCGACGTTCTGAGCGATCTGGTCTTGAATCCAGTTTTCGCTTCCGACGATATCGTCCGCGAACGCGGCGTCATCCTCGAAGAAATCAAGATGGACGAAGACAGTCCCGACTATCTGGTCCACGAAATCTTTACCCAGAATTTCTGGAAAGACCATCCGCTGGGCCGTCCGATTCTTGGCACCCGCGACACCGTCAAGGGCTTCGAGCGCGAGCCGGTGGCGGACTTCTATCGCCAGCGCTTTGTGCCAGGGAATGTGATCGTAACTGCGGCCGGCCATTTGAACCACGACCACTTTGTGGAACTGGTGGGCAAACGCTTTGCAAACATGCAGCCAATGAGTAACGGCTTTCATAGCGCCCCGCCCAAGATTGTTCCCAAAATCATTCTGCGAAACAAGAAGTCGCTGGAGCAAGTGCAAATCTGTGTAGGCGTGCCCTCTTATCCGATCACTCATGAGAAGAGGCACTCTTCATACATTCTGAATACGCTGCTGGGCGGCGGAATGAGTTCCCGGTTGTTCCAGAACATTCGCGAACGGCAGGGACTCGCCTACGCGATCTACAGCGATCTGAACCCGTATCGCGATACCGGATGTCTTTCGGTGTATGCTGGCACTTCCCGTACATCAGCTACGAAGGTGGTTGAGTCCGTGGTTTCGGAGTTTCGCGACCTGAAATCGGCCGAGGTTCCGGCGGACGAGCTGCGCCGCTCGAAAGACCAGCTCAAAGGCAGCCTGATGCTATCGCTGGAATCGTCCACCGCGCGCATGTCGAACCTCGCTCGCCAGGAAATGTATTTCGACCAGTTCTATGGTTTGGATGAACTGATCGCGAAGATTGAGTCGGTGACCACAGAAGAGTTGTGGAACCTTTCCCATCAGTTCTTTCAGACAGAAAACATCGCGGTTACGATCCTGGGAAATCTGAATGGGCTAAAGCTGACGCGGGAGCAGTTGGAATGCTGAACAAAACCGGCAGTTGGCATTCAGCACTTGCCTATCTTTCGACTTTTACGGCGCCAAATGCCAAGTGCTAAATGCCAAGTAGCCATTTGGAGACAGCCCTTATCTTGCCCCCAAGATAAGACAGGCGCCCTGACTCGGTTTGAGTCGAAGACGCCTGGGCAGCCCTCCCCCAGAACTGCTCACCTAGAAGGTACTTTGATCGGCAAATCTTGGGAATGGCACTAAGGTGCCAAGTGGTTCCCACCGATGTGCCAGTTTTGCCTCAACAGTAAATTGCACCACTATCGTTGCAATCAGAGTCCTGCTGAACGCCGACTGCTTACTTCACTTCGAACGCAGCCTGAATTCCGCTCGCCGAATCTGGCGCGACCCAAACGTCGTAGGTTCCAGATGGAACAATCCAGTGCATCGCCGGATCGTAGGATCCGAGATCGTTCGCCTTCACCGTAAACTCTACCGTTTTGTGTTCGCCGGGCGCCAAACTCACTCGCTGGAAGCCTTTCAGCTCACGCACCGGGCGCGAAGTCGGCGCCACGCGATCGTGCACATACAACTGCACAACTTCAGTTCCTTCCCTCGCTCCAGTGTTTAGGATGTCAGCGCTGACGCGCAGAGTTCCGTTGGCCGCAACCGCAGGAGATTCCATCTTCAGATTGCCGTAGCTGAACTTTGTGTATGTAAGACCATAGCCAAAAGGAAACAGGGGGGCGCTACCCTGATCGAGATAGCCAGTGTGCCAGCGGTCGGGCGCGGTCGGACGTCCAGTGCTCTTGTGGTTGTAATACATCGGAATCTCGCCCACCGATCGTGGCCAGCTCAATGGGAGGCGGCCACTGGGCGACGCGTCGCCCAGCAGGGTATGTGCAATCGCGTTTCCGGCCTCGACGCCCAAAAACCACGCCTGAACAATTGCTGAAACCTTCTGTGGCGCCCAGCGGATATCAAGCGGGCGGCCGCTCTCAAGAACCA
>WNFG01012917.1_pt1 | contig 11397 bp, 12 predicted proteins | sample 5400431 | NCBI WGS metagenome assembly WNFG01 (sample SAMN13153346, study PRJNA577476) | soil metagenome | isolation source: 120 cm saprolite under Douglas fir tree site 2 hole 3 replicate 2 | place: USA:California | collected 2015-04-18
AAGGTATGACTGCAGAGCTTCAATTGTGAGACTGACAGCTAATCCCAGAAAGACGGTCACAAAGGCGGCTGACCTGATTGGTCGTGCCGACGTCCAGTGCGCGTAGAAGCAAAAGCCAAGAGGAATGAAGCCGAAAACGTTCATCAGGGCATCTTGCAAATAGTCCCAGCGGGGCTTGTACTCCTTCCAAAAAGGCTTCAGGAACACCTCATGCAGGAGCGAGAATCGCATCGGAATATACAGATCGATTCCCGGACGGACAGCGTTATGCAGGACCTTACCAGCATGCTCATTAAAAAGATAGAGCGCTGTCACACGTTCGTTGCCAAGGAGCTCGGGCACCCCTTTCGTCGTCCAGGTTTCATAATGTTTGAGAACCTGCTCCGCCGTTAGCTCCCGATGATAAATTGCGAGTCCCCGCAACTGGCCAGGCCAGCTGTCAGGTTTCACTGGTGAGGTGCCGATGACCAGTTGCCCGGTGAAATCCTTGCCAACCCGAAACTCTGGGAATGTACTGGCAAGAGCACCATCGACATACATCGTAGTCGCCAGAGTGCCTGACGTTATGGTTATGAATACAGGCTTGATTTGATGGAAAATGCCCTCAATGCTGATTACTGCGGCTCGACGTTGGTCGCCCCGGGTCTCACGCTTCAGTACCAAATTAGAAAGATATTGGTGGAGGGAGAACTGCAGAGGATTTTCGGGAGTGGAGAACGAAAGGAAAGTATTCGAGTCACTCGTAAGTCCGGGTTGCAACCAGATCTCGAGACTGCACGAAGCTTCGTCTTCCGAACCGGCCATCTGAAATGTGCCGGAGCTCAATATGGTTCCGTAGTCGCCGAAGCGAAGCCCATTCTCATTTCCCAACCAAGCCACTGCATTCCGGGGCCGCTGGAATGGCCAGAGCCCGAGCGTTAATATGCCGCACAAAACTGACATGCAAATTAGGCCTAGGAATCTCGCTCTTATCATTTTCTGGTTGATTCGCAAGCGATCTTGCGCGAATTGCCACCCAGTTCTCGCATCTGCGCGGTCAGGATCTTCTGTTCTTTCTCCGGGCGCACCCTGGCTCTGGATCGTTCCGCATCGCGGTCCTCGGATTACCTGCCTCAACCTAACCATGATGCTGACGCTGCCAGCGTTGGAGTTGGCGGCTCCGGCACCCTGACATCTCTTGTCCTGCAAAACTTGGCAGCTATTTTCGTTCGCGTGTTGAGGTAGTCGCGTGGGGACTCATCCGAAACTTCGATAGCGCTTCACCGAGATTTTGAATGAACGCTTCCGAATTATAGATATCCGCGTCGATACGTGCGCCCCCCTCGGGAGCTGTCGGCTCGACTTCGTCGAGCTGAAATTCGTGTGCGACATCTTCGACGATTTTGGGTGAGATCGGCCGTTGCTGATCGACGTAAGCATTGATCAGCGAGTGTTCGCAGAGCAGATTCACAACACGCGGAATGCCCAGTGAATACAAATGTATCGTTTCAACAGTTTTCGGGCTGAAAATCAGTTCGCCGCTCGCTCCTGCGATCCTCAGCCGCTCGTTGATGTAATCATGCGTCTGCTCTTTCGTCAAAGGAACCGTCTTACAGCGCAGCATAATGCGCTGGCGGAGTTGGCGCAGTTGCGGCAATTTCAGCTTCTCTTCCAACTCTTGCTGTCCAGACAATACGATCTGCAGCAGCTTCTCCGTGGAAGTCTCGAGGTTGGTCAACAACCGAATTTCTTCCAGTACTGGGTAGGTTAGGTTTTGCGCTTCGTCCACAATGAGCACCGTCGTTTCACCGGCGCTGTAGCGATCGAGAAGCCATTGGTTGAGGCTCATCAACTGCCGACTCTTGCTTCGTGACTCGCAGGAAATACCAAATTCCGCCAGAATAAAATCGAACAATTGATTCGTATTCATCCGAGAATTAAATAAAAATGCAGTTCTTACTCGCTGTTGATGTAACCACTCGACAAGACGGTTGACGAGTGTCGTTTTCCCCGTGCCTACCTCACCGGTGAGCGTGATAAAGCCTTTGCGGTTCTGAACGCCATACATCAACCCGCTCAGCGCCTCTTCAATCTCTTTGGTAAGAAAGAGGAAGCGCGGATCTGGATTGACATTGAACGGATTGTCTTTCAACCCGAAGAAGCTCTTGTACATGTGGTCTGTGCTTTCCTAGCCTGCCCTACTCAGGTTCAATCCCTGCCGGTATTCTCTCACTTCTGCGCGGGTCTAGAGAATCTGGATTCGCGACCTGCCCGGGACAATTAATTCACGCTATCTCAATATCAGCGGTCTCGAATTCCATTGGAAAGTGAGGAAAACTTGGTTCACTGTGCGATTTGTTCCGCAGTTTGGATTGCCACAAACCCCCACATTGGAATTTTGAATTTGAGATTGATAAGCCAGAGAAAAGTTTGCGGTCCGCCCGAGCGCTCGGCTCAACCCTGCTCCCGCTGTCCACACATCATAAACTGGTGAGGTCAGGCCGCTCACTGACAGGATTGGGCGGTTTTTCGCGTAGCCGAAATTCACGCGGCCATTCCACACTCGCGTAAGTTGTCTACTCCAGGTTGCATTTGCGGCGTCGATGGTAGACCCGGTAAAAACTCCGCTACCACCGCTCACTCCGTGCATATAGTTCACTGCGACGTTGCTACGGGCAAACGCATATATCAGCGCCGCGTTTCCGGATCCAACGATCTTTTGCGTTGAGCCGCCGATCGCAATCCGGAATGTAGTGACCTCCGGTCCGCCCGCAAGTTTGAGCGCCAGCCTTCCGGTGATCTTCCTTCCATATACAAATTGTCCGACATGGTCGCCTACCGCTTGCGGATTACCCGGGTAGTGGTAAGCACTGAACAGGAATATCAATCCTATCGTGTCCTTCCGAGTGATCGCGTAGTCGTACCCAGCGTTTAGAATCTCGCTGTCGCAATTAACATTTCCTGAATCGCTGAAGCGCAACCTCCCGTAAACCCCCGCGAGAGTGATTGAGCCCCGTGGACTCACTGCATAAGTCAGTTGAACGGCAGAGGCATTACTGTAGCGGGGGCCAGTCGTCGTCAAAATGGTTTGGCTGGGCAAATATGCAGCTTCAAGTCCGGGTAAAGGTACAGCCAAAGTTCCCATGATCCCTGGTAAAGCCAATCCACCCGGGCCTCCAAACCCAAATGCGGTTTGCGGCAAGTAAGAGAACTGGTCAACGAAAAGCATCTGCCATTTTCGTCGATCAATTTCGTACGCTGACGCTAGTTGGTGATATTGCCCATTTCCCTGAATCGGGTCGGTTGAAAAAAAACCACCACCAGAATAATTTGCTGAAAGCAAAGAATGATTCCAAGCCTCCAGCAAGCTCATGTCGCCGCTCACAAAACTGGTCGTATTCCAGCCAGAGTTCCCCGATGGACTCAAGGAATTCGACAGCACTGTGTTGCTGTATTTAATCCCAGGCACCAAGTAGCTATGACGGATCTCCGAAGTGCCCAATGTCGGATTCTGCACGCCGATCAAGGGCAGATTATCCGGCTGCATCTTCTGCGTTCCCGCCTCCGCGTCCTGTTGATTGTCGCCTGTATCGAGAAGAGGCGGATACGCGCGCGCCGCAGGCCTCGGTTTATCTCCGCCCTCTTGCTGGGCTAGCAGCGGAGATGCACAGAAACAAGCAGCAGCCACCCAAACAATTCCGAGCGTGAATTTTTTCCAGTCCTTCATTTCTTCTTCCTATGGCACTACGATCACGTCGCCAGCTTGCAACTCGATGTTTTGCGCGACATTTTTCCCGCTGATCGCCTCTTTGTAATTGAACGGCACCTTGATCTGCTTGCCGTTCTCAGTGCGAAGCACATAAATGTTCTTCACCCGGGCAAACTGTGTAAAGCCGCCGCTGCTTGAGAGCGCCTGGAGTACCGTCATATGCGGGAGTAAAGCGTAGACACCTGCCTTCGTGACTTCGCCCGTCACGTAGATCCGCCGGCTATTGATCTCCGTCACGCTCACCGTCACTTGGGGATTGTTAATATACTTTTTCAGCTGATCGCTGATTACGCCGGCCAATTCCATGGGTGTAAGGCCGACCGCCTGAACGTCGTTAAGCAGCGGCAACGTGATCTTTCCATCGGGGCGTACCGGCACAGTTCGCGTCAGTTGTTCTTCTTTCCACACATCGATTTTCAATACGTCCTGTGGCCCAATCTTGTATGCTGGGTCGTCCGCAGAACTCTGCGCCGCCGTCGCAGTGGCTAGGCCTTTCGCACTCTTTGTTTCTTCCTGCTTGTCTTGCGGTGTGGGGCGCTCACTGCTTGCTCTTGTTCCAGCCGCCATCAAGCAGGCCGACAGAGTCACTACAATTGTGGTTCTCATTGCCATTTCTTCACTCTCGCTCCATCTTCTTTACTCGCGCTCAGCGTGCCGGGAAGCTGCCCGCGAGGCTATTTTCAGCGACGACGACATACGCACGCTCTCACCGGTTATCTGTACGGTCGTCCGAGTCGCCCGGAGATCGTCAAGAGCCAACGTCGCATTTCCAACAGCAACGATTTTCCTCGCGAAGTTCTCCAGTTCGCGGATGTTCCCGGGCCAGTCGTAAGAATCTAGCAGCTCCTTGGCTTCGCTGCTCAAATCCGGGGTGCTTTTCTTCAATTCATTCGAATGCTTCAGGAAAAAGTATTCCAGCAGCGCCGGAATGTCTTCTTTACGTTCGCGGAGGGGCGGCAGACGCAGAATCGCACCATTGATTCGAAAATACAGTTCACGAAGAAAACGCCCAGCTGTGATTTCCTGTTCCAAGTTGCGAGGTGTCGAAGAAATAATTCGCGAAGCCGTCTTCCCACCGAAGCCTTTTGGTTCTCCGTCAGGCAGCAATGAGAGCAACACCCGTTGGCAGGCGGCATCCAATTCGTGCACGCCATCCAAGAACACAGTCCGGGGCGCGGTTTCTTCGCTTCCTCTGCCCGAAAGAAACCCCTCCTGCACCTTTGTCAGCCACCGCCCCGCGTCCGGTGCTGCACAATTCACCTTCTTGAGCGGCGCTTCGTCCAGCCCCGATAGCCGGTGGATCAACCGTGCATATACCTCTTTGCCAGTCCCGCTTTCCCCCACCAGGAGAACGGGAATATCTGTTTTCGCGATATCGGCGACCAGGGCATTCAGAGACTGCACAGTTGTAGCCTGCCCGTATACGAAGCCGGTGTTCGCCATTTGGTACGAGGTATGAGTCGCCATTGTCGTTATGGCATTCCTTACATACGCTCAGCAGTTTCCATACCAGGGGAACGTGCAATCCTAACTCTTCAAATGGAAGCTATGCCTTCTAGATTCAATGTGTTAGATAACACGTTCGATCCCGATCCCCTGATTCCAGGTAGACTGCAAGTCCCATTTGAGTTCCACCAAGTGGCAATTTAATATCCCACATCAATCCACTGAAGCCGGTCGCACAGGGAACGATATGGTTCCCCCGATGGTCATTCAGTGCCTTCAATGCGGGCGAAAGAATTGAGAATCGCATCCCCGCAGGGACAGCTAACCGAGATACCCGGGAACGCTCATCTTTGGAAGAGCAAGAACGTTTAGTGTGGTGGCATTGGGTCCCAAGCAGTGTGAAGTAGCCATTTATCTATATGAAAAAACGTGGCTCTGTTGACATGCTCGGCACAGAAGGCGATTTTGTCGCGGGACAGGCGAACGGCGATGATGTTTTCTAGTGAGGCAGGAGGTGGGATGCCAGAGATCGGACTCCTGCCCTTTGCTCGGGTGGCCTTGGATGTGGCCACCGCTGTTCTGCCGCCCTACCGAACTCGTTTCAGTAAACACCAATTCACCCAGCCCCAGTTGCTGGCGATTCTCTGTCTGATGCGCTATGAGGACTGGACTTTTCGCGAGGCCGAAGTGCGCCTGCGCGAGCATGCCGAGTTGCGCGCCGTGCTGCGACTGTCGAGCGTGCCCGATTACACCACCGTGTATCGCTTCTTGCAGCGGCTGCCGGACGATACCATCGAGAGCGTTTTGGGAGAATCGGTGCGCCGGCTGCGCCGCAGTTCGCGCCGCGGACGGCGACGAGCGGCCGTGGCTGTCGATGGCACCGGACTGTCGCCGCACGGCGTCAGCACCTACTTCATACGTCGTGTCGAGCAGCAGAACCACGGGGAGAAACGCTATCGACACTTTCTGAAGTGGCTGGTGACCGCGGACGTGGATCGGCAAATTATTTTGTCGCAGCGCGCACGACAAGGTCCTCGCTGCGACACCCCCGCTCTGCCTGGCTTGGTGGACGCGGCCAGCCGCCTCGTGCCCATCGGTCTGGTGCTGGCCGACGCCGAGTTCGACTCCGAAGCCAATCATCGCCACATTCGCACGACGCTGGGGGCGCACAGCGTGATCCCCACCAACCCGCGGCGCGGCATCCCGGAGGGAGCCATCCGCTATCAGATGCACCGCGATTTTCCACGGAAGTTGTATGGGCCGCGCGCGAAAGTAGAAACCGTCTTCTCGGTGATCAAACGCAAGCTCTCGGCGAAAGCCCCCGGTCGCCGTCTGCCCTTGCAAGTCCGGCAGGCGTTGCTGCTCGGCTTGGCCTTCAACCTCTACCGCTTGAGGCATCACCGTGCTCTCCGAGGACGTCAACAGAGCCAAAAAACGTTGTTTGATGGGATTTCTGATGAAATTCGATCCCCCTCGGCAGTTTTGAGAACCAATTGTCAAACATGGGTAATCGTTTTCATCTTTTGGTTCGTCATCTCCGTTTGAGGGAGGTTCGAGCCCGAATTCAGTTCGAGAGTTTCAGGTAAAGCGCTCATTTTCAGTCACTTGAGAATTGCGCCCGATGACTCACCGGAAGCTCATGCGACACTAGGACTGGCAGGCTGATTGCGCATAGCAGCGTAAGTGTTGGTTCCAGTTTTGCATCTTTAGTTTAGCGGGACTGCGTTTTCTGGAGCTTTCTGACGCCCCCGTCTAGAGGGAGTTTTAAACTCAGATGAACTCCGCGCCCATCCGTGACCGGTGGTATGCACTCCAAGTTAGAAGCCGTTGGGAGAGTTCGACAGCGACGCTCCTCTCTGGCAAGGGATATCGAACCTTTCTTCCTACATATAAGGCAGAGAAGTGCTGGCGTGGCAGCCCTAGAGAAGTTGCTGCCCCTTTGTTTCCGGGATATGTGTTCTGCCAATTTGATGTGCATAATCGTCTACCTGTTCTCGTGACCCCGGGCGTTCTGAGCGTAGTCGGAAGCGGTCGCACTCCTATTCCTGTGGAAGATTCGGAAATTAATGCTATCCAGCGAGTAGTTACGTCTGGCCTCCGGACTGATCCTTGGCCTTACCTGGAAGTCGGTCAACACGTTCGAATTCAGGATGGGGTGTTGAGCGGCCTCGAAGGAATATTGACCAGCTTCAGGGGAAGCCGCCGGATCGTACTTTCGGTTTCCTTGCTCTGCCGGTCCGTATCGTTGGAAATCGAGCGCTCAGGAGTCTGCGCGATTCAGCCGACGCGGATACCTGTGATCGGCCAGCTCGCGATTCTGCCGTGGCTCGAAGAGGCGGTCGCTTAGTTTGTAAGGCTGTACCGGTATACCAAGCAATGGGCACAGTTTGATTGGGTTCTGCTAGTGACGATTCTTACCGATCAACGAACACATGGTTTGAGTCTGCTAAAGGGCTCGAATGAGGTTTGAATACACATGGGAAATGGCTACTTGAGAATACCAGCTTTGTGGGAACAGGGTGCTAGACGCTTGATAGGCCAAGTGGCTATATCTGCTTCCGATTCCTCACTTGCAACGCGGCCGGGGCTCTTGGAGGAAGAAACGTTCCACAACATGCTCGCCTTGGAGCGTCGTCGGGCCGAGCGGTCTCGCAAACCATTTGTTTTGATGGTGCTGGAGACCAGTGCATCTGTTGAGGTCGAAGCGGGGGACCGCTTAAAGTCTCAGGTAACGTCAGTACTTCTGAACTCCACACGCGAGACTGACCTCGTTGGTTGGTACAGGAAAGGATTCATCCTCGGGGTTATATTCACTGAAATAAGCCTAGAATTTGCGACTGCGATCACTGAGATTCTGCGAGCAAAGATTGTAAGCGCTCTTCAGAATGAGTTCGGCGGCCAAGTCTCCTCAAAGATTGTTGTCACGGTTCATCTCTTCCCTGAGAACCGGAATCCAACTGGGGATGAGCCGGCCGCAGACATCAGACTCTATCCGGATCTCACCAAGGGAGGTTCAAATAAGAATCTTCCTCAGGCCATTAAGAGGGCGATCGATATTGCAGGAAGTGGCGCGTTGCTGCTGTTTTTTGGCCCCTTTCTCGCCGCGATAGCGCTTGCCATCAAACTGACGTCCAAGGGTCCCGTGATTTTCCCTCAAGAACGGGTTGGACAATATGGAGCTCTTTTTAAGTGTCTAAAGTTCCGAACAATGTATACAAACAATGATTCAAAGATCCACCAGGAATTCATCCAACGATTCATTGCAGGTCAGTCTGGTAGCGAGAACGGTGAAGCGGGGAAAACGGCGGTTTACAAGATAACGAACGATCCCCGCGTGACACCGATCGGGCGATTCCTTCGCAAGATTAGTCTCGATGAATTTCCCCAGTTATTGAACGTTTTGAAAGGTGAGATGTCTCTTGTAGGTCCGCGTCCTCCGGTACCTTATGAATTTGATGTTTATGAAACCTGGCATCGCCGGAGAGTTCTTGAAGTAAAGCCTGGTGTTACCGGGCTGTGGCAAGTCAGTGGCCGGAGCCGCATGTGCTTTGATGACATGGTTCGGTTGGATCTCCGATACTCACAGTCCTGGTCACTTGGGCTCGATCTCAGAATTCTTCTGGCAACTCCACGTGCCGTTCTTGGTGGTGAAGGTGCTTACTAGAACAACCGGTTTGCCCAAGCGAGCGGAGCGGCATGCCCCCATGCATAACTTTGGGCCCCAGGGGAGCCGAGGACAACGACCACCAGGCCTGGACCTCAACAAGTCTGCAAACTAACCTGGACACGATCTCTGTAGGGGGCCAAACTCGCGTCAATTCAAAATCGCTCGGCGGGAATGTCCTATCCAAATTTTAGGAGTGTGGGAATTCCCTCGCGATGATCTCAAGAAGTTGAATTCCTCGACCAGCGTACCTAGGATTCAACACGGAGTGACCTAGGTATGCGTTCGACAGTTCGGAAGTTCGTTGCGAACTCGGTTGGCGTCCCTTCATCGGCTTCGAAGAAGAGAAACGCCCTAAGATAAATTGGTGTTGCGGGCCAGTTGCCGAAGGTTCGCCCATCTATGACATTATAATTATCCTCAAGATAACTGAAAGCTTCACATACGTTGGTAGAAGCACTCAGCAGGGGAACGTTGTTTGGTGCCGGTTGCAGGCGACCTGGGGTGATAGACTTGGTCCAAGAGTTGCTTGTTTAGCGCCGGGTTTTTTGGACATTGAGAGGTAGCCCAGGCGCTGGACGATCCAGCGCTGATTGTAGCGCTTGCGAAATTCCGCCAGCGCGCACCGCAGCTCCTCGACGTTCTGGAACACCTTCATCAGCCGCAGCACCCGCGCCTACACTTTGCGATGGCCCTCGCCATAAAACTGCGAGCCCGCCAACACTTCGCGGATCTTCCCGAGCAGTGCGGCATCGTTCCAAGCGGTCTTCGGTCCCCGCCGCCGCAGAACGCGTTCCGGCCGTACCGCGAGAGCGCGCTGATGGTAGAAACTGGAACGCGCCATTTCCCATTCGCGCGTGACACGCACCACACCGTAACGTCTTCCCGTGAAGGGCGAAGCGGCGCGGCTCATGGCTTCGGCCTCTGCCGGACCAAAGGGCTTCTAGCCTCCAGGCGGTGAATCTTTTCCCGCAGCAGCTCGTTGCTCATGCTCAGATCAGCGACCAGCGCTTTCAGCCGCTGCGTCTCTTCGTTGTCCACATCGGCTTCCCGCGCATTCAGGTTTACCGCGCCGCCCTCCAGAAACTGCTCAGGCCAGCCGGAAAGTGCCGCGGCGGTCACGCCCAGTTGCGCGAAAGTGTTTCGAGGTCTTGCCCGCGCAGCAGCCGGAGCACCCCGGCAAACTTGCGTTTCGCCGACCAGCGACCGCTGCCATCACGCCGCTCTTCGGGAGTCCCTCCGGTCGCCCTGCGGGCTCCCTCCGTGGCTCCCGAAGCTGGTTCTTTCTCCTTGCTCATACACACCTCCTCGTGAACTTTGACTCATTTTCATCACAATTCGGTGTCCAACAAAATCCTAGGGCGCTGGAGTAGAGAAAGGTGATCTGCGCGGGAGGCCAATCGCCGTTAATAGTGCAGTGGTCGAGCCAAGGCACTGAACAAGAAGCTGTTGGCTCCGTTCAAGGAAGTAAGCAAATGGAAGGCCAAGAACATCTCGACAGGTCAGGAGTTATATGCCAACCAGCGAAGGCGAAAAAACGAAACCGGGCAAGCTTTGGCAACTATCTTGGAGACTACAATTCAGCCTGCGTGTCCTTTAAGTTGCCTTGGCTTTGGGTTCGTTCGTCAATCCCTGTTCCCATGATATCCATAATAATAGTCCCCGTAGGAATCACTCTTTTCGACCTGATTGAGCACCACCCCAAGCAAATTCTTACCCTGGAATTCCGTCGCTATCTTTTCTGCGATTCCAACATGCGTCGAACCTGCCTGGACCACGAGCAATACTCCATCCGTCAGGCCAGCAAGAATGCTTGCATCGTGGACCGGCATAGCCGGCGGTGAGTCGATTATGACCCAGTCGAACATCGGAGTGAGAAGATCCAGTAGATTCCTCATTCTTTCACTCAGCAGAAGCTCGCTTGGGTTAGAGGCTCGGCTTCCGCCCGGTATCAAGCAAAGATTTTCGTTCATGCCTTTTTGGATTACCTCAAATCCATCCGCGTTACCTCTCAAGTAATCCGAGAGACCCGGACAGTTTGGTGCGCCAAGGGTCGAGTGCAAATGCGAGGCTCGTAAGTCTGCGTCAACAAGCAGGACTCGCAAAGCGGGTTGCTGAATAATCGACTGGGCTAGATTTGATGTAACAAAAGTTTTCCCTTCCCCAGCAACACTACTCGTCACAAGGAGTCGCCGCAACGTGCGGGTACCGGCAATCTGAAATAAACGCGAACGCAGAGTCCGAAACCGTTCCGAGACGCCATTCCCGATTCTGGGATTTTGAAACACGCTCTCGAGCGGACCGGGACGCCACTCAGGATGGGCGCAGCTCTTTATAAGTTCTTCATAGCGCAAGGGAAACGGCTTATGACCGGTAGTATTACCCCGGGAGGGTGCGACAGGCTCGCCGATCACGTCTGCCCATGTTGATGAACGTCGGATTTCGCCGGCGACTTGTCCAATCTCAGCTTCCAAACCAGCCGCAAGTTGGATTGATTTCTCCTGCGCAGCTTTCTTCAAGGCTTCATGAATGCGACTCA
>WNFG01004761.1_pt1 | contig 11396 bp, 10 predicted proteins | sample 5400431 | NCBI WGS metagenome assembly WNFG01 (sample SAMN13153346, study PRJNA577476) | soil metagenome | isolation source: 120 cm saprolite under Douglas fir tree site 2 hole 3 replicate 2 | place: USA:California | collected 2015-04-18
GGGTCCTTCCGTACGCAGGCTGTACGAGCAGGGCCGCGAGATCAACGGCGCCGGCATCAACACGAGCTTCGCGGTGGAGCAGGACCTCGACGGTCGCGCCACCGACATCGCGCTAGGCTGGTCGGTCGCGCTTGGCGCGCCCTACACGTTCAGGACGACGCTCAAGTCGGAGGTGGTGTCGGACCTGTTCGGCGAACGATCGATCCTGCTCGGCGCGGTGCATGGAATCGTGGAAGCGCTGTACCGGCGCTACCTCGACGACGGAGCCACGCCCGAGGACGCGTTCGACCGCGCGTGCGAATCGCTGACCGGGCCGATCCGCGAGACCATTTCGAAGCAGGGGCTCATCGCGGTCGACGAGCAGCTGACCCCCGACGGTCGGCGCGACTTCCGACGCGCTTACGACGTCACTTACGCGGCGTTCAGGGGCCTGATGGCCGAGATCTACGACGACGTGGTGAGCGGCAACGAGATCCGCAGCGTTGTGGCAGCGGCTGCGCGATTCGACCGCTTTCCGATGACGAAGGTCGAAGGCTCGCCGATGTGGCAGACCGGTTCGACCGTGCGGCGCCGTCGCGGTCACCGCCCGCCGCCGATCGACGGCTTCACCGCCGGCACGTACTGCGGCGCGATGATGGCTCAGGTCGACACGCTCATCGAGAATGGCCATCCGTACTCGGAGATCGCAAACGAATCGATCATCGAGGCCGTCGACTCGCTGCTTCCCTACATGCACGCGCGCGGCGTCGCCTACATGGTCGACAACTGCTCGACCACAGCGCGGCTCGGCACGCGCAAGTGGGGCCCGAGGTTTCAGGCGATGCTGGAGCAGATCGCCTTCCCGAACGTCGCATCGAAGGACGAGACCCCAGACGAGCCGCCCGAGGGATTCCTGACGCACCCGGTGCACGAGGTGCTGCACCAGCTAAGCGAGATGCGCCCGGCGGTCGACATCTCGGTCAGCTGAGCCGCTCAGCACTCGGAACGTCGCCGCCACCAGCAGCGTGTTACGCGTGCCGATGGCGACCAGGAACGGCCATGAGTACGCAGTTGCCGTCGCCTCCGGCGCCTGGTCGATCAGAGCGGTGAGGAAGTAGAGGCCCGGGAAGATCAAGGCGGTAAGGACGCAGATCAGGATCCACACCGCATCGAGCTCGAGGACCATGGCCACGAGCGGCAGCACCCAGATGAGGTACTGCGTGCTGAGCACCTTGCTGGTCGCGAGCAGCAGGCACACGCACGCCAGGCAGGCCTGGCGGAACGTCAGCCGGCCGGTCGCCTGGCGGTAGAACACGAAGAGGCTTCCGATTACAAACAGGCCTGAGAACAGCGTGCTCACGGCCCTGTCCCCCGGGCCGGTGATGTTGAACGAGTTGAAGGTGTGGTCGAACGCGGCAGGCCAGCCCAGCAGCGACGCCAGCGAGAGGACGGTCGCGGGCACGGACTCCACCTGCACGGGGCGCTCGATCGCAAACCGGACGGGATCGATCGCGGCGGTCCCAGCCAGTGCGATCGACACCAGGACGCCGGCCCCAACCGTCAGCCCGAACCACAACGCGGACACTGCCGCCCTCGGCGAGGAGGTTCCTGATCGCACCTGCTGGATGATGAACACCGGCAGAAGCACACCCGGATAGATCTTCAAAAGCACGCCGAGTCCGAGCAGCACGTAGGCGATCGACCAGCGTTTGCGCTCGGCCGCGGCGATCGCAGCAACGGTGACCAACGCCGGGACGAGGTCGTACCTCGACACGATCACGCCGAATCCCCCCACGAGGAGGTAGACCACGTACGCGATGCCCGCGCGCCGTCCCGCCATGCGCGCGACGGCAATCCAGCCCACGAGAAAGAACGCCACCATTCCGAAGGAGAAAGCCCACGCGTAGTCGATGCCCGCGGGGGGCACGCTGAGGCTGAACGGAACCATGGCCAGGATCGGGTATTCGGTGGGCAGACGATGGCCGCCCGCCCAGAAGGCCAGCGCCTCGCGGTGGTAGACGTCGACATCCGAGAACCTCAAGCCCCTGGCCAGAGCCACGCCCAAAACGCCGCCGACCCCAGCCGTCACCACCGCGAACGCGAGGGCGTTAACCCGCGTTTGTGCGCAAAAACCGGTTATGCGCACTTCAAAACCCGCTTTTGTGCACAAAAGCGGGTTGGGGCGCGGCTACAGGTACGTGTCTGTCGTCAGGTTGTACAGGCGCGGGTTCAGGCCGAGCACCTGGTCCGCGTCGACCGGGACGTCGACCAGGACCGAGCGCCCCTTTGCCGAAGCCGCGTAGCACGCGTTAAGGATGTCATCGAGGTTGCCGAGGTCCGCGCGCAGGCGGTAGCCGTCCCAGCCGTGCGCCTTCGCTGCGGCGACGAAGTCGATGTTCTGGAGCACGCCGTGGTAGCGCTCCTTCTCCCAGTCGGGGATCACGACCTCGAGGCCCTTGTCCACGATCGCGTAGCGCTCGTTGTTGATGATGAACAGGTTCATCCCGAGGTTCGAGGCCTCGGCCAGCGCGCCGCCGTACAGGCGCCAGCACCCGTCACCCGAGAACACGAACGTGTGAAGCGACGAATCCGCAACGCGGGCACCGACGCCCAGCCCGAACGCGCCGCCCATCGCCGAGCCGTCGTGCACGGTGTGGAACGGGATCGACGGATGCGGTCGCTGCGCCACGTACTGCCGGTCCTTGTAGGCGGTGCACACATCGTCAAATCCGATGGAGTGCGGCCGCCACGAGCGGTGCAGCTCCGAGTAGAAGGCGATCGCGTCAACGCAGCCATCGCGCACATTGCGCGAGATCGTGCGCGTGTTGAGGTCGGTCGGAATTCGCACCGCGGGCCGGTCCTTCACCTTGCCTTTCATCAGCGGCAGCACGTACTCGAGCGTCTGCTCGATGTCGCCGCGCACGACCCGGTAGTCGCCGTCGACGCGGTGGCGGAAGTCTCCGTCCTTGTGGCCGTACGGAGCATTCCACGCGGTGAAGTGCCACACGTGGCCGGCCGGGATCGTGCCCAGGTTCAGCGAGTACTCGCCCGAGTCGAAGCCCAGCGTGATGACGATGTCGTCGGGCGTCATCGAGCGCCAGAGCTTCATCGCCTCGTCGTTGCCGCCGAACGATATGTAGCCGTACCCGTAGCGGTTGTCCGGCGAGATGGCGTTCGCGCCGTTGACCGACCACACCGTCGGCGCCTGCAGCAGCTCCGAAAGCTGCGTGGTCAAAGTTGTGATGCCCGGGCACCTCGAAGCCTCGGCGCCCGCGTAGATGATCACGCGCCGCCCGCGAGAGACTTCGGGAAACTCGTTGACGAAACGGTCGGCGTCCACCTGGTCGAGCATCCGCGGCCGCTCGCGGCCGGGCACATCGATTTCGACTTCCTTAGAAAGCACGTCGGGGTGGAACGCGATCGCGACCGGCTTCGACTGGGCGAGGATCGACTGCGCGAGCTCGAGCTGCTCACCCATCTTGTCGATGTCGTCCAGCACGATGCAGGCGTCGCCGAGCTCGGCGCGAAGCTGCGGAACGATGTTCATGCCGTGCTCGGACACGTCCTGCAGCGGCGACCGGCCGATCGACAACGTGGAGTTGAGCGCGATGACGTAGACCGCCGGGATGTTGTGCAGCTTGGCATCGGTGATTCCGCTCGATCCGAGCTTGGTGGCGGCGCCGGTCGTGGTCAGGCAGCCGGCCACCCGGCCGGACGCGAGGTAGTAGCCGAGCGGCACGAAGCCCGCCACGTACTCGCCCATCGTGTGCATGCGTGGAACCCGGTCGCCCGAGTGCTTCAGGCCGAGGTACGGCTCCAGGTGCTTGGTCACGTGGATGAGCCCGCCACCGTTGACGCCCGAGAAGAAGGTCACGCCCCACTTGCGCAGGGTGTCGACGAGCGCGAAGTTGCCGCTGGACCTGTCCAGCGCTGCCTTATCCAGCGGTCTCACTGCGGTGCTCAACTCTTCACTCCTTGAAAAGAAAAAGCCCCTGCGTGTCTTGCAGGGGCTTGGCGGTTGCTTTCGTGTCCGGCTAGACCGCGGGCGCCCCCTTGTGAAGCCCAATAAGGGCCAGCAGTACGAGTACGGAAAGGACGCGGGCGGGCATTGGAAGTCGAATCCTACAACTCGGTAACCGGCTTCGTCTTGTGAATGGGCGACAAAACCTGGAGGCCGAGGCGGTTGGTGGCGCTGACCACCGCCCGGAGCGAGGCCGTGAGGATGTTGGGGCTCATCCCCACCCCCCAGACCGCACCCCGGCCGGCACCCGTCGCCTCGACATAGGCCACCGCCGTGGCGTCGGCGCCCGCCCCGACGGCGTGCTCCACGTAGTCGACGACCCGCACCTCGATGCCGCACTCTCTGGCCAGGGCGTCGACAAAGGCCGCGATCGGCCCGTTGCCCCGCCCGAGGATGGTGCGCTGGTCGCCGGCGACGCGGACCACTGCCTCGAGACGCGTGCTGCCCGCGCCGTTGGCCGCGGCGTGGTCGCTGGTCTCATGCTCGACCAGCTCCAGCCCGGCCTGCGGGCTGAGGTACGTCGACTCGAACGCGTTCCAGATCTCGGGCGGGGTTATCTCCTTGCCAGTCACATCGGTGATGTCCTGGATCACGCGCATGAACTCGATCTGCAGCCGCCGAGGCACGTCCAGGTGGTAGTCGTTCTTGAGGATGTACGCGACGCCGCCCTTGCCGGACTGGCTGTTGACCCTGATGATCGCCTCGTAGGTGCGGCCGACGTCGTGCGGGTCGATGGGCAGGTAAGGCACCTCCCACAGCTCGCTGCCCGACTTCGCGTGCGCCTCGATGCCCTTCTTGATCGCGTCCTGGTGCGAGCCCGAGAACGCGGTGTAGACGAGCTCGCCCGCGTACGGATGACGCGGGTGGACCGGCAGTTGGTTGCTCGCCTCCACGACCCTCCGGACATCGTCGATGTTTGAGATGTCGAGCTGCGGGTCCACGCCCTGGCTGAAAAGGTTCATCGCCAGCGTGATCAGGTCAACGTTTCCGGTGCGCTCGCCGTTCCCGAACAGAGTGCCCTCCACGCGCTCAGCCCCGGCCATCACGGCCAGCTCTGTCGCTGCCACCGCGCTGCCGCGGTCGTTGTGAGGGTGGATGCTCAGGATGAAGCTGTCACGCATCCTGAAGTTGCGGTCGCACCATTCGATCTGGTCGGCGTAGATGTTGGGCGTGCTCATCTCGACCGTCGCCGGCAGGTTGAGGATGGCCTTGTGCTCGGGCGTCGGCGACCAGACCTCCAGCACCGCCTCGCAGATCTCCTGCGCGAAATCGAGCTCCGTGCCAGTGAAGCTCTCGGGCGAGTATTCGAACGTGAAGTCGGTTTCGGGCTGCGCAGCGGCCTGCTGCTTGATCTTCTCCGCTCCGCGCACGGCGATCTCGACGATCCCGTGGCGCTCGAGCCCGAACACGACCTTCCTCTGCAGGGTCGAGGTCGAGTTGTAGAGGTGCATGATCACGCGCCTGGCGCCGCGGACAGCCTCGAACGTGCGCGCGATGAGCTCCTCGCGCGCCTGGGTCAGGACCTGGATGGTCACGTCTTCGGGGATGAGGTTCTCCTCGATCAACAGCCGCACGAAGTCGAAGTCCGGCTGCGACGCAGCCGGGAAGCCGACCTCGATCTCCTTGAAGCCCATCCGGACCAGCACCTCGAACAGGCGCCGCTTGCGGGTGACGTCCATCGGGTCGATGAGCGCCTGGTTGCCGTCGCGCAGGTCGACGCTGCACCACACTGGCGCCGTCGTGATGGCGCGGTCCGGCCACTTGCGGCCGGCCAGGCCGACCGGTGGGTATGGACGGTATTTACCTCCGGGCTTCATCGCGCCTCCTGGAAATGAAAGACCTCCTGGGTCGCCGGACGCAGGAGGTCTTAGCGAGCGGCCTGGCCGCCCGCCTAGGTAAGAAGCAGGCCGGATACGAACGTCAAAGTGCCCATATGTTAGTCGGACAAGACCATGCAGGTGGTCGTCTTGAGCACCCCGTCAAGGGCCTGGACGCCGGCCATCGCCGTGCGCAGCTCGGTCAGGTCGCGCACCTCGACTGAGGCGATGATGTCGTAGTCGCCGGTAATCGCATCGGCCGCGAGCACGCCACCGACCCCGCGGATTGCCTTGGTCAGCGCCAGCGACTGGCCGCGCATCGAGTTGATGAACATGTACGCCTTCATCGGGGGGCCCCTATAAGGGTAATCCCCGCTGAGTGCCAATCAATGGCGGTCGGCGCTGTCTGGCCAACTTGCCGGTCTGCGGTTAGACTGCCCTCGTGAACAGCGTCAGCGACGCCTTCGGGTGGGCATTCAAAGACCCAGCCTGGCTGGGCAAGATCGCCGTCCAGGGCCTGATCACGATCATCCCCATCGCCGGATGGATCGCGACCGCCGGCTGGCTGATGCTCACCTTCGAGAACGCGCGCTCAGGCCGCAACGAGCTGCCCGCCGCCGGATTCCACCTCGGCAGAGGGATCGGGATCTTCGGCGTCTACTTCATCTACGGGCTCGTGTTCAGCATTCCCGGCATCATCTTTAACAGCATCGGCGCGCACACCGTGTCGACCCCTCAGGGCTTCAGCTACACCACCGGTTCCCCACTCGGTTCGTTGTGGAGCCTGGTGTCGGGGCTGTTTCTCGACTTCCTCGCCCCCACGCTGATCATCATGGTCTACCACCATGGCTTCCGCGGAGGATTCGACTTCGCCAACATCTGGAAATACGCCACCAGCAACGTCACCAACAGCGTGGTCGCGGGCCTGATCATCTTCGTCGGCAGCCTCATCGGCGCGGCAGGAATCATCGCCTGCTGCATCGGTGTCTTCTTCACGATCGTCTACTCGGCATCGATTTCGGCCGCTGTGGCCGCGTGGTTCGAGCGCACCCGGTCGGCACCATCGGCACCCGCGATGCCGCCTACAGCTCCAGCGGCGTAGGTCCCGCCCCGGGTCCCTCCCCGCCATGCGGGGAGGTTAGGTGGGGACGTCAGATCCGCTCTGACCTCGACGTCGCCGCGGGGACGTGGATCGGAGTCAGGGCAACCTCCAGCCGGTCGCGCAGGTGTTCGAACCGCGGGGGCAGGATGAGCCGCTCGCCCAGGTGCGCCGCGTCTTCGTCGACCGCGAATCCCGGGCCCATCGTCGCGATCTCGAACAGCACGCCGCTCGGCTCGCGGAAGTAGACCGACCTGAACCAGTAGCGGTCGATCACGGGCGTGGGGTTCGCGCCGGCCTCGATCACGCGCTCGCGCCAGGCCGGCTGCTCGTCATCGAGCGACGCCCACGCGACGTGGTGCACCGTGCCCGCGCCGGGCACGCCACGCCCCGCCGGCGCCGGTTCGAAGACGTAGCGGCCGCTGCGCTTCTCGCCGCGCGCCGCCCAGGACGTGCCGCCGTCGTGCTCGAATCCGAGCGCGTCCTCGAACAATCGGCGGCTTGGCTCAGGGTCCGCCGTGTAGGCGCGAACCTCCTCGAATCCCTGGATCGCGTGCTCAGCCGGAATCTCAGGATGGCGCGCGACCAACGGCTCTTCGGTCGTGTCGACGCGGCGCAGCTCGAGGCCGAGTCCTTCGGGATCGGTGAGCAGGAGCGCTCCATCGACCCGCTCGCCGCCGACACGTAGTTTCCAGAAGTCCAGCGCTTGATCGGACCCGACGCGCAAGACGATGCGGTGGATCATCCCCTGGCCGGTCCGGCCCGGCCGCGCACCTGGGTATTCGAAGAACGTCAGGTCGAGTCCAGGGCTGCCCTTGTCGTCGCCGTAGAACAGGTGGTAGACCGTCGGGTCGTCCTGGTTGACAGTCTTCTTGACCAGGCGCAAGCCCAGCCGGCCCGCGTAGAAATCCACGTTGGCCTGCGCGTCGCCGGTGATCGATGTGACGTGATGAATGCCTTCGAGCTTCATGCTCCGCCATACCTACCGCACGGCGCGCGAGCTCAAACTACCCCCTGGCTTCGCTGAAAACGATGGCGTAGCCGCGGCGCGGCTGGTTCTGGATGACGACCATCGCCCCAAGCGATGCGAGCTTGGCGCGCACGCGCGCGATGTACGTCCTCAGCGTCTCTTCCGGTAGCTGCCCGTCGTGCCAGGCCTCGACGAGCAGGCGGTGCGGGCTGATGAAGTTCGGCGAGCGGCTCACCAGCATCACGAACAGCTGGAACTCGCGCTTCGTGAAGGCAATCGCGCGATCGCGATAGGCAACCGTGCGCTCGTCATGGTTGATCTCGAGACCCTCCAGCTGCCACTGACGCTCGTACCAGAACCCGAGCCGCCGCCGGTAACGATCGAGCTGGCCGGCGATGAGCGAGACGTCCTTGCCGACCGCGCTATCGCGTGCCGCCTCGGGGAGTCTATTCAGCTGGTCCTCAAGGCGGCCGAGCAGTTCCTCGCTGAACCCGATCATCTCGCGATAGACGGCAATCCAGTGCCGAACATCGCTCGCGAACACGGTGTCCGGGTCCTCACCCTCGAGGAGACGATCAGGTTTTGCCGATCGGGCATTCAATGGGCGCGCCGATTCTTGCGCGGCGATCGCACCAAAAACCGCATAAGAACGCGGCGGCGGGTCTAGTCCCTGGCTTTCGGAAGGTCCTTGAAGATCATCGCGTAGCCACGACGCGGGCGATTCTGGATCTCCGCCGCCACTCCGAGGTTGTGGAGCTTCGCGCGAACCCTGCCGATGTAGGTCCGCAGGCTCTCTTCGGGAAGGCGGGAGTCATGCCACGCCTGTACAAGCAGCTGGTTGGGGCTTATGAAGTTCGGCGACCGCGTGACCAACAGGACCAGCAGCTGGTATTCCCGCCTGGTCAGCGAGACCGAGGTCTCGCGGTAGGTGACCGTCCGCGTCTCGTCGTCGATCTGTAACCCTTCCAGCTGCCACTGACGCGCGAACCAGAACTCCAGGCGCCGGCGATAGCGCTGCAGCTGGTCGTCGAGCAGGCCCAGGTCGTTGTCCATCTCCTCATGGCGAGCGGCCGCGGGCAGGCCCGCCAGGAGGGTGCGGATGCGGATGAGCAGGTCCTCTTTGAACCCGATCATCTCGCGATAGACCGCAATCCAGTGGCGAGCGTCCTGAGGAAAGACGGTCCTCGGGTCTTCGCCTTCCAGCAGCCGGTCAAGCCGGGGAATCTGCACGAGGTAGCCCGGCGCGACTGTACCACCGATTTGCGAAGGTTGGTGCTGACTTTGGTGCGGAGCTCGCACCTACCATGGCTGGACGCCTTGGTACCCGCCCTGCAATCCGCCCCCCGCAAGGTCCTTCTGATCGCAGACTCCGACGAGTTCACGCGGGAGTTCGCGGCGAGGCTTGAGCAGGACGGCGCAGAGGTCTCGCGCGCGAGCAGCGGAGCCGAGGCGCTGGCGGCGCCAGTTCACGACTTCGACCTGATCGTCATTGACCTGGATTTCCCGGACACCGACGCCCTGACGTTGCTGCAGCAGCTGCATAACGGTGTGATGACGGTCCCGGTCCTACTGCTCAAGGGCGAGGGCAAGCCGGCGCATATCGTGCAGCGAGGCCTGGACTTCGGAGCCTCGGGTTACGTGATCAAGCACCGCCTGCCTCGCGATCTGGGCTCAGCCAGCGTTCTCGACGGGCTGTTCAAGGCTGCGAACGGGCGCGGGGACTCTTGCCCGTTCTCGGCCACCCACGAGTTCGGCCGCTGCTCGGTCTTCTTGCCGCTGATCATCAAGGCGGCGGATGACGGCGCGGAGCCGACCGTCTCTTGCAGCCACCTGCGGGTCGGCACGTCCGACAGCTGGCGCCTGTACCCACGCTGCGCGATCGGTGACCAGGCGGCTCGGGACCGGTACACGCAGGACAGAGCTCTGGTCTAGAGTCCCTGTCCGATAGAAAGGCACGATGGCGGCCCGCAGCCCGGGGTGCCGCCACCAGTGCCCCGACCCTCCCTGCCTACGTCACCCCTGCACACATGCTCTAACGAGAGCAGCACCAAAATCAGCACCAGGTGCATGCCGTCTTTTCCACGAGTTCCTCGAGCGAATCCACGAGGCGCGGGCCCGGGCGGTTGAAGTAGGCGGACCCGTCCAGGACGACCACCTTCGAGGCGCCAACTCCGCCGACCCGACCCCGCATGCGCTCGACCTCCGAAGCGGCACGCTCGAGATCCCACCCGCACGGGGCGAGCACGAGCAGGTCAGGCGCGGCCGCCTTCACCTCCTCCCAGCTGATCGCTGACGACGGAGTCCCCGGCCGCGCGAGCGGGTCGTCGATGCCCGCCAGGCTCAGGATGTCCGGGGTCCAGTGGCCGGCGGGATACGGCGGGTCGAGCCATTCGAGGAAGACGCCGCGCACGCGCGGCCTCAAGCGTGCGCTGTCCGCGGCCGCCGCCAGGCGCTCGCGCAGCGATGACATCAGCGGGCGCGCGTCGGTCCCGCATGCCGACGCAAGGCCTTCGATGTCGCCGAGCACGTCCTCCAGGGTGTGCGGATGCTGGCGTAGGACCGGGATGGGACTCAGGTCGTCCATCACTTGCGAGGCGGGCACCGCGCACACGCGGCACACGTCCTGCGCCACCACGAGGTCTGGGCGCAGGTCGCGGATGGCGGCGATGTCGACTTCGTAGAGCGACGCTCCGTCGCGGGCGGCAAGCGCGACGGCGTCCTCGATCTCCGCGCTTGACTTGCCGGCGAAGTCAAACGTCGAGCGCGTGACCACCGGCAGAGCGGCCGCTTCAGGCGGGTAGTCGCACTCGTGCGTCACCGCCACGAGCTGGTCGCCGAGCCCAAGCGCGAACAGGGTCTCCGTCGCGCTAGGCAGCAGAGAGACGATGCGCAACTTTCGCTACTTGGTGCGGCGCCGCCCGGCCCGGCCCGGGCGGTGCGGGATGTAGGAGCGATCGCCGATCCACTGCGCGGGGATGATGGCGAAGCGACGCGCCATGGCGTTGAGGCCGAACGCGTACTTGAGGCGGATGCGGGAGAAGTGCTCCCACGCCTTGTCGCGGGGGTGCACCTTGTAGCCAACCTTCTCGAGCCGGTCGAGCGCCTGCTCGAACTCCACCCGCTCCACGCCGACGTCCTCGGTGCGAGTGAAGTTGAAGTACCAGACCATGTCCTCGATCAGGTGGTTGCCGATCGTCAATGTGAGCTTGGCCGATCCCTCGGCTGGGCCGTCGACCGAGCTGAGGACCAGCGCCACGGCGTCCATCACCGCGCCGAACGAGTTCAGCCACGCCTCGTTGTCGTGGCTGGACCGGAAATAGAAGAGGACGGGATAGGCGAGGTGGCTTTCGAGAACGGCGGCCATCCAGCCACGCCACTCGTCGAACGTCTCCTCGAGCTTTCCCGGCATATGGCGCTCCGCGACCGTCTCGAGGATCTGCACGCCTGACGGCGGCGCACCGGCGATCGCATCCAGCGTGACCACCAGCTCCTCGCGCCGCTGAAAGGCTT
>WNFG01012390.1_pt1 | contig 11395 bp, 10 predicted proteins | sample 5400431 | NCBI WGS metagenome assembly WNFG01 (sample SAMN13153346, study PRJNA577476) | soil metagenome | isolation source: 120 cm saprolite under Douglas fir tree site 2 hole 3 replicate 2 | place: USA:California | collected 2015-04-18
TTTCTGAAACTCTGCCACCGCTTCCTTGCCCTGATGCGCGGCAAGATAGGCTTCTCCGCGCACATAAACGGGATACATGTTGGGCCAGTTGTAAAAGCCACCCGCCGGCAAACCGAGTTCATACGGAGCAGCGATCTCGAGACTATCAATCGCCTGCTGCGGATTAGAATGGATAAGCGCCAGCCTGGCGCGAAGGGTCGGAAGGTAATTGAACTGTACATCCGTGTCTTCAACGAACCCTTTTTCGAAACCCTCTACGAATCGTTGGGTCGCCTTTGCGTTTTTCGCATACGCCGATGCCAACCCGAATTCATAATAGACGTCGCGTCCGCTCGATGGCGTCATTGCCATCCTTGTCTGTTCTAGTCCTTTGGCAGTATTGCCAAACAAGCCTTCGCGCAGCCCAGCCATGGCCTCGTAGGCTGCCGAAGCTTCCTTCTCTCCCGCCCGCTTCGCAGAATTTGAAGCCTGCCGTGACAGCTCACGCGCTCTTCCAAGATGTCCGAAATAAGCAACCGTGTCGGCTTCTGGTGCCAAGAGCAAGTCTTCTTCTCCCGTCTTACCCGCGGCAGCGGCCACCTGTCGCGCCATTTCGGACGCGTCATTCTGATAGAAGGCGATCAAATAGGCGGTAGGACCCAAAGCAGAGTCCAGCCCCTTTTCGCGCGCCTCACGGGCTGTGGCTGCGGCGTCCTCGACGCGGTCCAGCAGCAAGTAGGTATACGCGACAAATCGGAATGCCACACTGTCATGCGGGAGAAGACGAAGGACCTCCCGGTGCTCTTTGAGAGCCGATTCGTACTGTCCGAGAGTGTTATAGATCATACCAAGGCCGCCGCAGAAGCCAGGTTCACGCGGGTAGATTTGCTCCCCAAGGGCATAGCTCCGCTGTGCTTCGATTAGGTTGCCAGTCACACCCCTGTAGTAATCTGCTTCGATGTTGAGCTTCTCCACCTCACTCACACGTCCGCGCAGCTCGAACGCTTTCCGCGTATTCTCTACGGCCAAGGCCGTTTCGCCGATGGATCCATACGCGCCGCCCAACTGGTCGTAAGCCATAGCGAAATCCGGATCAAGCTGAATGGCTCTCTGAAGAAACGGGATAGCTGTAGGAAAGTCGCTGCTCTTGCCACCGAGGGTGTAGGCCTGCAATGCCTCAAGGGATGGTGTCGTCGCCTGTTCGAGAGGTGTATTGTACTTTTGGAGGGTGCTCAAAGACTCTCCGAGTTTCCTCCGCATTTCCGAAGCGGCCGTCTCAAGCGCATCGAGAACGTGGCTTTTGTCGTTCGCCTGTGCTTCTGTGCTCGCCAGCAGGTCTCCATTAGCACAGTTCACGGCCTTGAGAATCAGCGTATATCGGGTACCAATCAGTGCAATCGAACCGTCCAGTGCTGCTGCGCTGCTCGTCCGTTGACAAACTTCGCGCGCGATTTCAGGCGTGAGCCGCGTATTTGCCGGTCGTTCCATCATCCGCAAGGTTTGACGGATTCCTTCCTCTGGCGCGAGGCTCAGGAAGGGCGACTGCTCCAGCTCGACAGAAAGGCCTTCTCGAAGCGTCCCGTCGAATACTGCATCGCCAGTCGAATTGGCGAAATCTCCCAGAACGATGCTGTCTTTTTCCGTAAGCCTCCGCGCTTGCCGCGCGCGCCAGAGCAGACCTCCGGCAATTGCCGTGGTGAGCACAACAACTGCCGCCGCCACGACGATCTTCCGGTTGCGTGTTGGCGCTGCCGGGCTCACACCCGTATCGGTCCCTCTCGTTGTTCCATCTCTCCCGGTGACCGGTGCGAGGAGCCGGTATCCGCGTCGCGGCAGTGTCTCGATGAACCGCGGGCTGTCTGCTGAATCGCCCAGAGCTTCGCGCAGCTTGTTGATCGCCGTGTTCAGGCTGTTGTCGAAATCGATGAAGGTATCGGGAGGCCAGTTCTGATTGCGAAGTTCTTCGCGGGTGACCACTTCGCCGGGCCGCTGCAACAGGACGGTGAGGACGTGAAATGGTTGTTCCTGCAGCTTGATCCGCACGCCCTGCTTGCGCACCTCCCCCGCTTGCGCACCTCCCCCGCGCGCAAGTCCACCTCGAACACTCCAAAGCGCAGGATTTCCGTCCCTTCAGTTCTCATTGCAGTTTTGCGAATTCGGCCTTGGCTTCCTTTAGGATTGGAATGTCAGGATCAGCGTCTTTCCAGAGTGTGAGGAAATCTTGATACGCCGCGCGGCTCTTGGCAGTGTCGCCCTGCATCGCGTAGGCGCGTCCTAGTTGGAGATGGGCCAGCGCACCGATGGGTTCATTCAGAACAATGCCGCGATGGTCGAGGATTTTCTGAAACTCTGCTGCTGCTTCGCTCCCCTTATGTGCAGCAAGATAGGCTTCTCCTCGCACATAGACAGGATACAAATTAGGCCAGTTGTAAAACCAAGAGGTAGGCAGACCAAGTTCATACGGAGCAGCGACCTCCAGAGTATCAAGCGCCTGCTGAGGGTTTGCATGGTTTAATGCCAGTTTTGCCCGTAGGGTAGGAAGGTAATTGAACTGTACGACCGTGTTTTCGGGAAAGCTCTCATTGAAATTATCCGCTAATCCCTGCGATTCGTCCCCTGTATAGGCTAGGGCCAGCACTACTGCATAATACTTATCTGGTCCACCCGAACGTTCCTTTGCCAGCGCTGTTCTTTGTCCAGCTCGGTTTGCATTGCCAAACAGGCCTTCTCGCAAAGCAGCCACGGCCTCGTAAGTCGCGGAGATTTCATTCTCCCCTGCCCGCTTGGCGGAACTTGAAGCCTGCCGTGATAGCTCACGCGCTCTTCCAAGATGTCCGAAGTAAGCAGCCGTGTCGGCCTCTAATGCCAACATCAAGTAATCTTGGTCCGGTTTGCCAGCCTCAGCGGCTACTTGCCGCGACATTTCGGCGGTGTCATTCCGATAAAAGGCGAGTGAATAGAGAATGGCCCCAAGACCAGACTCCAGGCCCTTTCCATGCGCCTCTCTAGCCAAGGCTGCAGCGTCCTCGTCCCGGTTCAGCAACAAGTATGTGTATACAAGAAATCGGTAGCTAATGGCGGACGGAGCAAGACGAACAGCCTCTTGGTATTCTCTGAGACCCGCTTCATATTGCCCGAGAGTGTTATAGAGACCACCAAGGCTGGTTCTGAAGTTGACCTCGCGTGGGTAGATTTGTTCGCCAAGGATGTTGCTCTGCCGTGCCTTCATGAGGTCGCCAGTCACAACATTGTAATAATCTCCCTCGATGATCAACTTCTCTCGCTCACTCACACGTGTGCGCAGTTCGAAGGCCTTCCGCATGTTTTCCACGGCCAGTGCAGTACCTATCCACTGATTCTCGTTGCCCATCGCGTCGTAAGCCGCGGCGAAATTCGGGTCCAATTGGACTGCACGCTGAAAAAAAGCATCCGCCGCAACGTCGCCCGCGAGCAAAGCCTTAACACCCAGACTGAAGGCTTGCAATGCCTCCAGAGATGGTGTCGTCGCTTGTTCGAGAGGGGTATTGTATTTCTGCACCGTACTCAAGGATTCGCCGAGTTTCCTGCGCATTTCCGAAACGGTTGTGTTGAGCGCATCCAGAACATGGCTTTTATCGTTCGCCTGTGCTTCCGTGCTCGCCAGCAAGTCGCCATTCACGCAGTTCACAGCCTTCACGATTAAATCGTATCGGGTGCCAATCAAAGCAATCGAACCGTCTAGTGCTGCCGCGCTGTTCGTCCGTTGACAAACTTCGCGCGCGATTTGCGGCGTGAGCCTGACATTCGCCGGCTGTCCCATCATTTGCAACGTCTGCTGGATTCCCTCCCCGGATACGAGACTCAGAAACGGTGACTGCTGCAATTGCACCGAGAGCCCTTCTCGCAACGTTCCATCGAAAACGGCATCCCCCGTGGAATTGGCGAAGTCTCCGAGAACGATGGTGTCCCTCTCCGTGAGATGCCGCGTCTGCCGCGCGCGCCAGAGCAGACCTCCGGCAATTGCCGTGGTGAGCACAACAACTGCCAGCATCACGACCATCTTTCGACTGCGCAGCGGCGCAGCCGCGCTCACACCAGCGGCGGTCCCTCTCGCTGTTCCATCTACTCCGGTAACCTGCGCGATAAACCGATACCCGCGTCGCGGGAGCGTCTCGATGAACCGCGGGCTGTCTGCTGAATCGCCCAGAGCTTCGCGCAGCTTGTTGATCGCCGTGTTCAGGCTGTTGTCGAAATCGACGAAGGTATCGGGAGGCCAGTTCTGATTGCGAAGTTCTTCGCGGGTGACCACTTCGCCGGGCCGCTGCAACAGGACGGTGAGGACGTGAAATGGTTGTTCCTGCAGCTTGATCCGCACGCCCTGCTTGCGCACCTCCCCCTTGGATGGCAAGTTCTAGATAAGCCCGCGCCCTAAATGATTGAAACAAGAATCTTTAGCTGCTTAGAAGCATTCAAGCAGCAATCAAGTCCCCGTCCATTGAGCTTCCTTAAGACCAGCCCCAAGTTCGCCTCCAGTGCACCGCTGGAGGTGGCCGATGAAACTCGCGACTTCGATAGCACTTCTACTTTTTGCATTTCCTCCGTTCGGATGGGGACAAACAAATGGAGCCTCGAAAGAGGTCAGCCGAGAAGAAACAGCGCCCGCACCTTCACAAAACGGTTACTCGGTGATTGGGGCGACCCCGCGGCAAGAGACATTGTTGCGGGCTCAGATTCAGGTTATGAACGCCGAAATTCTCCCACTGCGAATCGTCTTCGTGCCTCACTGGAAGTATCTCGACACTGCTAAGACGTTTCACCTTCATGTGCCCACCGGATATACCAGCGCCCTGTTTACACACCTGCCCAGCCGAACAGTTTTCATCGACACTGATCGCTACATCAACGACGATTCCCTCGGCTACTGGATGGCCCATGAACTCGGCCATTTGGCAACGAACAGCGCCAAGGAGAGCGACGCCGAAAAAGCGGCCGGCCCATTTCGCGCGCGCTTGAAAGAATCCGCAAAGCTTGCTGCGCTGGCTTCCAAGCCCTAGTTGGTATCCCGCTACAACTCTTCATCGCTACACGTTGGCGCTCATTCGCCCGCGACCCTAGAAAGGTGTCTCGGGTTTTCGATCTCGATGACGGCATGCGCGATTTTCTCGAGTTCATTTCGCAATTCGAGCCAATGATCCGAGCCTATCGTCGCGACAAAATGCTTGTGTGCCTTTCGCCAGAGCGGCAGGCTGCGAGCAAGTGTGCGCGCGCCCTTGGGCGCAATCGTCAGAAACCGTTGGCGCATGGTGGAGCGCTCGGAGATCTTGATGAGTCCTTCCTTCTGCAGAAGCCGCAAACTCCGAGTTAGCGTCGTCTGGTCGATGATCAAGACTTTCGCCAGGGCGCCGATGGAGACCGTTTGGTTCTTCGCAATGCCCACCAAAATAGCGAACTGCGTCGAGCGGATACCGGATTCCTGCAGCGCTGCATCATAAAGCTGGGTGACCGCGCGCGCGGTGCGGCGAAAGTTGAACGAGGCGCAATAGCCCGTTCCGGTCAAATCCAACTTGGATGAATCCTGCCGCATTTTTTAGACAACTCGCTTGACTTGTATATGCAACTCAAGATATAATTGATTTCAACGCCGCGTCAAGTGACGGAAAGTCTGGCCGGGTCGGGAAGCCATTCTGCGAGTGGAATAAATTCCATGGTGAATCGGTCCTAGTGTCGAGGCCGAGGGTAATTTCCATGAGTTCGCAACTGGCTCCCATGCCGTCTCCGCAGTTCACTGCAAGTGCTGAAAGCGCGCTCGCTCCCCCTGCTCGCTACATCCGCTTTGGATCCTTCCATCTCGATCTGCGGAAGGAAGAACTGCTCAAAGATGGAACGCGCGTCAAGCTGCAGGGCAAAGTGTATCAGGCGCTGCTCGCGCTCCTCGAAAAACCCGGCGAGGTGGTGACCCGCGAAGCGCTCTGCAAGCGCCTGTGGCCCTCGGATACGCACGTCAATTACGATGCGAACGTGAACACCACGGTGAACAAGCTGCGCCAGGTTCTCCGCGATTCTCCGGACCAGCCCGTCTTCGTGGATACCATTCCCCGCAAGGGCTACAGCTTCGTCGCAGCGATCGAATATCTGGATCAGCCGCCTCCGCAGCAAGCGGAGAAACCGGAAGGAAACTCGTTTTCTGCGGCGCTAGCGGCTTCCGGCGAAGCAAAAAATTCTTTTCTTCGCGCGGCGCTTTCTTCCAAATGGTTTGCGGCCGGCGTGATTTCTCTCGTCGTGGCGGGCATGTTGTTTGGCGCCGCGCTCATGCTGTATTCTCACCGCGGAATTTAGCCGCGCACCGAAGGTATCTCTCCCATCCAAACCACAGCGCGCAGGGCGCGCTGGAAAATCTCTACAGCGTGCCTCGAAGGCCGAGCGCGTCGGCTTGTTCGCGCATGGCGCCGATGCAAAAGGCGATGTGCTCCTCGAGCGGGATGCCGAGTTCTTCGGCGCCTCTGCGCACGTCTTCGCGCGAGACGCCTTTGGCAAAGAGTTTGTCTTTCATGCGGCGCTTCACGGAGTCCACCTCGAGATCGAGAATGCTTTTGGACGGGCGGACGTAGGCGCAAGCGGTGAGGAAACCGGCGAGCTCGTCGCAGGCGAAGAGCGTGTGCTCCAGCGCAGATTGGCGCGGGACGTTGCAATAATCCGCGTGAGAAAGAATGGCGCGGACGATCTCCTCGGAGTAGCCCTGCTCGCGCAGAATCTTCGCGCCTTCGGAGGGATGCCCCTGATGGGGGGAGTGCTCCTGGTTAGGCCAGCGCTCGTAATCGAAATCGTGCAGCAGCGCAGCGAGGCTCCAGGTTTTTTCGTCGGCGCCGGCTTTGCGCGCGTAGGCGCGGACGCAGGCCTCGACGGCAAGCATGTGTTTACGCAGGCTCTCGGAAGCGGTGTACTCGCAAAGCAGTTTCCAGGCGTCCTCGCGGGTCGGCATGCGGTTCTCCCAAAATGAAGCGGATAGTGTAGCGCAGGGGAAACGGAAGTCGACAGTTGACAGTTGAAGGTTGAAAGTTGAGAAGCGAAGAGCGGAAAACGATGATGATGAGGCGCTGAGGACGCGGAGGCAGCTCAGAGGAGAGTATTGAGTTCCAGAATGGGAATTGTTGGTACACACCCGGCAGTTTTCGTATGAGTTGCAGGCAAAGGACTTACGGGATACGGAACTTGGAAGAGTGCGCAGCATATAGAAAACAAGGGATTTGCAAATGTACTTTTTGCTCGTCAAAGCCTGAAGGGAGTTGGTTAACCATAACGCCCCCCTCCCCCCATGTTTTTTGTAAGTGCGGAATCTAAAGGACTTAGCGATCCTGTAAGTTCTTTGTTCGCAACACTTACAAGAGATTTCATAAGTGTTGATTCTAAAGGGACTTCGAAACGCTGGAAAAAGGCGGGGGCGGGTTGGGCGGGCAGCGACGGCGGGGGCAGAGCAGGGCCCTTCGAGGCTCCCTTCGAAGCTCATGGCAAGCAGGGTAAACAGGCGGGAATTTTGATTGGCACTTCCCGACAAGGTCGGGATCGAAGGTCGAGGCTCAGCATGAACAAACACGAGAGAGAATAACACAGAAGTACACTACGTGTTAATTACTGTCTAGGCATCATTCGAATGGGAGTGTAAGTCGTTGAAATGTTGGCAGGTTACAGGTTTGAAGTTTGAAGGCCGGGATCTGGGAGCGGAATCCACGGGCGGCAGCCCTGGTTCTGCCGGTGCGCCGGTATCCCGACACCCTGGAGCGGCCGGAGAAGGTGGCGATTGGTTGATGCAATGGGAATTCGGAAAGCAAAGTGAAATTAGGAAAGTGAAATTAGAAAATATTAGAAAATAGTGAAGAGAAAACCCCCACTCATGCTGCGCATGAAAGGGCACCCGGCAGCTGTTTAGGCTGAAACAATTTTCGTGTTCCCTGCATCCAATATGACAGAGCCCAAAGAGGAAGATGAGGTACCGCGAAATGAGTCAGGCTGTGATAAATGGATGGATTGCGTTCTCTGAAAATGATGAGCGCCCTATTGCCTATGGTGCGACTTACGACGAAGTAGTCGCAAATGCTGCAAGGCGGGGTGCGTCTGATCTCGTCGTCGTGAAGGTGCCAGAAACTTGGCTTTATCGAGTTAGTGTTGCCAATGGAGCAGCGCGAGCAAGATAAACAGCTCTTCGGTCATTGGAGAAGGTCCCCGCAGTTTAGGATTGAAATGCGGTAGAGGCAGGAGAGGGAATTGTGCACCTGTCTTGGCTTTATGATCCCGCAACGCGGAAAATTAGCCAAAGATACCCGACGATGAAGCAGACCAGCGCCGTAAAGCCTAGGGTGACATTCAGAATATACGCGCCGCGTGTATAGGGATGCCTTGCTGGTAATTTTCATAGCTGTAATTCAGCCAAACCATAAACGCAATTCCGTAAGCAACGCACAAGGCCAGCAGCAACAGCGGAGACGCATAGAACCACGGCAGATGTCCGCCTTGGCCGTGCAGGGCAGAAGAGCCAACGAGAAGAACAATCGAACCTGTTGCTAGCCCAACGATAAATTCTGCCGCCCGGATGTATCTTGCGATAAAAGGCTCAAAGGCACTTGGCCTCTCGTGGGGGTCCATAATGAATTGTCCGGGTCCTATTCTGAAACTAGCGTATGTCCCAATCCCGAGAAAGATGCCCAACCCTACAAGCAAGCCGCTGATGCCGGGAGGCATGTGGCACATGCGCGGATTCTATCACGCGAGATGCCACACCCGTACCTTGCGCGGCCCCTACGTTGCTGTTGCCCTCCGTGAGTTCGCGAGAGACAAAGCTCCCGCATGGGCCGACGCGCTACGAAAGCACTTCACCATCTAAAAATGAAGAGTCGACCTTAGTGTTGCGGTTTGTCGGATGAGCTGATGTTAGAGTGCCTCCGGCGGTTTCATGTCTTCATCTTGGAGCTCTCCTCGTTTTAGCCGTTCACATCTATCGCGGTCCCACTGTAGGCCGTCCCGGATGACGTACAGCAACGCCTCGGCATCTCCGTGTGTCGGCGAATCGTAAACTGTAGATGCATCGCACAACTCCGTCTCGATTCGCTTCAGGACATCTTGAAGCGCTGACAATGACGCCTCCACCTGGGCGGGAGTAGCAGGAGCGAGCGCTAGTTGGCTTCTCCTTAGAATCAGGTCGAGATCGCGATGAGCGATGCGTCGGTTCCTCCATTCCACCGCAAAGGCAGCGGATGCCTTCGCTTTCTGTATGAGTGAACATACATCACCCCGCAAGTTCACGTCCTTAAGCAAGGGTGGGAATCGCGCGACCGTGAGGTTAGACTTGTTGACCGACTGAGGCGGCCCGACTAGCCTGGCGATCGCAAGCAGTGTGTCCTCGAAGAACACGTCGTGGATGATGTGAAAAAAGAGCGGGGCGGCTTTGCTCAGAAGGTCAATGCGACTCTGCTTCTCCACGAACAGGGTTCGATACTGCTTCCATCGCCAGTGAACCCAGGTAAGCTCGTTCCATGCCGCGTAAAACAGCTCACCCAAGTCGTGGCCCATTGCCTCGATGTAACCTATCCGCACCTCTGCTGCACTCTTCGATCCGCTCATGATTTCCTTCTCCTAAAGGATGATCTAACTCCTGTTTCGGGTTGGGACGCAACACAGCACGTGTTCTATTGCGTTCTCTCTTGGGATGATCACGCAGTCGCTGCTACGTTGAATCTCAGGGCAGGGTCCGGTGGGACAAGGCAAGGGTGGTGGGCAGCATCTTCGGGTGCAGGCGCAGCGCTCAAACAAAAACACTTCATTGCCCCACATCAACTCGGCGAGATCAAAGCTGTGTTTGAAAGATTGGAACCGCCGTTATTCAAACGGCAGGTCATATCCAAGCGGTTGAATGGAACGGGCAAAAACAGCGGGTTGCAAGGATGTTGCAGGCGCGCTCCTCTGTCCGCCATCGGGGCCGAAGAAAAGGCTGGCATCACCTACCGCACGGCTTCGTCAACCCAGAAAGCGTCATGACAAATCTATCGAGCGGTCTCTCCAGCGGTGTGGAAAGAACGGGTCTGAAGACCCGCCACGACACGAAGCGGCCAGCCGGGCTGAAGCCCGGCCTCTACAAAAGAGAAGAGACGCAGAAGGAGGAAAAACTGCGGCCAATTGGCTGTGGCCCTTTGGGACCGTCGAGGCGAAGATGGCGGGATAGGGGAGTGACGGAGAGGGGGAGAGGACATGCATACCGTGCGATTCCTCGAACGGGTGGATGCGTTGTTGGATCAGCCGAAGGATGTTACGGGGACGAAGATGATGGAGTGAGGCGGGGCGGTGCGGCGCAACAGCGGCGGCCTACAAAGAGGATGAGCCGGCGGGAAGAAGAGCATCGCGAAGCGAAGAGAGATTTCATCCCGCAGAATACGCGGGATGATGCAGAGGTCTCACTGCGCAGACCGACCGCATCGCAGGAGCGATACGGGAGGAAAAAGCGTCGGCCTGCTCCGTTCGAAATGACGGGGGGTGCGGTGGGCCAAAATGTCGGAACAAGTTCCGACCGTCGTTCTCATCTCGGGGCTTCTGATTTCAACAGAAAGAGCACAGCCGCCAACAATGTTCTCGGTCAAAGAACTTGCGCCGCAGCGATTTCAATGCGGTTGCGCCCCGTGCGCTTGGCGGTGTAGAGAGCCGCATCTGCCTGGCTGACTAACCGATTGAAATCTGGGGCCTGTGTCCCTTCGAAGCCTGCAAGGCCGAAACTCGCCGTCACCGTGAGGCTGCCGCCGTCGAAATCAAATTTCGCCGCCTCAAGCTCTGCCCGGATTCGCTCGATTACCACCTTCGCGTTCTCCTGAGTCGTATGCGTCAAAATAAAGAGAAACTCCTCTCCGCCCATGCGGCCACAGATGTCGCTCCGTCTGGAATTCGACTTAAGAATTTCAGCGAATTTCTTCAAGACAGCATCACCTGCATCATGTCCATGCGTGTCATTGACGGTCTTGAAATGGTCCAAGTCTGCCAGAACCACCAGAAAGGAAAAGCCATATCTGGCCGCCCCGCTCAGTTGCCGGGTGGCCCACTCTTCAATCGCTCGCCGGTTAGGTAATCCGGTCAGAGAATCGGTGAGAGCAAGTTCTTCCAATAATCGGTTCTTGGCCTCGAGCTGTCGATGGAGTTCCACGATCCGGCGACCGACTCCCACACGGGCCAGCAGTTCATCGGAATGGAACGGCTTGGTGAGGTAGTCATCGGCCCCGGCCGCCAACCCTTTTACAAGCTTGTTCTTCTCCGTGATGCCCGTCAGGATGATGAGGTAGGTGTAGGTTTGTCGAGGATGATTGCGTATGTGCTCGCACAGCTCTATTCCGCTCAGGTCCGGCATCATCCAGTCCGTAATCACTAAAGAAGGCTGATGCTCGGAGAAAAGATCAATGGCTTCGCG
>WNFG01007159.1_pt1 | contig 11394 bp, 10 predicted proteins | sample 5400431 | NCBI WGS metagenome assembly WNFG01 (sample SAMN13153346, study PRJNA577476) | soil metagenome | isolation source: 120 cm saprolite under Douglas fir tree site 2 hole 3 replicate 2 | place: USA:California | collected 2015-04-18
AGATACGAGGCTTGCCGCAGTCCTGCCGTCGATCGAACATCGCGACTTTCCAATTGACGAACTGCATTGGGATGCACGGATGACTGCAGACACGGTTGAAACCTGGAGCGGCCCCTTCCAGCACTTCGAAATCTCCGGGAAGACCGTGTGGGAGACTCCCGAACAGTTAGCGGAACGCCATCAACCCGTGACGGCTGCCTGGAAGTTTCGCTATCGGTACGATCCCAACATCCTGACAATCGATTCGGGTGAATTCGAAACGCCGTCGTCGCGTGGCTACATCGACGGAATTCTCGCTCCGCGCAACTCCGCGCTGAACGTGCGATTCGAGACGGGAGCGCTTGAAACCTACAAGGATTTCATTGATGCCCTCCGAGGCGCCGCGCTTCGTTCCGCGGAGGCAGCAAAACCGATTTCGGGGAGCGCACGATGGGATGGCAAAATCGTGGGGCCCTCCGGCGCCCCGACGTTTCAAGGCCACGTACGCGGGGAGAGAGCGCGCTACGGCGGCGTCTTCCTGGACTACCTCGATGGCGATCTCAGTTACTCGCCTGTGGAATTCGCTTTGGTGCGCGGTCACGCCCGGCGCGGTGAGATGGAAACAGATATTGAGACCAAACTTTCCCTGACCAACTGGAGCTTTCTGCCGGAGAACGACTGGACAGCTGAAGGCAATTTCGAACGAGTTCCGGTCGAAAGCATTGAGCAGTTGCTCGGTTTGTCCTATCCGGTGAATGGATGGTTGACGGGCCAATTTCACGGGCGAGGCACGCGGGAAAAACCCACTATCACAGGACTATTCGATCTCGCCGATGGCAAAGCGTATGGATTTTCCTTCAATCGTCTCCGCGGGCAACTGAACCTTTCGGCGGATGAGGTGCGCATCGCGGACGCGGAGCTGCGGTTCTTCCCGCCCGGAAAAGAAAGCGGGCGCGGCGCGGGAATTATCACCGGTTCGGCTGGTTACCGTTACGGGGATCAGACGATCTCCGCCGACCTCGTGGGCGCGGCGTTGCCGCTGGAAAATATTGACAAATTGCAGTCGACGCGACTGCCTGTTGGCGGGCAGGTGAGCTTCCGGCTGAAGGCCAATGGCCCGGTGGGAACACCGCTCGGCGAGGGAACATTTCGAGTCGTGGACCTCCGAGTCGGCCAGGTGATTATCGGCAGTTTCGACGGCAGACTGACGTCGGACGGCCTCACGGCCCACCTCGAATTGGGTTCCGCAATGACCACAGGAGAGGTTTCCGGACGTTGCACACTCGGACTTGCCGATCCCTACCTGCTGAACGGAAAGGTTTCGATCAAGAACATTAACCTGGACCCTTTCCTGCTCACCGCTTTGCACCTGAAAGAATTCAGCGGCCATGCAAATGCAGATGGTGACATTTCGCTGCACGGTTCGCTAAAGCAGCCGCAGAGCATCATCGTGGATGCGAATCTCTCGCGCCTGACAATGAATTACGCAAACGTGCGACTGGAAAACACGGGCCCGGTCCATTTCCGATCGACGAAAGACAGCCTGGAGATCGACCCGGTCACACTGCGGGGCACGGACACCAATTTGCAGATTGCTGGTTCGGTACAATTTGCCGGGCGGCGCGCGGTCGGATTGCGCCTCAATGGGGATTTGGACCTGCGGCTCATGGGTGGTTTTGTGCCGGATCTCGACGCACGCGGTCCGGCGCAAATCAACGCTTCCTTCGAAGGGACACTGGACCGGCCGCGCATCACCGGCCGAGTACACATCGAAAACGCATCTGCCCGCGCTGCGGAATTTCCCACGGGGCTCAGCGCGATCAAGGGCGACGTGGTATTCGATGCGACTCGGCTGTACTTCGAAAATATGAACGCGGAATCCGGCGGGGGCACGTTGCATCTTTCAGGCAGCGTGAATTACGCGGAGAGTCCGCTTCGCTACGACGTCAGCGTTCGTACCGATCGCGTGCGCATCCGCTATCCCGAGGGCATGAGTTGGCTTGTCGGAGGTTCACTCCGGCTGACAGGGACGACGACAGCCGGGGTGCTCTCCGGGAAAGTGACGATCGAACGCGTTACTCTCACCCAGGGCCTGCAAGTTGCAGGCATGCTGGTTTCGGCGAAGGAAGGCATTAGCAGCCCCACCACCAGTTCACCGTACCTGCGCAACTTGCAATTCGACGTCGAAGCCGTTTCGGCACCCGATGCGCGCATGGAATGGCCCGGCGCGGGACTGCAAGCCGATGCGAATCTCCGCGTGCGGGGAACCTGGGAGCATCCGATTCTCCTGGGACACATTCACATCCTGTCCGGTGATTTGTATTTCGCGGGCAACCGTTACCGCGTTACGCGCGGAGACCTGAACTTCGCCAACCCTTTTCGGCTTGATCCGGTTTTGAACGTGGAAGCAACAACGACGATTCAGCAGTATGAGATCACGCTGAATTTCAATGGTCCGGCCAGCAAGCTCACGCTGGCGTATCGCTCCGATCCGCCCCTTCCGGCGAACGACATCATCACATTGCTGGCCCTGGGGCAGACCAGCTCAGAAGCGACCGCGCGGAGTGGCGGTACGTCCCAGAGCGGAACCGCGGGGGCCTCGGCGATTCTTTCGGAAGCGGTTTCCAGCCAAGTGGGCGGGCGCATGGAGCGCTTGTTTGGGATAACGCGTTTTCGCGTTGATCCGGGCCTCGCAGGAGTGGGCTCGACGGGCTTGGAACAGAACGCCGCGGCACGCATTACCGTCGAGGAACAGATTACGCCTAACCTCACCATCACTTATGTTTCGAATGTGAGCTCGACCCAACAGCAGGTCATTCAAGTGGAATATAACGTGGACCGAAACGTGTCGATTGTCGGGTTGCGCGATCAGAACGGAACGATTGGAATCGACATAAAAATCAAAAAGCGCTTCCCGTAGCCGGAAAGCGCTTCCCGATTTGCATTTCGCATTATTGTGGATCTTGCTGTTGCGCGGCCTGTGGCTGGGGCAGTTGTCCCTGTCCGTGCTGTTGTCCCCTGCGCTGCTGCCAGCGGCCCTGGCCCTGACCATTCCCGAGGCGTGCCGACTGCCCAATCTCCGGATTCTGCTGCTTCATTTCCGCCAGGGCATCCTTGGCGCCTTTGGCGCTCGCTGCACGGGTGGCCGCCTGAGTTTCGTGGCCGATCTTGGGCATCTCCGCGGCGACTTTCTGTCCCAGCGGCGAACCGTAAAACTGCAGCAGCCCCTTGATATCGTCTTCTGTGAAGTGCTTGTCGTAAATTCCCACGAGTTGAGCGGTTACCTGGTCGACGTCGAATTTCTTCTGGTAGCTGGCGGCGAACGCATTCACAAAGGCTTGGCCTTTGTCGTTGTCAGGCACGGTGGCGAGCAGTTTTTCCCGGGACTGTTCGACGGCGGTGTTCGCGCCGTCTTGCACGAGGTCGCGCGCGCCGACCAGCTCCATCAGCGAACGAATGTCGGCTTCTTTCGCCGGGTCAATGGAGGAATTTGCATGAGCAGGCGTAGCGCTGTCCTGCACCGGGGTCGCGCTTTGCGGCGATGCTTGCACGGAGTTCTGCGATGCCCCCTGAATCACCAGGAAAAATGTGCCGACATAAATAATGACCAGTGCAAGGACCGCTTTCATGACTGCCTCCGTGACGGCTTCGCTCGTGTTTGCGCCACGAATCCGATTTTAGGGAGAGCCGTGAAGCGACGCGAGTGCTTCGCAGGACAGTCGTGCCGCGTCGTTTACTGGCCTAACGTTCAGGTGGGGATGAGGAAAAGAATTTCTGTTACGATGCCTCGCCATGAGCAAATCGGAAATGCAGGGCGGCGCGTCCCTAGGAGCGCCTGCGCCCACTGAGGTGGTCGAGCGCGAAGCAGGTCTGCAGCGCAACTTGACGCCGGGACAGCTTGCCATGATCGGCCTCGGGAGCACGATCGGAACAGGCCTCTTTCTAGGAAGCGCGATCTCCGTGAAACTTGCGGGGCCGGCGGTTATCCTGAGCTTTGTCGGCGCTGCGTGTCTTGCGGCGACGATGATGTGGGCGCTGGCGGAGATGGCCGCAGCGCACCCGGCGGCAGGATCGTTTGGACTCTACGCCGAGATGTACCTTCACCCGTGGGCGGGATTTGCGATTCGTCTCACCTATTGGTTGTGCATGATGGTGGTAGTAGGCAGCGAAGTCGTGGCCGCATCTATCTACTGTAAATTCTGGTTCCCGGGAACTCCGTCGTGGATTTGGATCGGCTTTTTCTCCCTTGTGATTCTCTACGTCAACTCCACCAACATCGGAAGTCTTGGAACATTCGAATTCTGGCTCTCGATGATAAAGGTAGTGACCATCGTTGCTTTTCTGATTCTGGGGACTGCGCTGCTGTCGGGCGTGGGGTTCCCGAAAATCGGCTTCGCAAACTACACGGCGCAAGGCGGTTTTCTTCCGAATGGGTGGAAGGGCGTCGGCCTTGGGGTTGTTTTGGGGCTGTTCAGTTTTTTCGGAATCGAAGTGGTCGGCAGCACAGCGGGCGAGGCAGCGAATCCAAAGGCGGCAGTTCCGAAGGCGCTGCGAAAAACACTCGTCGTGCTGGTGCTGTTTTATGTTGGTGGCCTCGCACTTGTTGTTGGTATTGTCCCATGGAAGCAAATCGGACTCATCGAGAGTCCGTTCGTCCGCGTATTTCAGACCGTGGGTATTCCCGCCGCGAGCCACATCATGAATTTCGTGGTGCTGACGGCGGCACTCTCCAGTGCCGTTGCCAATTTGTATTTCGCGGCGCGGCTGGCTTTTTCACTCGCGCGCGGCGGCTATCTTCCCGCGGCGCTTGGCCGATTGAGCGGGACGAACATGCCGGTGGTTGCGGTGCTGGCTTCGGCGGGGGGAATGGCCGCGGCTCTCGTTCTGTCGGAGTACTTTAAGGATTCACTTTTCGTTTTCATGATAGGGCTCAGCACGTTTGGGGCGCTGTTCGCATGGCTGATGACGTTATTGACTCACCTTGCGTTTCGCCGCTTTCACCGACGGCAGGCAAGACCATACCTTCAGCTAGGGCCGCCTGGGCCGTGGGCGTCCCTCATAGGGTCGGTAGGCGTATTGGCAGTCTTGGTATCAACCTGGTGGGTTCCGGGATTTCGCATTACCTTGCTGGCCGGCGCGCCCTGGCTGGCTTTCATCACGGTATGCTACTTTGTTTGGAGAAGAACCCGATCGCGCATGCCAGTCCGGGGAGAAGCGCACGATGGATGAACTTCTGAAGTGGCGCGGTGAATTTCCGATCCTGGACCGCACTACTTACATGATCAGCAATTCGCTGGGCGCGATGCCTCGTGGTGTGTACCAGGGGTTGCGCTCCTACGCGGATTCCTGGGCGGAACGCGGAGTTCGCGCATGGGAGGAGGGCTGGTGGGAAATGGCCGTAGGCGTGGGCGACCAAATCGCGCCGCTGATCGGAGCGGGCCAAGGCGAGATTTCACTCCACCAGAATGTGACGCTCACCCAGGCGGTGATCTCGTCCTGCTTTGACTTTCGCGGCCCGCGCAACAAAATTGTGATGGTCGAGCTGGAGTTTCCTTCGATTCAGTATTTCTACCACGAGCAACGCCGGCTCGGCGCCCGCGTCGAGGTCGTTCCGGCTCCGGACCACATCCGTATCGATCTGGATAAGCTGCTCGCGACTATCGACGAAACGACGCTCCTTGTGCCGATTTCCCAGGTTCTTTTCCGCAGTTCCTGCATCGTTGACGCACGTGCCGTTATTGAACGGGCTCACCGTGTCGGCGCGCACGTGATTCTTGACGTTTTTCAGGCCGCGGGATCGATTCCTCTCGACGTGCGCAGCCTGGGTGTTGATTTTGCGGTAGGCGGAGTCCTCAAGTGGCTCTGTGGCGGACCGGGGGTCGCCTACCTGTACGTGCGCGAAGACTTGCGCGCCAAGCTGCGCCCCGCGCTTACGGGGTGGATCGCGCACCGCCGTCCATTTGGTTTCGAAACCGGCGCCATCGATCCGCGCGAAGACTCCTTCCGCTATCTAAACGGCACTCCGCACATTCCCGCACTCTATGCGTGCCAGCCCGGACTGGAGATTGTCAACAAAGCTGGCATCGGAGCAATCCGCGAGAAATCCATGCGCATGACCACACGCCTCATCGAAGGCGCCCGGGCTCGCGGCTGGCGCGTGAACACACCGGAAAACCCCGCGGAGCGTGCGGGGACGGTTTCCGTGGAATGCCCGCATGCTTACGAGGTTTGCCGGGAACTCCTCGCCAGGGAGATCATCGTCGACTACCGCCCTAAAGCCGGTGTGCGCGTCTCGCCACACTTCTACAATCGAGAGGATGAGTGCGACTTTACGCTCGCGCAAATGGAAGAGATCTTGAAAACAGGCGCGTGGGAAAAACATATGGCGGCGGTTACTCATGCTTGAGAAAAAAGAATACCCTGCACAGCGTGTCGAAATGATTGAAAAGCAATTGCGCCGTCGCGGCATCAGTGATGCCGCCGTGCTTGCGGCGATGACGGAAGTGCCGCGGCATGAATTCGTGCCGCAGGAGCTGCGTTCGCACGCGTATGATGACCTCCCCCTGCCCATCGGCGGCGGTCAAACCATTTCGCAACCCTACATTGTCGCCGCCATGACCTTGGCGTTGCATCTGCAGCCAGGTGACCGGGTTTTGGAAATTGGCACGGGCTGTGGCTATCAGGCTGCCGTGCTCTCGCGTTTGGCCAAGGAAGTTTTTACCATCGAGCGGCGGCCGGAACTTGCTTCCGCTGCTTCCGCCACGCTTGCAGGGCTCGGGTACCCGAACGCGCATGTTCACTGCGGCGACGGTACACTCGGCCTGCCGGAACTGGCTCCTTTCGACGCCATCCTCGTTGCCGCTGCCGCCCCTGCCGTTCCGAAGCCGCTCCTTGCTCAGCTTGCAGAAGGAGGCCGGATGATTCTCCCCGTGGGGGATGCGGAACATCAGGAATTGCAACTCATCCAAAGGTTCGGTGATGAATTCCCCGCAAAGATGCTGGAAGGCTGCCGATTTGTACCCCTCGTCGGCTACCATGGCTGGCAGGAACCTCCCAAACGATGAGTGCAAGGGTCCCCGATCTTTCCATCATCATTCCCTCGTACAATGAGGAATTGCGCCTTCCGGCCACGCTGGAGCGGATTGCGGCATATCTTTCGACCTACGGGCGTGAAGCGGAAGTTCTGGTGGTGGACGACGGCTCGAAGGACGGCACGGCCGCGGTGGCGGAATCCTTTCGCAACAAGATTTCCACGCTGCGCGTGGTCTCGAACGGTGTCAACCGAGGCAAAGGCTACAGCGTTCGCCACGGCATGCAGGAAGCGCGCGGCCGCATCACACTTTTCACGGACGCGGATCTTTCCGCGCCGATTGAAGAAGCCGGCAAGCTCATTGACGCTCTGGAGACCTATGACGTGGCTATTGGCTCACGGGCGATGGACCGCAGCCTGATCAGCGTGCACGAGTCTCCCTTCCGCGAATTCGCCGGAATCATTTTCAACAAGATAGTACAGAGTGTCTTGTGGCTGCCGTTTGTCGATACACAGTGCGGTTTCAAAGCGTTCCGGCGCGAGCGCTGCGGCGTCATTTTCGAGCAGCAGACGATCGAGCGTTTTGGGTTCGACCCGGAGTTGCTGTACCTGGCGCGGCATCATGGCTTGCGAGCGGTTGAAATTCCGGTGCGCTGGGGGCATTCACCGGCCACGAAAGTGAGCATGCTGCAGGACAGCATTCAGATGTTTATCGACATATTCACGATACGGTGGAATTCGCTGAGGGGACGATACCCGCGGAAGGCCTGATTCGCGCGCCTTCTGCTTTATGTCACAAAGTACTTGACAGCTGCGAACTCTTGCCGTAGTCTTTGTTCCATGGCGACCTCTGGTCCGCTTCGCTCTCCGCAACGCGAGCCCATCCCCATCGACGCTCGCGCCGCCGATCATCTCCGCTACATCCGCGAAACGATGGAGAGCGCCGCTGAATTTACCGCTGTGCCCGGCTGGGGCGGAGTGGCGATGGGGGTCACCGCGCTGGTGGCTGCGTTTGCGGCCTCGCGGCAGACCACGCCTCGGGCATGGCTGGCGGTCTGGCTGATCGAAGCCTTCGTCGCCGTGGCCATTGCGGCCCCGGCTGCGGCCACGAAAGCGCACCGTGCCAACTCCGCACTTTTCTCCGGGCCCGGCCGAAGATTCGTTCTTAGTTTTGCGCCGCCGATTGTCGTCGGCGGCCTTTTGACGATTGCTCTTTTTCTCGCCGGCGCCGTTGCGGCTCTACCGGGTGTTTGGCTCTTGTTGTATGGGACCGCCATCGTTACGGGTGGGGCGTTTTCCGTTCGCGTTGTGCCGGTGATGGGTTTGTGCTTGATGTTGCTCGGCGGTGCTGCACTATTCGCGCCGGCAGCCTGGGGAGATGCGTTCATGGCTGCGGGCTTTGGAGTCGTGCAGATCGGCTTCGGCTGGTGGATCGCTCGGCATTATGGAGGCTAGCAGGAAATCGCATGGGTAAGTCGTCTACAGCGCATCAAGAACGCCTGCAGCGGTCTCGCGAGCGTAGCGCCCCTCTGGAAGCCATCCGCAATCCGGCGCGAGAAACCGTGCCCGCAGACCTGGACCGGCTGATTCACGAGCGCATCCGCCTGGGTATCGTCAGCGCGCTGGCGGTTAACCGCTCGCTGACTTTCAACGAACTGAAAGCGCTGCTGAAAACCACCGACGGCAACCTGAGCGTTCACGCCCGCAAGCTGGAAGAGGCCGATTACATCGTGTGCACGAAATCTTTCGATGGACGCTTGCCCAAGACGGAATATCGCCTGACGGCAGCGGGACGGCGGGCGCTGGAGCGCTACCTGAATCACATGGAAGCACTGATCCGCGCGACGCGGGAAGGCTGAACGGCAAAAAAATTTGATTTCACGCTTTGTATTGCAGAGTAGTTTATGGCACTTCCTCCGCGGCGGAGAAAAAACATGCTCATGCATCATCTGACTTTACGGGAGATTCCCGCGGCGCAGCCGGCCATCGTCCAGCCCCCGCGACTACACGTAGCCATCATCTCGGACGGCAACGGCCGCTGGGCCACTTCGCGGGGTTTGTCGCGCTCCGCCGGCCACCGCGCCGGTGCTGAAACAGCCAGGCGAGTCATCGAAGCTGCGCCACGCATCGGCATCCACACACTTACGCTCTTCGCGCTTTCCTCCGCGAATTGGAAGCGCCCAGCCGCCGAGGTCCATGCGATCTTGCGTCTGCTTCACGAATACCTTCTTACAGAGACGACGCATTGCATCGACGAAGGCGTGCGGCTCAGCATCATCGGGCGCCGGGATCGCTTACCTGCCACGCTCCGTCAGGCCATCGCGGATTCGGAAGCCGCCACGGCAAGGGGCTCGCGCTTGCATCTTCGGCTGGCGGTACCGTGCTTGCGGAAGTTCACCACGGGGGATCGACGGAAGTCGACTTGCTGATTCGCACCGGCGGGGAACAGCGTCTCTCCGACTTTCTCTTGTGGGAATGCGCGTTCGCAGAAATTGTATTCCTTCAGAAACGCTGGCCGGACTTTACCGCCGCCGATCTGGAAGCCGCCGTGGAGGAATTTGCCCGGCGCGAACGCACGCGAGGCGGCCTGCCGGACGCCATTGCCGGTTAAACTTGGATCAGGCCGAGTAGGAGTACTCACTCCCATAGGAACCAGGCGAATAGTGTCAGGGATGCTCCCAGGCTATTCTGTCAGGGATGTGCCCGGTCCGTACCCCCTGTTGTGCAGCCCCCCCCGCTTTTTTGTAAATGTTGCATCTAAAGGACTTAGTGATCGCGTAAGTCCTTTGTTTGCAATACATACGAGGCGGTTCGGAAATGTTGCATCTAAAGGACTTAGGGGTTGACAAACTACAGATACGGAGGTGATTTTTTGCGCCACGCCTGGGCTCGGGATGTCATGCTTTGGGTGTCAACGACTCAACGGACGGAAAAGCGGCAGCAAGCTGCCGCACTCCAAATAACAAGCGGCAGCCGAGGCTGCCGCTTCTTTAAACAAGTCAGAGTTTGACCTGAAAGTATTGTACCACATCCGCTCTGACCGGCTGGGGAGAGCCTTGGGAAAGAGCGGGGCTTGCGGACACTAGTGGCGAGTTCGACGAAAATGGAGGGGAGTAGGACTCCGGCACAACTGGCTATCCCTGACGTTTCGCCGGCCCCGGTCGTCTATACCCCAGGAGCCAGGGATGGGAACTATGGGACTTGCGCTGCCTTGGAAGGCTAGAATCGCTTCCACGCTGCGCGAACGGGGGACGCGAGTGGAACCTTCCGAGCACTTTGCCGGCGGCGCCAACCCGGGCGTCGTGGATGCGCTGAGCGAGGATGCCGCGCTGGCCGCTGCCTGCCGGTCCGGCGATCTGCGCGGCTACGAGCGTCTGTACGCGATGCATGGTGCGCGCATGAAAAACCTGGCCCGGAATGTTCTTGGCAATCCCATCGACGCCGAAGATGCCGTGCAGGAGACGTTCCTGAAAGTGCAGCGCAGCATCGCCAGCTTTCGCGGCCAATCGAGTTTCGTCACCTGGACCTACCGGATCCTGATCAACACCTGCTACGACGCGCGGCGCAGCCGGGTACGCAAGAAAGAAGTCGCGAACGACGATTCCGAGGAAAAGCCGCGTCATGAGCCCCGCGCGCCTGGAGCGCATCCTTCTCTCCGCATGGCGCTGGAGCGCGCGCTCGCCAAGCTTACGCAACACCAGCGCGATGTTTTTCTCTTGTACGAGGTCGAAGGTTTCCGCCATGCGGAGATCGCCGGGATGCTGGAGATGACGGAGACGGCCTCGAAGAACACACTTTTTCAGGCGAAGAAAAATCTTCGCCTGATGCTTGAGCCTCCGCGCAGCAGCGCCGCGGAGGCACGGTGAAAATCATGAATGTCACCTGTAACGATCGCGATCGGATTTTCGAAGATGGCACACTCGCCGAATGGGCGGCGCTGGAAGCACACGCAGCCACCTGCCCGCTCTGCGCGGAACAGCTTCGTGCCTGGAAATCGCTGAGCGTTGCCGCACAACAGCTACGCGACTACACCGAAAGCCCTACCCTGTGGGCGCGCATTGAGCGCGCCCTTGCCGAGGAGGCAGAGCGGAAGACCCAGCGAACCGAGCGCAGGGGATGGTATTCCTTCTTGCAACATATTCCGCTTGGATGGCAGACTGCGGCGGCTGGCGCTTTCGTTCTGATTCTGACGATCGCTGCGGGCTGGTTCTACGTGCATCCTCCCAAGAACGGGCAACCAGGAGACCAATCACTTTTGAGGAGCAAGGCTCTCAAGGAAGTCGAGAGTGCGGAAACCACCTACGTGCAGGCGATCGACAAGCTCGCCGCGGAGGCCAAGCCACAACTCGAAAGTCCCGCGACACCGCTGCTTGCCAACTATCACG
>WNFG01004764.1_pt1 | contig 11392 bp, 7 predicted proteins | sample 5400431 | NCBI WGS metagenome assembly WNFG01 (sample SAMN13153346, study PRJNA577476) | soil metagenome | isolation source: 120 cm saprolite under Douglas fir tree site 2 hole 3 replicate 2 | place: USA:California | collected 2015-04-18
AGACGTTCAAGTACGAGTTCACCCTCAAGCAGCGCGGCACGCTCATGTACCACTCGCATCACGACGAGATGACGCAGATGCAACTCGGCATGATGGGACTGTTCGTCATTCATCCGAAGAATCCCCCGAAACCGCCGCCTAACCGCGATTACGCCATCCTGTTGAGCGAATGGAAAATTGAAGTCGGCGCGCGCCGGCCCGACCCGAACGAAATGACCGATTTCAACGTGTTTACAATGAATGGCCGTGCGTTTCCTGGCACGCAATCGTTGCTGGCAAAGGTTGGCGAGCGCGTCCGTATTCGCATCGGCAATCTCAGCACGATGAGCCATCACTCGATTCACTTGCACGGCCACAACTTCAAGGCAGTGGAGACCGATGGCGGCGAAATCCCTGAAGCCGGCCAGTGGCCGGAGACGACTGTGATCATTCCGACTGGCAGCACGCGTACCGTGGAGTTTACGGCGAACCCCGGCGATTGGGTGTTGCACTGCCACATGCTGCATCACGTCATGAACCAGATGGGTCACACCTTCGGCAACCTGATTGGCATCAACACCGAGGACCTCAACAAAAAAATCCACAAACTCATCCCCGGCTACATGGTTATGGGCCAGGACGGCATGGGAGAGATGGGAGAAATGGGCATGCCCGTGCCGCCGAACTCTTTGCCGATGGTCGGCGCGCAGGGCCAGCATGACTACATCACTATGGGCGGCATGTTCACGATTGTAAAAGTGCGCGAAGACCTGCCCGCTGATGGTTCAGACCCCGGCTGGTATAAATCGCCGCCCGGTACGCTGGCCGAGGTCGCACCCGACGATGATTTGAAACGCGACGGCATCGAATTGCCCAAAGACTTGCCGAAGACAGCATCCCGCCTGACACCAAAGGACGAAGCTTGGTGCGGAGTGCCGCCCGCAAAGTCGGCGTTGCTGGCGAAAAACGGAGTCACAGCACGAGTCAAACTGTAACGACAACCAAAAAAAGAAACCAACATGAAAACGAAATGGATACTGACATCATTGGCCACGCTGGCGCGGGCGTTGTGGCCCTTGGCGTGACCGAATAGCACCGATGATTTGAAGTCTCCAAACCAAAAACAGAGCAAAAAGAATGTGAAAAGCACAACACCAGGATTTACCAGGAGCAATCTCAGCCAGGAAGAGAATCATTCGGATCCTGGTACCTCGCGTCGAAGATTTCCCGGCGTTGAGTCTGATAAACCTGGCGATCGTCCCCAATACGAGAGGGCTCTTGAGCAGGATCCCGCGTTTCAGGAGGAAACCAAGACCAGCTACACCTGTCCGATGCATCCTGAGATCCGCCAGAATCAACCCGGCTACTGCCCAATCTGCGGAATGGCTCTCGAGCCAGTCACAGTCACGAACGAGCCAGAGGCCGACAATGCCGAAGCCAAAGACATGACTCGGCGCTTTTGGATAGCCACTTTCCTTACAGCCCCTGTTTTCCTCCTGGCCATGGCGCACTTCATTCCAAGCTTCCACCTCGATCACCGGATCCCGCCGCGTCTCAACCAATGGATCCAATTCATTTTTACGACGCCGGTGGTCCTCTGGGCCGGCTGGCCGTTTTTTGTCCGCGGTTGGAATTCGCTCCGCAATCGTCACCTCAACATGTTCACGCTTATCGCGCTGGGCGTCGGTACCGCCTACGGCTTTAGTGTTGCTGCCCTCTTTTTCCCTCAGGCATTTCCACCCGGTTTCCGGACCGGCTCGGTCGTTCCACTTTATTTTGAGGCCGCCGCTGTAATCACCACGCTGGTTTTGCTTGGACAGATGCTTGAAGCCAAAGCCCGCAGCCGAACCGGTGCGGTAATAAAAGCGTTGTTGAATCAAGCTGCTAAGACAGCCCGCGTAATCCGAGATGGCAAAGATGTGGAAGTCCCCGTCGCGCATGTGCAGAAAGGGGATCTCCTCCGCGTTCGGCCCGGTGAAAAAATTCCCGTGGACGGCGTCATTGTCGAAGGTCAGAGCAGCGCCGACGAGTCCATGGTCACCGGCGAATCCATGCCAGTCAGGAAAGTCGCTGGGGATAAAGTCACCGGAGGCACACTCAACCAAACCGGTTCGTTCCTCATGCGAGCCGAGCGAGTCGGCAACGAGACACTTCTGTCACAAATCGTGGCCATGGTGGCAAGCGCGCAACGCAGCCGCGCCCCCATTCAACGCCTGGCCGATAAAATCTCCGGCTATTTCGTCCCGGCCGTCATCACGATTGCTGCTCTCACCTTTTTCGGCTGGGCGATGTTCGGTCCGGAGCCGCGTTTCGCATACGGTCTCGTGAACGCGGTCGCCGTTCTTATCATCGCCTGTCCTTGCGCACTGGGCCTCGCCACTCCCATGTCCATCATGGTAGGCGTCGGCCGCGGCGCCCGAGAAGGTATCCTCGTCAAAAATGCCGAGGCCTTGGAAACCTTGGAGAAGGTCGATGTCGTCGTTGTCGACAAGACCGGCACTCTCACTGAAGGCAAGCCACAACTTGTTCAAATCGTAACCGCTCAGGGCTTTGAAGAAAGCCAACTGCTGCAGCTTGTCGCCAGCGTGGAACAACACAGCGAACATCCTTTAGCGGCTGCCATCGTCCGGGCAGCCAAGGAGCGTACGCTGGTTCTTGTAGAAACCGAACACTTCGACTCCATGACCGGTGGTGGCGTGACCGGCACAGTTCAGGGCCACCAGGTCTTGGTCGGCAACCGACGGCTTCTCGAAAGCAAACGCATCCACGATCTCCACTCGCTCGAGCAGGCAGATCAGCAATTACAGGCTGACGGTAACACCGTCATCTTCGCCGCAATCGACGGCAAAGCCGCCGGCATTTTGGCCGTCACGGATCCCATTAAGCAGGACACTCCGGAAGCCATCGCCGAGTTGCATCGACTTGGCTTAAGAGTTGTCATGCTAACAGGGGACAACCGGGCGACAGCCCAAAGTGTTGCAAGCAAGCTGAACATCGATGAGGTCCATGCCGAAGTGACTCCCCAGGATAAATATCAGGAAGTGAAAAAACTCCGCGCAGCCGGCCACATCGTAGCCATGGCGGGTGACGGTATCAATGACGCTCCCGCGCTCGCGGCTGCTGATGTTGGAATCGCCATGGGCACTGGTACCGACGTCGCTATCGAGAGCGCCGGAATAACTCTAGTGGAAGGCGATCTTCGCGGCATCGTCAAGGCAATCCGCCTCAGCCGTCTCGTTATGCGGAACATCCGGCAAAATCTTTTCTTTGCCTTTATTTACAACATGCTCGGCGTGCCCATTGCTGCCGGTGTTCTCTACCCTTTAATTGGCATTCTCCTCAACCCGATGATCGCCAGTGCCGCTATGAGCCTCAGTTCGGTGTCCGTCATCGCCAACGCCCTCCGTCTCCGGAAGGCCTGATTCTAAAGCACTGTTCTTAGACTTATTCTTTTTGCGTCACCACGTCATCCACCCAGGAAAAAGTTTTCATCATGGTGGGAAAGCCGAGCGTCGTCGTGCCCAACAAAGCCAGGTGATAAATTTCCTCCGCGGAACACCCCGCTTCGAGGGCACGCCGCGTATGGCTATGCACAGCGCCCTCCATCTGGCCGCCCACTGCGATGGCCAATTTCACCAGGGCGCGCGTCTTGTCCGACAACGGACCTGCTTCAGCCGTCGCGGCGCCGAGCGCATCGTAAGCCTGGAAAACTTTTGGGTACCTTTTTTGAAACTGGAGGTAGCGGGTTGGTAATTTGTTCGGACCGGGTGTGTGTGATTGCGCGCGTTCAGCCATAAAAATGCCTTTCCGCTGTTTTTTCTAACCGTAGCTGTTTCGCACCCAACTGCAAAGCTTCTTCTCATCAATCGTTCCAGCGAGTCTTAAAACCAAATCCCTTGGCAAAGCGGCGCTCGCCGAATCCCTCTTGTCTCGCGCGTTGCTTGACCCCCTCTGTCGCGGCGGATTAGGCTGCATTCGTGTCAGGCTCGTCTCAAACTGGAAACCGGGGTTTGGAAACCGGCGACTCGCAGTGGCGGCGTTGGCGAGCGGCTGCCGGCCAGTGGGGGGTGGCCATTGTGTCGGTTGCGTCCGCAGTCATCCTCGCACAGGTGCTGGAGCATTACTGGCAATCCACTCCTTTCGTATCGCTGTTTCTTTGCGCCATCATGTTCAGCGCCTGGTTCGGTGGATTCAAGCCAGGCTTGCTCGCCATCGCCCTCTCGGTTCTGGCTTTCGATTATTACTTCCTGCTTCCGACCCATTCGCTTGTGCCGAATTTGAACGAGCTGCCACGCCTTGTCCTTTTTTCGATTGCAGCCTTAATGGTTGGGTTGCTGAGCGCCGCACAAAGGAGCGCTACAGAATCGCTCAGGCGGGCGCGCGATGATCTGGCTGCAAAACTTGAAGAACTCAAGAGCACCAACGAGGCATTACACGCAGAGAACGCCGAACGAAAGCTGGCCGAAGCTGCGCTGCAAAAGGCGCAGGCGGAGCTCGCTCATATAACTCGCATGACCACCATGGGCGAATTGACCGCCTCGATAGCCCATGAAGTCAACCAACCACTCACCGCAGTCCTCAACAACGCCAATGCCTGTCTCGACCTTCTGCCGAAGGGCGCACCAAACCTTGAAGAAGTTCGAGAAGCGTTAACCGAGATCATTGACGATGCCGACCGCGCGGGCGCCGTTATCCTGCGGGTCCGTCAGTTGGCGAAAAGAACGCCCGTCGAGCGATCGCTTCTTGATCTGAGGGATGTCGTCAACGATGTTCTGGCGCTTGCTCGTTATGAGTCCGTTGCGCGCGGTGTCACCATCCGCACCGACCTGTCCCAGGATTTGCCGTCGGTCCTGGGCGACCGTGTTCAACTGCAACAGGTTTTGCTCAACCTGGTGATGAACGGAGTGGATGCCATGAACTCGGTCCCCGAAGAGAAACGGATTCTGTTGGTTCTTGGAAAACACGACGCAACCGCCGGAACGTCTGCGGTCCTGCTTTGCGTGCAAGACGCGGGTGTCGGGTTGAAAGCTGAAGAAATGGAGCGGCTTTTTGAGCCGTTCTACACCACCAAAGCCGACGGCATGGGCATGGGCCTGACCATCTCTCGCTCGATTATCGAGGCGCATGGCGGCCGTTTGTGGACCGAGCCAAATCGGGGGCCGGGAGCAACCTTCTTGTTCAGCCTGCCTGCCGCGCCGAAGCGCCCTGGCGCGAGTGGACCGGAGTCGCGCGACTCAGCATCATGACCGACCAGGAGTGCGCCTGTGGTCCTCCTTTGTGTGCAAGACGCCGATTCCGGGTTAGAGCCTGAGGAGATGGACCGGCTCTTCGCAGGGTTCTAAATAAATGACTGAGGCTGGGCTTGCGCAAACGCACCGAATATGTGAGAGTTTTTAACATGCCGAGTATGCCGCCAACAGTTTGCGGGAGTCGCAACAGGTTCTGCCGATCCGCCGATAGCCCTCATCGTGTGCTGCTTCCCGTCCCGGGCGAGCTTGGACCAAAGGTCAGTGTACTGCGAGGGGGGCATTCTGTCATGCTTGAAACCAAATCAATGGCAGGTTGGCGCACGCTGAAGGGGTTTTTCGTCAGCGAGCACAACCATTCCAAAACTGAAAGGACCCCGCCATGAACGTCACTAGTGCTGACAAGGAAAATCCGATTCGCTTCGCCGGCTCGGAGCTCGGCGCGCATCGGCACATCTGCGGATTCTTCCGCACTCCAGAGGAGGAGTATCATCTCCTGCTGCCGTTTATCAAAGAAGGCTTTGAGCGCGGCGAAAAAGCCTTCCATGTCGTTGATCCCAAACTTCGTAATGACCACCTTCGGCGGCTAAATTCTGCCGGTATCAACGTGGCCGAGGCAGAGGAAAGCGGTCAGTTCGAACTTTGCAACTGGGAGCAAATGTATCTCCGGGACGGCTACTTCGACCAGGATCGAATGCTCGCGCTATGGCGGGACGTGCTCGTGGCCGCCGGGCAGCGCGGTTTTCCTCGCACCCGTCTGGTCGCCCACATGGAGTGGGCGCTGGAGGATCACGAAGGCGTGAGTGACCTGATGGAATACGAGGCGAGGTTCAACCTGATGCACCAGGGCGGCCGCGACCCGGTCATCTGCACCTACGACCTCACCCGGTTCAGCGGGGACGTTATCATGGGCGTGTTACGAACTCATCCGATGGTGATCCTCGGCGGCGTGTTGCAGGAGAATCCTTTCTTCATTCCTCCGGAGCAGTTCTTGCAGGAGTTGCGCGAACGCCACGTTCGCGATGGATTGCAGCCCGCGGCGAATTGATGTGCCCGGTGACCCAAAAGCAGGCAAAGAAGAGATCAGGCGGCTGCGAAGTTCTATTAATGACCTGATCAGCATCCAGGCTCTGCCCGCGATCTGGAACGGCCGTGAGCCAGGCCACATTGTCAGCACGTTGCTCGACGTACTGGTGAGCATGCTGCGACTGAATTTCGCCTACGCACGATTGCGCCATTCCATCAACGGATCGCCCGTTGAGTTCGTCCGATTGACGCAACGTCGCACTCCCCCGCCGCAACCCCAGGAGATCGGTCGCGCGCTCGACTGCTGGTTGACCAACCGCTCCGCCAATGCACCTCTGGCCGTGCCGAATCCGGCGGACGACGGCGAGGTCAGGATCGCGCCTCTTCGGCTCGGGCTCATGGATGAAATCGGTGTCCTGGTCGCCGGCTCAAAGCGGGCCGATTTTCCGACACCGACCGAAACGCTTTTGCTACGGGTGGCGGCGAATCAGGCCCTGGTCGCCTTGCAAGAAGCCCGGCAACTGCACGAGCAGAGGCGCGCCGCGGAGGAACTCGAACGACGCGTCACAGACCGGACCGCACAACTGACCACCGCAAACGAAGCGTTGCGCGAGTCGGAAAAAAAGTACCGCACGCTGTTCGATTCGATTGACGAAGGGTTTTGCACTATCGAAGTGCTGTTCGACGGAAACAATAATCCGATTGATTATCGCTTCCTGGAAGTCAATCCGTCGTTTGAGAAACAGACAGGGATTCAACACGCTCGAGGCAGGAGAATGCGCGAGATCGCTCCGCAGCACGAAGAGCGCTGGTTTGAAATTTACGGCCGAATAGCCTTGACGGGTGAACCCGTACGTTTTGAAAACCAAGCCGCACAACTGCAACGGTGGTATGACGTTTATGCTTTCCGCGTCGGAGAACCAGGGGACAGAAAAGTCGCCATCCTTTTCAACGATATCACGGAACGCAAGCAGGCAGAAGCGAAGCTGCGGCAAAGTGAGAGTAATCTGGCGGAAGCGCAGAGGTTAACGCATACGGGGAGTTGGGTTTGGCGAGTAGCGGGACGAGAAGCCGCGCATCTTTCCGAGGAGTGGTATCGCATATATGGCTTTGATCCAGAAGAGGGCATGCCGGCTTGGGAAGAGCGCCTCCAGCGCGTTCATCCGGAGGATCGTGCCAAGTGGCAGGGGACAATCGATCGAGCAATCCGTGAAAAGTCAGATTACCAAGTGGAATTCCGAATCCTTCTTCCGGACGGGACGGTCAAATACATCCATACGGTCGGCCATCCGGTCTTGAATGCAGCCGGGGATTTGGCGGAGTTCGTAGGTAGCGCGACGGACATCACCGAGCGCAAGCGGGCCGAGATGTTGCTGGGCGGCGAGAAACGGCTTCTTGAGATGATAGCCAGGGGCGATTCTCGCGCTCTTGTCCTGGAGGGCGCATGCCGAGTCTTCGAAGAACTGGCCAGCGGTTCTCTGTCTTCGATCCTTTTGTTGGACCCGAAAACCAACCGGCTTCGGCATGGCGCAGCGCCCAGCTTGCCAATAAAATATACTGAGGCAATTGACGGCCTCGTCATCGGCCCCTGCGTGGGTTCGTGCGGAACGGCCGCTTACCGCGCAGAGCAAATGATCGTTGCCGACATCGCCACGGATCCGCTATGGGCAGATTACCGCGATCTGGCGCTGGGTCATGGGCTGCGAGCGTGCTGGTCCACGCCGATACTCTCCTCAACAGGCAAGGTTTTGGGGACCTTCGCTATTTACTATCGCGAGCCGCGCAGCCCCACTCCGCACGAGCGTGAACTCATCGAGCAAATCACCCATCTCGCGAGTATCGCGGTCGAGCGCGAGCAGGCCGAAGAAGCGCTGCGGCAGGCGCAGGCGGATCTCGCACACGTCAGCCGGGTGACCACCATGGGTGAGCTGACCGCCTCCATCGCCCATGAAGTCAACCAGCCACTCACCGCAGTCGTCAACAACGCCAATGCCTGTCTCGACCTCCTGCCCAAGGGCGCTCCGAACGTTGAAGAGGTTCGAGAAGCGCTAGCGGAGATAATTGACGATGCCGATCGCGCGAGCGCCGTTATCCTGCATGTCAGGCAGTTGGCGAAAAGGGCGCCCATCGAGAAGTCGCTTCTGGATCTGAGGGATGTCGTCAAGGATGTTCTGGCACTTGCCCGTTATGAGTCGGCTGCGCGGCGCGTCACGATCCACACCGATTTGCCCGAGGACCTGCCATCCGTCTCAGGTGATCGTGTGCAGCTCCAACAGGTTTTGCTCAACCTGGTGATGAACGGAATGGATGCGATGAACACAGTCGAGGAATCGAAGCGTGTCCTGACAATTTGCGGGCGCCTCGAAACACGGGATGGAATGCGTGCGGCCTCGCTCCGCGTGCAGGATTCAGGCACCGGGTTCAAACCTGAGGAAATGGACCGGCTTTTTGAGGCGTTCTACACCACTAAACCCCAGGGCATGGGTATGGGTTTGGCAATCTCTCGCTCCATCATTGAAGCTCATGGCGGGCGGTTGTGGGCTGAGCCGAACCAAGGACCCGGTGCGACCTTTCTTATCAGCCTGCCGAGTGCAGGCCATGCCGCATCATGACCGAGGCTGAGCCCATCGTATTTGTTGTTGATGACGATCTGTCGGTTCGTCGTTCCACCGAGCGTCTTATTCGAGCAGTCGGACTGAAGGTCCAAACCTTTACTTCCGCCCGGGAATTTCTAAAGAACCCGCGACCTGAAGGACCAGCCTGCCTCGTGCTCGATGTGCGCATGCCAGGGTTGAGCGGCATCGAGCTTCAACGCGAACTGGTCCGATCTGGAACTCACATTCCGATCATTTTCATTACTGCGCACGGCGATATCCCGACGACGGTGCGCGCGATGAAAGCGGGAGCCGTGGAATTCCTCACCAAGCCCTTTCGCAGCCGTGGTCTGCTGGACGCGATCCGCGCCGCCATCGAGCGGGACCGATCAGCGTACAAAGAGCGATCTGAAACCGGAGAATTGCGCCAGCGTTATGAACAGCTTACCCCGCGTGAGCGCGAAGTAATGCCTCTCATTGCCGCCGGACTGCTTAACAAACAGGTCGCCGGCGAACTCGCGACCACCGAGCGAACGATCAAATTTCATCGCGCCCACATCATGCAAAAGATGCGCGCAGAATCTCTCGCCAATCTCGTTCGGATGGCTGAAAAGCTTGGAGCCTCCAGCCCGCTTAAGTAAGAAGCTACCTGTCCCAGAGGACAGCCATCGGCACTGTCCCAAGGTACAGTAGAATCCTCCCCGCGTACGCCATTACTGTGAGGCATGAACAAATTTTGGTTGAGGGACAGCGAGGGATGCAAAGAAGAATCGTCTGAAAGTCCGCTCGTTTCAATCGTGGACGATGACATCTCGGTGAGGAGGTCAACTCGGCGGCTCCTCTGCAACTCCGGCCTGCGGGCCGAGGTCTTCGCGTCGGCTGAAGATTTCCTACAATCGGCGTGTGTGGCAGAGACAGCCTGCCTGCTGCTCGACATGCGCATGCCGGGAATGGGCGGTTTGGAGTTGCAGCGCCGCCTGGCTGAAACCGGCCGGTTGATTCCAATCGTCTTCCTCAGCGCCCGAGCCAGCGAGGAAGAGGAATGCCGGGCGTTGCGAGCGGGTGCGGCTAACTTTTTGCGCAAACCCGTCAGCAAAGAGATGTTGCTGCACGCAATTCGTGCCGTGCTCGAAGGCCCAGCCAATTAACCATGGAGAAAGTTATGACCACTACTATTGATAAATTAGTCGTTCCTCCTGCGAGAGAGATGGATTGGAAGCGAGGAGGGTCAGCGGCGCTCACGTCTGATGAAACGGATTCGGGCGCCAGCAATGATACGTTCGCGGGCCAGGGCGCGAACGCCCTGGCTCTCGACCAGGGCCTGCCGCGATTGCTGTACGAATTGGCGGTGCGCCTCCCCGTGCAACCGGATATTCAAGCCCTGTGCATCTGGCTCTACGAACCGGTTCGCCAGGCCATTCGTCTGCACGTGCTGATGGCCGATCTTCCGGCGAAGATCAGGACCGGCATGGACTTTCCCGTGGAGGATTCGATCGCAGGGTGGGTGTGGGAGCGTCAGCAACCGCTTACGATCAACACGGAGGCAGAAACGCGTTTTCCCGAGTTCGCCCGGGCCCTGTTGGAAGCAGGCATCAGGTCCTTTTGCGCTGTCCCTTTGATGATAGGGAACCGCCGCATCGGAGTTTTGGGACTCGCGAGCAGCAAACCTGCGGCGTTTCGTCATTTCAACCTTCAGTACATGCAGCGGAGCTCTCCAGAACTTGCAAACGTCGCCGGCATCCTTCCTGATCTTCAAGGCTCGGCCGACCGGAAACGGAAGCGGGATGACGAACCGATGTACGTCGAGGAACAAGTGCGCCCTGAGGATAAGTTTGATGACATTATCGGTCGAAGCGCTTCGCTCCGGGCTGTGCTCGATCAGGTCCGAATCGTGGCCCCGACCAACTCCACGGTTCTCGTCCTCGGTGAGACAGGGACGGGCAAGGAACTGATCGCCCGCGCCATCCACAACCGCGGTTCGCGCCGCGATAAACCGTTCGTGAGAGTAAACTGCGCCGCAATTCCCTCGGGACTGCTCGAAAGCGAGTTGTTCGGTCATGAGCGGGGGGCGTTCACCGGAGCCATCGCGCGCAAAATTGGACGCTTCGAACTCGCGAACGGCGGCACGCTGTTCCTGGATGAAATCGGTGACATTCCCCCTGAGTTGCAGCCAAAGCTCTTACGGGTCCTCCAGGAACAGGAATTTGAACGGCTTGGCAGTACAGTGACTACGCGCGTGAACGTGCGCGTCGTGGCGGCCACGAGTCGCGACCTGCCGCAAATGGTGGCGGACCGTGAGTTCAGAAGTGATCTCTATTATCGCTTAAACGTGTTCCCGGTGCGCCTGCCGGCATTGCGGGAACGCACGGAGGACATCGCGCTGCTCGTGCGCCACTTTGTGGATCTCTGCGCCAAGCGCATGAGCAAGAAGGTTGATCGCGTTCCTAAAGAGGCGATGGAAGTTTTCCTCACTTACCCATGGCCGGGCAACGTGCGGGAGTTGCAGAATTTTATCGAGCGAGCGGTTATTCTTTCGACTGGCAAGGT
>WNFG01004769.1_pt1 | contig 11389 bp, 10 predicted proteins | sample 5400431 | NCBI WGS metagenome assembly WNFG01 (sample SAMN13153346, study PRJNA577476) | soil metagenome | isolation source: 120 cm saprolite under Douglas fir tree site 2 hole 3 replicate 2 | place: USA:California | collected 2015-04-18
TGAAGAGCTGGGTCGTGTCGAGTGTGTTCTTGAGCTTTTCCATCCGCAGCGTGGCCCGGCCGTTGAACGGCGACGTGCTGCTCACCGTCGGCGTCGTCGAATAGATCGCGAAGATCGAGTCCGGTGCGCACGCCGGCGAGCCGGCGGTGCGGCACACCGTGGCCAGATATTGCGGTCGGTCGGAGACGTCGTAGACGATGATCTCCGCGCGCAACGGATTTGTGAGGATCCGATACGTCTCGATCAGGAAGTCGGGCAGGTCCTGGCGCCAGACCAAACGGCGCACGCCGGGGCGGACGTCGATGATCGACAGCTCGGTGCCGCCTGAATTGGCCACGACGATCGAGTCGCCATAGTTGCCCAGAGTGTCGCGCGGCCACAACGCGATACCCCACGGCTGCGGGCCCGCGGTCGGAATGCCGGTCGCCACGAAAGCCGTGTTGGCGACCTGGAAGACCTCGACGCGCGACAGCGACGGGTTCGTGAGATACAGCGTGCTGTCGTTGCCGTTGAAGATCGCGTCGGCGATGCTCCCGCCGACCGGCAGCGGCACCGTGATGCCGGCGACGACGATCACCGTGTCGATCAAGGCGTTGGTCGCCCGGCCCGGTCCACCCAGACCCTGCACGGGCGCCAGTCCCGGCACGGGGGCGGGAGCGGTCGGCAGCAGTGTGGTCGTGTTCGTATAGGAGCAGTTCCGCGCCACAGCGCCGTCGCAGGCGTAGCCCCGGACGATGATCGAGTGCGGCAGGTTCGGGAGCAGCGGCCCGAGGCCGAGACTGAACTTCCGCGTGACGTCGGTCAGTTTGCCTGCGGCAACGTTCACCGTATCGAAGCGCAGCAGGACGCCGGCGCCGGTGTCCACGCGGAAGCCGATCCACGAGATCGTACTGGGGTCGGTGGCGCGGACGGTGACGGTGTCAGACACCTCGACCCGCGCGGCGATCGTGTGGTCGACGCGCGGCGGCGTGGTGTCGTTCGCAGCGGACTGAATGCTCACCGTCACGACGCTCGTCGTGCTCCGCCGGCCCGCAGAGTCCTCCGCGAAACCCACGACGTTGAACGACCCGGTGAGCGGAATCACGACCAGCGTGTCGGTATAGTCCACCGAATCCGCGAACGGCGCGGCGAAGACGATCGAATCGCCCGGCGGCGTCGTGGGATCGGTCACCGACGTGCGGGGCGATATGAGAAAGCCGATCTTCGAGATGCCGGTGTTTTGGCTCGCCTTGACCTCGACCGGGATGCCGCTGCCGCTCGAAGCGACGGCACCCGGTAGCGGGGACAGCAGCACCACCCGCAGCGCCTGCACGTTGGACAGGAAGATGAACAGCGTGTCTTCGCCGAAGTTGCCGGCGCCGTCGATGGCGCGGCCGATGATCTGGACGTTGCCGCCCGCCCCCGAGTTGCTCGGGAACGTGATGGTCTTGGCGACCGTGTACGACTTCACCTGGGTGATGAACGTCGTGTCGATCGGCCCGGCAATGTAGCCGCCGGAGTACGTCAGCCGGATCGTCTTGAGGCCCAGATTGTCGTTGGCCGTGACGGTGAAGCGCAACCCGCCGGCGATGGCCTGCGTGTCGCCCGCCGTGTTGCTCAGCACGATCACGGGCGGCGTGAGATCACGCTGGGTCCCGATCGGGTTCCGCGTGGTCTCACAGGCCCATACCGTCGTCACGAGCGCAGTGATCCCCCACCACGCACGCAATGCTTTACCCTGCCGCATACACGCTCCCGGGTTTACTTCCCGGCGCTAGGGGTCACCAGGTCGTCGATGATGTGCGGCGTGACCAGGATGAGGAGATCGCGCCGGTTCTCCGATTGTGACGTGAAACCGAACAGCTTGCCCAAAATGGGCAGGTCTACAAGGAACGGGATTCCGGACTTGGTTACCGTGACCTCGGTCACCGTGAGCCCGCCGATGACGGCCGTTTCGCCGTCCCCGACCAGGATCTGGTTGTCCGCCTGCTGCGTCTGGAACGTGAAGCCGATGTCCACGGGCGCCGGCTGGACGGCCGAGCGCTCCGCGTGCAGCTCCATCAGGATCTGGCGGTTGGCGGTGACATGGGGCGTCACGGCCAGCTTGATGCCCGTTTCCTGGAACGAGACAGTGGCGCGCGGCACCGCGTTGGTGGCGCCAGTCGGCGCACTCGCGTCGATGATGCGGATCGGCACGCGGTCGCCCACGAGGATCTGGGCCGGCCGGTTGTCGAGCGTCGTGATCGTCGGCTCGGCCTGGATGTCGGCCAGCTCGATGTGCTCCAGCGCCTGCAAGAACGACGTTAGATCGAAGTTGCCGATCGCCGTCGAGAAGATGAGCTCGAGCGCCGGGTTGACGACCGCCTGGCTGGCGTTGCCGAGCGCCGAGAGCGAGTTGCCGCCCAAGTCCACGATCACCTGGTTGGGACTGAAATTCCCCGTGGCCACGAGTGCGTCGGGCACGCCGTCGAGGTTGGTGTCGACGGGCTTGGCGGTGCTCGGATCGGGCCGCTGCACCAGCGTATTGAAGAACTGCGTCGCCGAGCCGAGGTCGTACTTCACGCCCAGCTCTTCGACGTCGGTGCGGTTCACGAAGATGATCTTCGCCTGGATCGAGACCTGCGGCGTGGGAATGTCGAGGCCGCGCACGAAGTCGGCGACCTGATCCACGCGCGACGCCACGTCGGTGATCACGAGCGAATTGGTAGTGGAGTCGGCCACCACCTGGCCGCGGCTCTTGGTCACGATCGACGCAATGGCGGGTACCAGCGCCGTCGCCTTGGCGTAGTTCACCCGCACCAGACGCGTCTCGATCGGCACGGTGGAGTCGGCGCGCGCCAGGTCCGCCTTGGGCAGCACATTGATGATGCCGCCGTCCAGCACCTGGTAGGCCAGGCCCTGCGCCTCGAGCACCGCCTTGAAGGCGAGGTCCCACGGCTGGTTCTTGATTTCCGCGGTGACGTTGCCCGTGATGCCCTTGCTGATGACGATGGTGCGGCCGCTGAACGCCGCGAAGCCCGCCACCACGTCCTCGATGTCCGCGTTGTCCCACGTCACGTTGATGCGTGGCGCCTGCGATTGCTGTGCCTCGCCCGCGTGCATGGCGATGTACTGCTGGATCGACACTGGCGTGCTGGTGATGCTCGGCGTCGTGACCTGCGCCGGCGGCGCGAGGTTGCCGGTCACGGGCGGCTGCGCCGCGGGAGCGGGCACCGGGAGCGGTGCCGCCGCCAGACTGGCCGCGGTCTCGCTCGACCACGCGGCGAACGCCGAGCGCTCCGTGCCGAGCTGCACGTGCACGCGCCCCTCGCCCCGCTGGATATGGTAGTCCTTGAGCACGTCGAGGTCGATCACCACGCGGACCACGCCCGGCTTGAACTGGGCGTAGCGGATGTTCTTGACCCCGCCGCGGTTCTGGCCGTCGTACAGCGTCGCGGGCGCCGACAGGTGGGCGCCGACGAGGTCGATCACCAAGCGCGCCGGGTTTTGCAGGGTGAAGTCCTGCACTTCCACCGCGCCGCGGACGTCGATCACAATCTCTACCTTGCCCGCGGAAGGCAGCACGCTGACGGCCTGGACTTCACCGTCGCGCCCCGTCCCCGCAAGGGCGGCCCGGGGGACCACCGCGAGAACCACAGCGGCGGCGAGGGCAGCAATGCGCTTCATGGCGTCTCCTCCTGCTTGCCGAGCGACAGCGTTGCCTGCCGCTCGAACCCGAATTCCTGAACCGTGAACACCACATCCCGCGGACGGATCTGCGTGACCTTGAGGCGGCCCACGATGTCGCCCGTTTTGACCCGATAACGTTTCTGCGTCGTGATATCGCGCAACACGGCCACGCTGCGGCCGGGGAAGCGCTGATCGTACACGATGGTGACGACCTTCAGGTCCGCGATCAGCGGCCGCACGTCGCCCGACTTGAGCAGCGACAGGAACGGATCGCGGCCGCCGCCTTCGTACGCGAACACCTCGCGCACCAGCGTGGTGCTGGCCGCCGAGTCGGCGCGGGCCGAGTCGGACCGGGCCTTGGTCGTGTCCGGCTTGGCCTGCGCCGCGAGCCCTGCGGCGGCCAGCCAGCCGGCGAGTGCCAGGCTAGTGGCCCGCATTGGGGGCCCCCTTCGCGCCGGGCCTCGCGCCGGGCTTCGGGCCGGGCGGCGACGCCGACTTCACGAACGTCCGGATGACGAACTGCGCCTCGAGCAGGGCGCCCAACGTGTCCGACAGGTATTTCTGCGTCTGCGACGTCGCGGGCTTGAGCAGCAGGTCCTGCGGCACGACGATGCGCGGCAGGCTCGCCACGTCCGACAGGAACTCGCCGATCTGGTCGTAGTGCCCGACCACGGCCATGCGATAGCGGTGCGTGTCAAACGGCTGGCCCGGCTCGACTTGCGGCGCGCCCACCTCCGACAGCGTCACGCCCCGCAGCTTGGCCTTGGTCGAGATGTCGTCGATCAGCGCCGGCACGTCGTTCTGCTGCGGCACCAGACGGCGCATCAGATTCAGGTCGCTGCGATACTCATCCACCTTGCGGCGCAGGTCTTCGATCGAGCCGCTCGCGAGGTCGGCCTTGGCCTTGTCGAGAATCGTCTGCAGGCTGTCCATCTCGACACGCGCGGCCGTGATCTTCTCCTGCTGTGGCTGGTGCACTTTGCTGTAAAAGAAGTAGCCGCCCGTCAGGCAGATGACGATGATCAGCAGCATCACCTGGCTGCGTTGATCTGTAGGAAGACCGAGGGCCATGGCGCTACCTCACCGACTGGACCAACGGCACGGTCCGGATGAAGGCGGAGTCGGCCAGCTTGTACCGCGCCGTGATCGAGAATGCGGTCACCGGCCGGTCGGCTTCGACGACGGTTTTCGACTGCGCGGCCTGCACGTCCGTGAGCCAGGGCGATGCCGCCAGCTGGCGCAGGAATGTGGTGAACGCCTCGATGTCCACGGTGCGGCCGTCGATCGCGAACACCACGGCCGGGGCGCCGGTCGAGTCCACCGGCGCCGCCGTCGACGCCTGCGGGCCACCCGACACGTTGGGGATGCTGCTACTGGCGTTGGTCGCCTGCAGGTTCACGATCCACGTGTACGGGGGCAGCGACTTGGTCACCTGGTCGAGAATGTGCGGCCAGATGTAGCGGTCGGAATCGATGCGCCGGATCACGTTGATCTGCGCCACCAGCGAGTCGCGCATTTTTTCGTAGTTGCGCTTCTGCGCGATCACCACGTCGAAGCGCCGCTTCTCTGCCCGCACGTCCTCGAGACGAGCTTCCACCGAATGCAACCGCTGGCCGTCCCAGATGAACAGGGCGCCCGCGCCGCCGATCACCACCGCCGCGCTCACCACTGCCCCGATCAGCCACGGGTCCTTGATGGTCGCCAGCAGCCCTTTGAAGTCGGGGAGCTTGAATCCGCCACCGCCCCCACCCTTCGCGGACTTCTTCTTACCTGGGAGTAGGTTGATTTCAATCATGACGCGCGCCTCAGCGCGAGGCCCACCGCCAGCATCAGCAGGGGGGCGACTTCGTCGATCGCGACCGCCTCGAAGGCCGTGTCGCGATAGCGCAGCTGCTGCACCGGGCTCGCCAGCTCGACCGGCACCTTCAGCCGCGACGCCAGCGCGTCGTTGAGACCGGGAATGCGCGCCCCGCCGCCCGACGTGTACACGCGGCCCAACCCGCCTGCCGAGCGCGACGCCGTCGCCAGGAAGGCCGCCGCGCGCTCCACCCCCACCGCGATTTCCTCGCCCCGCGCCTCGACGTAGCCCGCCAGATCGGCGTTTTGCGTCATGCCCTGGATCGCCTTCTCGGCGTCTTCGCCCGACAGGCCTTTCTCGCGCTGCATGTCCTCACGGAAGCGGCGCGTGCCCACCGCCAGGTCCCGGGTCAGGACCGGGACGCCATCTTCCAGGATGTTCACGTTGGTCACTTCGTGGCCGATGTTCACCAGGCCCACGACGCCCTGCATCGCGTCGGGGTGGTTCAGCTCGAAGGCGTTGTGGATGGCGAAGGCGTCGACGTCGACGATGGCCGCCTCGAGCCCCGCTTCCGCCAACAGGCCGTTGCGGTTCTCCACCAACTCCCGCTTGGCCGCCACCAGGAGCACGTTCATCTGCAGCCCCTCGGCGTCGGGATCGAGGATCTGGAAGTCCAGCTCCACGTTGGCCATGTCGAACGGCACGTGCTGCTCGGCTTCCCAGCGGATCACCTCGCGGGCGTCGCCTTCTTTCATGCGGTCCATCTGAATTTTCTTGACGATCACGTCGCGGCCGCCCACCGCGGTGACGACTTTCTTCTGCTTGACGCCGGCCGTGGACAGGAGACCGCGAATCGCCTCAGAAACGATGCCCGGGTCCATGACCTCGCCCTCGACAATGGCGTCGGCCGCGACCTCGGTGGTCGCGACCTTCACCAGCTCGGGCTCGGAGCCCGAATGGTCCACCACGACCAGCTTGATGATGCCGGAGCCGATGTCGAGGCCGACCGTCGTCTTCTTTCCACCCAAAAACCCGAACAGGGCCATAGTCGCCTAGGTTAAAGCCAAACAAGAAGGGGCGAGGGCAAACTACAGTAAGCCCCGCCCCTTATCCTGTCAAGCCTCGAAGCTACTTGAAGCCTGGCCACCAACTATTGTCCCCTGCTAGACTTAGGTCACCTAAAAGAGCTGAATCCAGGACCGCGACCGCGCCAGCGAAACCGCCCCGGTGCGGTTTAACGCCTCTGTAATTGCGCACTTAGAGTAGTTCAACGTGGCGTTACCGGTCAGCGACGTCAAGTTGAGATCGACGTCGGCGGCCATGACCGCGCCCCAGAAGTGCGCATCGGTCGACCCACCACCCGCGGTCTTCAGGGCGCCGCGAATCAGCACGAGGCCGTAGTACTGGAACGACCCCTGGATCGCCAGGTCGCCGTCCACCAACAGGATGCCTTGCCCCTGAACGCCGTTCAGCGTAGTGCTACTCCCCGAGTCCGCGAGACGGACGATCGGGAAGTAGTTCCCGCAATTGGACGCGCGGTTCATCCCGTCGCCCCAGTTGACCTGATCGTTCTTATTGCAGCTGCCGTCGGCGTTGAACGAGGGCTGCGGCTTGTAGTTGTTCCCCGACAGGACGATGGTCGCCATCGACGCCAGCTCGGCGTAGTTGATATCGCCGAATTGGCTGAACGTGCTGGACTTCACGGTCGTGTCCTGCTTGACCGCGGGGGTGCCGTAGGTATGCCCTGCCGCGCCCGTGACTTGGGTCGAGTCAGGCGTGCGGATGCCGGCCTTGGTGGTGTCGCCGGTGGTGTCGCAGTTGGCGGCGCCCCACTCCGTCGGGATGTGGTCGCGCCCGTCGACGGCCGCGTTGCCGGCCAGTTTCACGTTGCCGCGCGTGGTGAGCGCACCACCGATACCGAAGTTGACCGTGCGGATGCGCAGCAGTCCACCGATGCGCTGGCGCGCGCTGGCCGACTTCTGCGTGCTCTTGATGGACTGGCTGTCGCGCCCGCTGATGTCCACCAGGTACAGCTCGCCGTTCAACTTGTAAATGTTCCCGGCGAAGGCACCCGTATGGTTGGGGATCGTGCCGGGCTCGAGGGCGTCGGGCACCGTCTGCGAGTCCGTCGGGTACATCTTACCGACGTTGCGCACGCTGGCATCCCAGCCGGCGATCAGCTCGTTCACGCCCGACTCCGCGACGCCGAACGCCTTTTGCAGGCGGCGGTTGTTCTCGGCCGTGCGCGCCTCCTGCGTGCCGGCAAACAACGCACCGGCCACCAGGGCCCCCACGACGACGAGAGCAAAGATTGCGATAGCGAGCGCCATGCCGCGCTCATTGCGAATCGTCCGCCACATACGTGACTCCTTGAGAGGTCGAGGCACTTGGGTTAGAAGCGCCGGTTGTTCCGCAACGCCACCTTCATCACGAAACTGTCGACGGGCACGCGCATGATCGAGTTCGCGTCCCGCACCTGCTGCGCCGTGCGGGCTCGCACCCGCACCTCGATGATCGCGACCTTGGTCGGATCGGTCGTCACCGTGCTGGTGCTATCGTAGTACGCCAGACTCAAGCCGTTCGACAGCACGGGGCCGATCAGCGGCTGCGTGCCGCTCGAGTTCTGATAGCCGATGTACCACGACGTGTCGCCCGCCGGCTGGTAGAGCCTGTACGTCACGCTCTCGAATCCCAGCACCGGCGAACCGTAGCTGATGTTACCCTTCCCGTTGATCTGGCCCGTCTGCAGCTTGGCGTTGACGACAAACAGATACCCGGGCTTGCCGTCCACACAGTTGCTGCTGACGTACGACACCAAGTTGGCCAGCGTCCAGCCGTCATCGAGCCGGGTGCCGTTGTCACCCTCGTAGTAAATGAGCAGCGAGTCGGTGGACGCATTGAACATGCGCGGCCCGTAAATTGGGTTCTGACGTACGTGCAGCGTGACGCCCGTGAGCAACCCACCCAGCGACGGCGTGTCGCAGATGATCGCCAGCTGCCGAATGGCGCGGATCGAGATCGACGTCGCCGACATCGCGGTGATGTCGGAGTCGGTCGCGTCCAGCGTCCGGAAGTCCGCCGGCAGAATCGTGGCGGCGGCGCGGATGTTCTGCGACAGATCCATACGGTTCATCTGCGCGCTGTACACGCGATCGTTGCTCACGAGCACCTTGTAGATGGCCGTGCTCACGACGGCGAGCAGCACCATGGCCACGAGCAACTCGACGAGTGTGAAGCCCTTCCGGCTCAGCTGCTGCATAGGATCTCGGTCTCCAGCGTGTCGGTGCGCAGCGTGCCCTGGGCGCCCTTGAACACCGAGACGACCAGGAGCGAGTACGACGAGTTGGGGCCGTTGGCGGCGTGAATCGGTACAGTGCCCCACGACCAGGTGTTGATGGCGGTCCAGGTGCTGCCGGCGTACAGGGTGTCGCTGCCGCCAGTGCGCGAGATGCATCCCTGGGGCCTGAGGACCTCCATCCGCTCGGCGGCAAAGCTCGCCGCCTTCGCCGCGCGGTTCCCGCGCGCGATCATCCGGGTCACCAAGGCGGACGTGCCGCTCAGGGCCAGGATGCCCACCGTCAGCACGAGAATCGCGATGATCACTTCGACGATCGTGAAGCCGCGTTCATTGCGAATCCGATTCATTAGTGCGTCACTTTCCCGATGGGGTTGACGACCGCGGAGTCCATGTAGGACGTGCCCGAAGCCGTGAACCGCACGATCGCCTGCGTGTAGCCGATGCTGAGCCCGCGGGGGTCGTATTGGATCGAATCCACCGTCGTCGCAATGCTCACCCCGTACCGCGCCGCCAACTGCTCCACCGACCCCAGTGTGTCCACTGCCGTCCCGACGTTGCCCGTGGCGGTCAGCTGGCACACCGTCACCCACACCGTCCCGCTAGAGCCGGCGGTGATGTGCACCACGCCCCGGCAGCCGCGCGCAATGGCGGATTGCCGCGCCTTCACGACCACCAAGGAAAGCCCCACCCGCGCCGCGCGGATGTTGGTTTTCTGGATCGCGTCGCGAATGCGAGGGATCCCGAATGACGCGATGATCCCGATGATGATCATCACGATCAGGATCTCGATGAACGTGAACCCGCGCTTATTCATGGCCCTGCCTCCTCATGTGGCATAAACACAATACAGGATACGTGCCGCAGCGTAACATATTGATTTTCAAGGCATTGCGTTACCGGCGGGGCCACCTTGGTACTGCAGAATGCTGCAGATATGCAAGAATCTGCACTATCCCATGCGGTGCCGGACCATCTTGTAAAACAGCGTCCGGAGGCTCACCCCCAAGCGTTTGGCCGCCGCGGCGCGGTTGCCATCCGCCGCATCCAGCGCAGTCTGGATGGCGCGCTTCTCGGCAGCGGAAATCTGCTCCCGCAGCTTGCCGCTTCCGGCGCCCTGCTCCACCGGGGAGCGGAGAGCGGAGAGCGGTTCGAGGTCGGCGGGCTCCAGAACCGGCTTGTTGTTCAGCACCGCCGCCCGCTCGATCGCATGCTCCAGCTCGCGGATGTTGCCGCGCCACGGTTGCTGCTCGAGCCACTGCACCGCCTCGGTGGACAGCTCGAGCGTGCGGCCCAGCCGCCGCGCCATGTCGGCCGCGAAATGCCGGGCCAGCGGCGCGATGTCCTCGCGCCGCTCCCGCAACGGCGGCAGCTCGATGATCACCACGTTGAGGCGGTAGTACAAGTCCTCGCGGAACCGGCCGGCCGCCGCTTCGGCGCCCAGGTCTTTCGCCGTAGCGGCCAACACCCGCACGTCCACGCGGCGCGACTTCTGATCCCCCACGCGCCGGATCTCGCCGTCCTGCAGCACGCGCAGCAGCTTGGCCTGCAGGCCGAGGGGCAGCTCGCCGATTTCGTCGAGCAGCAGCGTCCCAGCATTGGCCTGCTCGAAGAGGCCCGGCTTGTCGCTCGTGGCGCCCGTGAACGCGCCGCGCACGTGCCCGAACAGCTCCGATTCCAACAGGTTCTCGGGGATGGCGGCACAATTGATGGCGACGAACGGCGCCGACGCGCGCGAACTCGCCCGGTGGATGGCGCGGGCGATGACCTCCTTGCCCGTGCCGCTCTCGCCGGTGATCAAGACCGTGCTCTTGTGCTCGGCCACCCGCGCCACGAGGTCGAGCGCCGCACGCATCGCCGCGCTCTCGGCCACCACGGCCCGGACCGCGGGCCCGCCGGCGTCGAGCTGGGCGCGCAGACTCGCCACAGTGTGCCGCAGCCGTTCGCGCTCCTCGGCCTTGCGCAGGGTCAGGACCACTTCGTCGGGCCGGAACGGCTTGGGGAGGTAGTCGTACGCGCCCTCCTTCATGGCGGCGAGCGCGGCTTCTTCGCCACCGTAGGCGCTCATCATGATCACGAGCCCCGTGCCGCCGCGCTCGCGGTACGCCCGCAGGAACGCCAGGCCGTCCATCCCCGGCATGCGTACGTCGCACAGCACCAGGTCGACGGGCTCGGTCGTCGCGCGCTCCAGCGCGCGCTTGGCATCGCCCTCCGCGGCCACGTCGTAGCCCGCGTCGGACAGGAGCAGCCCGAGCGATTGGCGCAGCCCCGGTTCGTCGTCGACCACCAAGACGCGCATCACCGGGCCGCCGGGAAGAAGAGTTTGAACGCCGCGCCGCCTTCGCGCGCGCCGTCCACCCACACGACGCCGCCCATTTCTTCCACGGACCGCGCCACGATCGCGAGCCCGAGGCCCGTGCCCCGCCCCGGGGCCTTGGTGGTGTAAAACGGCTCGAACACGGTTCGCCGGTCCGCCGGGGGCACGCCGGGTCCCGAGTCCGCCACGAACAGCAGAGCGCCGACCACTCCCGGCGCGAACTCCACGCGGGACGGCCGGCGCTCGGCGTGGCGCGGGAACGCCGTGGCGATGTGGTCGGTCGCGCGGTGCGGCGGAACGTGGCCGGGCTCGTACGCCCAGCGGCGGGCGC
>WNFG01004771.1_pt1 | contig 11388 bp, 9 predicted proteins | sample 5400431 | NCBI WGS metagenome assembly WNFG01 (sample SAMN13153346, study PRJNA577476) | soil metagenome | isolation source: 120 cm saprolite under Douglas fir tree site 2 hole 3 replicate 2 | place: USA:California | collected 2015-04-18
CTCGACGCCAAGGCCGCGGCGCAAGGCATCGTCGACAAGATCGCCGGTCCGCTGAAAATGAGCCCGACCGCCGCGGCGCAGGCGATCGTCGACATCGCAGTCTCCAAGATGTCGCTCGCCGTGCGCGAGGTCTCGGTCGCGAAGGGCTACGATCCGCGCGACTTCGCCCTGGTCGCCTCGGGCGGCGCGGGACCTTTGCACGTGATGGCGATCGCGCGCGAGTTGCACATCCCCAAGGTGATCGTGCCGCTTTACCCCGCGCATTTCTCCGCGCTCGGCATGCTGGCCGCGGACGAGCGCCACGATTTCATCCGCACCTTCTACGCCGATCTCGGCGCAGTCGATTTCCGGCAGCTCGAACGCACGGTAGAGGAGATGGCGGCTGAATCCGCCTCGGCGCTGGCGAACAAGAAGGGCGCGGAGCACAGGATCCATCTGGATCTGCGCTACGTCGGCCAGGAATTCACGCTTTCCGTGCCTGTCGCGGAAAGAGAGATCAAAGCGGAGGACCGCCGGGCCATCCGCGCGGCGTTCGACCGGCTCTACGATCAGCGCTACGCCCACCATTCGCCGGAGGAGCCCGTGGAAATCGTCAATATCCGGCTCGCCGTGATCGGCAAGCGCGCGAGGATGACGCTCCCCCGCCTCTTCGCGAAGGGCCGGGCCAAGGCCTATCGAAAGGCAGAGGTGCATCTGGGCGATTCGGCGCGTCCGGTATCCTGTCCGGTATACCGGCGCGAAGAGCTCGGGGCGGGCGCGCGCCTGCCGGGGCCGGCCCTGGTGCGCGAGCACGGGACGACCACGGTGCTTTTCAAAGGCGACGTTTGCAGCGTCGCCAGGACCGGCGAGCTCCTGATCTCGGTGAGAGGCGCGGCGTGAGCACGAAACTGGATCCGGTGACGCTCGAAGTCATCCGCAACGCGCTGCCCGCGATCGCCAACGAGATGGCGGTGGACCTGCAGCGCACTTCGTACAACATGATGATCTACGAGGTGCGCGACTTCTGTACCGCCCTCGTCAATGTCGACGGGGAGCTGATCAGCCAGAACGTCGGGGGCGTTTCCCATTTCGTCGCGGACCTGGGCGTCATCATCACCGACGCTGTGAAGCGCTACGGCCGGAAGGGTTTCAAGCCGGGCGACGTCATCATCACCAACCACCAGGCGGTGGCGGGGCAGCACCTTAACAACGTCGTGATCTACCTCCCGTACTTCTTCAAGGGCGAGCTGCTCGCGTTCGCCATGGTGCGGGCGCACTGGATCGACGTCGGCGGGACGAGCACCGGCTTCGGCGCGGGGCCCGAAGTGCCGGACCCCTGGCAGGAAGGCCTGCAGCTCGACCAGCTCAAGATCTACGACGGCGGCAGGCTCGACAAGACGCTCCACCGTGTCATTCGCGACAACATCCGTTTTCCCGAATCTTCGCTGGGCGATATGAATTCGCAGATCGCCTCCTGCAAGCTGGGGATCCGGCGCCTCGACGAGCTCGTGCGCAAGTACGGCAAGGGCACGCTTCTCAAGGCTACCGCGCGCATCTTCGACGAGACCGAGAGGAAGTGCCGCAACTTCGTCGCAAGACTCGCCGACGGCGTGTACGAGGCGGAGTCGTTCTTCGACGACGACGGCGTCACGCCGGACGAGCGCGTGCGCATCCACGCCAAGGTGACGGTGAAATCGGGAAACATGACCATCGATCTCTCGGGCTGCTCGGCGGAGCGCAAGGCGGCGGTCAATTCGCGCACGCTTGCCGGGGCGCGCGTCGCTTACAAGGCGCTCACCGGGCCGCTCGACCCGGTGAACGAGGGCTCGTTTCGCGCGCTCGAGGTGATCATCCCCGAAGGCAACATCATGATGGCGCGCTACCCTGCGCCCATGGCCGGCTGGAGCATCTTCGTCCCGACCGTCGTCGAGACCATCATCAGCTCGCTCGCTCAGGCGATGCCGGACAAAATTCCGGCCGCGCATCACGCGCTCCTCGGAGGCTCGGTGGTGTTCTTCGGCGTTCATCCGAAGAGCAGGCGCCGCTTCGTCGTGCAGAGCATCGAAGGCGGCGGCTGGGGCGGCCGTCCGTTCGAGGACGGCGAATCGGCCACGGTTTCCGTTTGCCAGGGCGACGTGCGCAACGGCTCGATCGAGGGCATCGAGATGAAATGCCCGGTGCTCGTAAAGGCCCGCGCGCTGCGGCGCGATTCCGCGGGCGCGGGCAAGTTCCGCGGCGGCCTCGGCATCGACATGGAGGTGCGCAACTTCGTCGACGGAAAATGGAACTTCGAGCGCGCGAACCGCCGCGGGTGTCCCGCGTGGGGCCTGTGGGGCGGCGGACCCGGCGAAAGCGGAGGCTACTACCTGCGCAGCCCCGGGGAGAGCGAATACCGAATGATGCACGGCAGCCACAAGCCGGTGAGCGCGAATTCCGATGTCATCGTGCGCACCGGGGGCGGCGGCGGATGGGGCGAGCCGCTCGAGCGCGACCCGGAGCGCGTGCGCTGGGACGTGCTGGAGGAGTTCGTGTCGAAGGAGGCGGCGCGCGACCTGTACGGCGTGGCGCTGAAGGAAGATCTTTCGGTCGACCAGGCCGCGACCCGCGAACTGCGGAGGAAACTCGGCCGCGCAGCATGACGGTTCTCGAGCAACTGGGCGCCCATGTCGCCCGCGGCGGCGTCGCGCCGGCGCGCGAGGCGCTGCGGCTCCACGTCGCGGACACCGTGGGCGCTTGGATCGCGGGCAGCGCAACGCCGGAAGGGCGCGCGTTGCTGAAGTTCGGCGCGAATCGCGACGCCATGCCCGATCGCGTCGCTGTGCACTGTGCGCTCGCGCGCCTCTCCGAAATCGACGACATTCACCTTGTCTCGGCCACGACACCCGGCGCGCTCGTCGTTCCGGCGGCGCTGACGATCGCCGCTTCGCTCGGCCTGGAGGGCGCGGCGCTCGGCGAAGCGATCGCGGTCGGCTACGACGCGATGGTACGGCTGGGCGCAGCCCTGGACGGACCCGCGATTCTGTACCGCGGCATCTGGCCGACCTGCGTCGCCGCGCCGTTCGCGGTGGCCGCAGTCGCCTCGCGCCTTCTGGGTCTGACGGAGACGCAGGCGGTCCACGCGCTCGGCATCGCGCTCGTCCTCGCGTCGCCCGGAGTCGGGCGTCCAAGCGGCACCACGACATCGCGCTGGCTCGCGATCGGGAACGCCGCGCGCAATGGCGTCACCGCCGCGCTGTCGGCGCAGAGCGGTTTCACCGCAGATCTGGGCATCTTCGAAGGGGAATTCTTTTCCTCGATCTACGGCCTCTCGCCGAATCACGCGGGGCTCCTGGACGATCGCCCTGTGCTGAGCGAAGTGAGCTTCAAGCCCTGGTGCGCGGCCCGCCAGACGATGGCCGCCACCCAGGCGCTCAAGGAGATGATCGAATCCGGCGTGTCGCCTTCCGAAATGACCAAGCTCGTCGTGGGGGTGCCTCCGCCGACCTTGCGCATGATCGACCATGGAGTTGTTTCCGGCGACCGGGCTTCGCACCTGACGAGCGTCGGGTATCAAATGGCCTTGGCAGCTTTTGCCCCCGAGGGCGCTCTGGACGTAAAGGAAGCGCCGAAGGCGATCTCCGAAAAAATCAGGATCTTCATGTCCAGAGTGACCGTGAAGGCGGATGAGGATCTGCTTGGACACTATCCCAAGTCCTGGCCGGCGCGCCTGGTTGTTTCGGTTCCGTTGGGAAGGCAGGAGAAGCTCGTCCTTCACGTTCCAGGCGATCCGGAGCGGCCGTTCGACGAGCCGCAGGTCTCGAAAAAATTCCGGCGGGTGACCGCGCCGATCTCGGGCAAGCTTGGCGCGAATGCCCTGCTTTCCCACAGTCTGGCCGTGCTCGATGGGTCGCCGAAGGCGCTGCTCGCCGAGATCGAGCGCGCTTGCGCTGAGTGGAGCCGGTAGTTACGAGAACGCCTGGATTCCCGTCTGAGCCCGACCCAGTATCAAAGCGTGGATGTCGTGCGTGCCCTCGTAGGTGTTCACCACCTCGAGGTTCACCATATGGCGCACCACGCCGAACTCGTCCGAAATCCCGTTACCGCCCAGCATATCGCGCGCGAGGCGCGCGATATCCAGCGCCTTGCCGCATGAGTTGCGTTTCATGATCGAGGTGATCTCGGGCGTATCGGTGCCTTCGTCCTTCATGCGGCCGAAGCGCAGCACGCCCTGCAGACCCAGGCAGATTTCGGTCTGCATGTCGGCGAGCTTCTTCTGGATCAGCTGGTTCGCGGCGAGCGGCCGGCCGAACTGCTTGCGATCGAGCACGTACTGGCGCGCTCGGTGCCAGCAATCTTCCGCAGCGCCGAGCGCGCCCCAGGCGATGCCGTAGCGCGCAGCGTTCAGGCAGGTGAAGGGGCCCTTCAGGCCTTCGACGCCGGGGAGCAGGTTCTCTTCCGGCACGAACACCTCGTCCATCACGACCTCGCCGGTGATCGAGGTGCGCAGGCCCACTTTGCCGTGGATCGCCGGAGCGGAGAGCCCCTTCGCGCCTTTTTCGGCGAGGAAGCCGCGGATGCGTCCGTCCTCGGTCTTCGCCCAGATGAGAAATAGATCGGCGATCGGCGCGTTGCTGATCCAGGTCTTGGAGCCCGAGAGGCTGTAGCCGCCCGGGACTTTCTTCGCCCGCGCCTGCATGCTCGCCGGATCGGAGCCGTGGTTGGGCTCGGTCAAGCCGAAGCAGCCGATCAGCTCGCCCCTGGCGAGCTTGGGCAGGTACTTCTTCTTGTGCGCGTCCGATCCGAACTCGTGGATCGGCGTCATGACGAGGGAGCTCTGCACGCTCATGGTCGAACGGTAGCCGGAATCCACGCGCTCGAGCTCGCGCGCGATCAGCCCGTAGCTCACGTAGTTGATGCCGGCGCCTCCGTATTCGGCGGGAAGCGTGGGTCCCAGGAACCCGAGCGCGCCCATCTCGCGCAGAAGCGAGGGATCGGCCTTCTCGTGGCGAAACGCCTCGAGAACGCGCGGCGCGAGCTTGCCTTGAGCGTAGTCGCGCGCCGCGTCGCGCACCATGCGTTCCTGTTCGGTGAGCTGCGCCTCGAGCAGCAGCGGATCGTGCCAGGCGAACTCGGCTTTCTTGGGCTTGGCTTTGAGCGGGGCGTTCATGCAGCTGTCTCCGGTGACGATCTCGAAAAAAATCAGGCCTCGGCACTCAGCAATGATACGCCGAGCATGGCGCGGCGCTTCAGCCACGGGCTCGGGCGATAGCGCGGGTCGCCGTAGAATTCGTGCAGCGCTTCCAGTATGTCGAGTACGGTCCCCGCTCCGATCGCGTCGCCCCAGGCGAGCGGCCCCTGCGGATAGCCCAGGCCGAGCGTCACGGCCAGATCGACGTCGGCGGGCGAGGCGATGCGCTGCTGCGCGATGTCGCAGGCGATGTTGACGATCTGAGCGATCACGCGCTGCGCTACGAATCCCGGGGAGTCGTGAATGATCGAGACGGGAACGCCGTCGCCGGCAAAGAGGCCGTGAGCCGCATCCCTCATCTGAGCGCTCGTGACCGGCGTCGTCATCAGGGTGCGGCGCTTGTCCAGTCCCAAAAGGCAGTCGACGGCAACGGTTCGCGCGGGGTCCAGCTCCAGCTCGATTGCCATCGAAGTTGCGTCGTCGCCGATCGGTGCGACTAGGCAGAGCGATTCGCGCCACGGCCGGCGGCCGCTGTCGATCTCCACGTCCAGATTCGCGACGCATCTCGATAGTTCCACGCCCAAGTCTATCGGGCTGATCCAGACGCGTCTTGGCCTTGCCGCCGGCGCCGTTGGCTCGGGAATTTCTTTTTTCCCGCCCTCTTCATAGCGGTAGAAGCCGCTGCCCGATTTGCGTCCGAGGAGGCCCGCGGCGACGCGCTGGCCGGTGAGGGGCGAGGGGCGATAGCGCGGCTCCTCGTAGTACTGGCGGTAGATCGATTCCATCACCGGGTGCGAGACGTCCAGGCCCGTCAGGTCGAGCAGCTCGAAGGGTCCCAGGCGGAAGCCGGCGCAATCGCGCAGGATGCGGTCGATCTCGTGGAATTCCGCGATGCCTTCCCCGAGAATGCGCAACGCCTCGGTGCCGTAGCCCCGCCCGGCGTGGTTGACGATGAAACCGGGCGTGTCCTTCGCGCGCACCGGCTTGTGCCCGCAACGCAGCGCGAGCGCTTCGAGTGCCTCGCCGGCCCAGGGGGCGGTCAAGAGGCCGTCCACCACCTCGACGACTTTCATCAGCGGCACGGGGTTGAAGAAATGAAATCCGGCGATGCGCTCGGGCCGCTTGCACGCCGCAGCGATCGCGGTGATCGAAAAGGACGAAGTGTTGGATGCCATCAGGCAGTCCTCGGACACGATTTCTTCCAATGAGCGGAACAGCTCGCGCTTGGTCTCCAGATTCTCCGCCACCGCCTCGATGACGATGGGGCAGGAAGCGAGCGCTTTGAGCGAACCGAGGAGGACGAGGTTCGCCTCCGCCCGCTCGACCGCGTTCCGGTCGAGGCGGCCTTTTTCGGCGAGCCTGGCGAGCTGCGCGGAAACGGAGTCCTTCGCCTCTCGCGCGGCACCCGGGCGGCTGTCGTGGAGCAGCACGCGGATGCCCGCCTGCGCCGCGATCTGGGCGATGCCGCGTCCCATGACGCCGGTGCCGATTACCGCCAGGCTGAGATCGGGTCGGGAAACGTCGAGGGGCATTGGGAAAGGCGGAAAAGGGCCGATTTTACGTGTTTCGATCGGATCCCGCGGCGCGTTGACGTTCCAGCGCGTTTTCGGCAAGCTTGCGCGGTTCGGCTACCGGAGGAAGAGCCGCATGCATTCACTGGCACGCATCGCTGTGCTCGGGCTCGTCTTGCCGCTGTCGGCGATGGCGCAGGAATTTCCTTCGCGGCCGATCACGCTGATCTGCCCCTGGCCCGCGGGCGGCTCGACCGATACCCATCTGCGGCGCTTCGCCGAGATCGCCGCGAAATACGTCGGCCAGCCGGTTCTGATCGAGAACCGGCCCGGCGGCGGCGGGACGATAGGGCCGGGCCACGTCGCGCAGACCGCCAAGCCCGACGGCTATACGCTTTCGCAGATGCACATGGGCGCCTTCCGCATCCCGCACATGCAGAAGCTCCCCTGGGACCCGGTGCGCGACTTCACTTACATCATCGGTCTGTCGGGCTACACCTTCGGCGTGGTGGTGAAGAGCGATTCGCCGTTCAAATCCTTTCGCGATCTCCTCGACTATGCCAGGGCCCATCCGGGAAAAATGTCCTACGGGTCGACCGGAACGGGCACGTCGCCGCATCTGCTGATGGAGGAAGTGTCGCTCAAAACCGGCGCCCAGTTCCTCCACGTGCCGTTCAAGGGCAACGCCGACTCCACGCAGGCGCTCCTGGGCGACCACATCATGGCGCAGTCGGACTCCAGCGGCTGGGGGCGCTTCGTCGACGCTGGCCAGTTCAGGCTGCTGGTCACCTTCGGGAACCAACGCACCAAGCACTGGCCGAGCGTGCCCACCGCGAACGATCTGGGCCTGGACATGGTTTACAGTTCTCCCTACGGGATCGTCGGCCCGCGTGGCCTGGAGCCGCGCGTCGTGAAGATCCTGCACGACGGCTTCAAGAAGGCGCTCGACGACCCCGAGCAGCTGAAGGTGCTCGATCAACTGGATCAGGAGCTGTGGTACCAGTCGAGCGAGGACTACGCGAAGTACGCCCGCGAAACCCTGCAGAAGGAGCGGGCGCTGATCGAGCGGCTGGGGCTGCTCGCAAAATAGAGAAGCGGAACGAGGAGGCTGCCATGTTCAACAAGATCCTGCTGGCGTACAACGGCTCGCGTGAAGGCAAGTCGGCCTTGCTCGCCTGCGCCGAGATCGCCAAGTTCGCAAAATCGGAAACACACCTCCTCGCGGTGGCCGGGATGCCCTCGAGCATGTTCCTGACCGAAGGCTTTCTGCCCGAGGAGCTCCTCGAAGAGGAGAAGAAGCGTGCTCAGGAAATCCTGAACGAAGGCATCGCCCAGCTCAAGAAGAAGGGCTTCACCGTCGCCGGGCACCTGGCGGTCGGCGAGCCGGTGGAAGAAATCAGCCGCCTCGCGGCGGAGCTCAAGTGCGACCTCATCGTGGTCGGACACAAGCAGAAGGCGGCGTTCGGCTCGCGCTGGTGGCGCGGATCGGTGGGGAAGACGCTGCTCGATCACGCGCCGTGCAGTATTTTTGTGGCGCAGACGCGGGATTGATTTTCACGCCCGGGACGCCGGGCGAAGCCAAGGGGGCGCGTTCGCGCTCCGTTCAACCGTTTTTTCCGTCGGGCGTTATCGCCCATGTGTACTCACTGGGCACCGAGCAATGTGGTGGCAACTCTCCCGCACCATCGACGCGTTCCTATCGAAGGCTTCATGAGCCGCGCCGTGGTTCCCGCCGAGCGGATCGCGCAGTCGATTATCGTGCTGCGCGGCCATAAGGTTATGCTCGATGCCGACCTCGCCGCACTCTATGGCGTCCAGACTCGGGCGCTCAACCAAGCGATCAAGCGCAACCTCGATCGATTTCCCGCCGATTTCATGTTTCGGCTCTCGGCTCGGGAGCTCGAGACTTGGAGATCACAAGTTGTGATCTCCAAACCGAGCGCAAAGATGGGGTTGCGTCGGGCGCCCTTCGCCTTCACAGAGCACGGCGCGCTCATGGCGGCCACTGTCCTCAATTCCACGCGCGCCGTCGAGATGAGCCTGTACGTTGTGCGCGCCTTTGTACGCCTGCGCGAGACACTCGCCGCGCACAAGGAACTTGCCACCAAGCTCCAAGATCTGGAGCAGAAGACCGAGGCGCTCGCACTCAAGCACGACACCAACGCCGCCAACACCCGCGCCCAACTCAGACAGGTATTTGAGGCCCTCCGCGAACTGATGAGCCCGCCCGAACCAAAGCGCCGGCCCATCGGGTTCGTCACGCCAGAAGACAAGAAGCGCGGCTAAACCGCACAGACGGACAGGCACCGCCGGCATTGGTCTGGACGAGATCGCCGATGGGATCGTCGCGTCCCTGCTTACGCTCTCACCGCATAGGGTCGCCGCATTTGCTGCGCGAACCACTCGAAATCCGCCACCGCGATCTCTTTCGACGCGATGTCACGCAGGGCCTCCTTTAGGCTCACAAGGGGTACGTAATCGTCTGGGAGAAGAACCAGTTCTTTCCGCAGTCGGTCAGGGCCACTGATACGGAGCGCGCAGAGACTTGATTCGCGTTCGCCCCAGCAAGACCAGGAGACTTTGAACCGGTCGCGTATTGCGACCGGTTCTTAGAAGCACCGCGATCCGCGTTCTGGGGGATCTCGTGTTTCAGCTCTCGGCCGGAGGGTTTGTCAACTTGAGGTCGCAATTTGCGACCTCAAGTTGGGGCGGCAACCGCATCACTATTCAGCCTTGATCGTATTCACCAGCACTCCGATCTTGCTCACTTCGACCTCCACCGTGTCGCCGGGCTTCATCCACACCGGGGGAGTGCGGCGCGCGCCGACGCCGCCGGGCGTGCCGGTGACGATGACGTCGCCCGGCTCCAGGGTGGTGAAGGTCGAGATGTAGTGGACGAGCCGCGGGATGCGGTGAATCATCTGCTCGGTGGTGGCGTGCTGCATGACCTGGCCGTTGAGCCGCGTCTCGAGCGTCAGTTCCTCGCCGTCCGCGATCTCGCTGCGCGTGACCATCCACGGGCCGAATCCGCCGGTGCGGTTGAAGTTCTTGCCCGCGGTCCACTGCAGCGTGTGGCGCTGCCAGTCGCGTACCGAGCCGTCGTTGTAGCAGGCGTAGCCCGCGATGTGCTGCCAGGATTTTTCCTGCGGGATGCGCCGCCCCGCTTTTCCGATGATCACCGCGATCTCGCCTTCGTAGTCGAGGTTGGTCGATTCCGCCGGCATGAGGATAGGCTGCTTGTGCCCGACTTGAGACTCCGGAACGCGGATAAAGAGCGCGGGGTTCTCGGTCTTGTCGCGCCCGGTCTCCATGCGGTGCTCTTCGTAGTTCAAGCCGACGCAGACGATCTTTCCCGGGTTCTGGATCACCGGAAGGAAAGTCACCTTGGAGAGCTTGAGATCGGCTTTCTTCGCGCCTTTCGAGATTTTCTCGGCTTGATCGAGCGCGCCGCCGGCGAGCAGGGCGCGCAGGTCCGGATACTTCTTGCCGATGCGGCGCGTGAGATCGACGATTCCGTCGCCGATGACGACGCCGTAGCCGGCGCCTTTGGGAGTGCGGTAACTGACGAGCTTCATTGTTTTTCTCCGCTGCCTGAAGCGCGCTAGTTTAGCGCAAGGCTCAGAAGCGCATGGTCGCTCCGGCGACGAAGGCCCAATCCACGCTCAACTGGGTGCCGTTGTAGAAGCGGTAGATCGGCAGCTGCACGAAGCTGTAGAGCTGGAAGTCGTGCGTGATCGAGTAGGCGAGCCCCGGGCTGAGAAACACGGTCCGCGAGCCGCTCAGATCCGGCTCGGAGTTCGCGCCGGAGTCCTTGCCCTTGATCATCGCATTGACTTGGAGCAGGGCCTGGAAATCATGAGCGAGCGGATAACGATAACCCACGTTGAGCTGGAACTGATTGCCGGGTTTGTACGCCTCCTTGGTGCTCACGGGCTGCTGATAGAGCGCCTGGACGGACCAGCTCGAGTCCTGGTGGATGCCCGGCGCCGAGTAATACCCGCCCAGCACGGCATCGGTGCTGCCCGTCCCGGGCTGCAGCATGCGCTCGGCGCCGGCGCCGTCGGCGTTGCTCACTCGGTAGCTTCCCGTCGGCAGCTTCAGGCCGAAAATGAGTCCGGTGTTCACGACCGGGTTCTTCTCGTTGTCGAGGTGATAGTAGCCCAGCACGCGCGCATCGCCCGCCTTGGTGAAGTCCCATTTCTCGAACGTTGCGGCGCCCGTGGGGTCGGCGATGTGCGAGTGCGAGCGGCTCACGACGGGCAGCGAGGCTGAGACCGTCCAGTTCTTGGTCAACGCGTAATCCAGGGTGCTCACCCAGTTGCGGTTGATGGTACGCAGCTCGGTGATGTCGGCGGTATCGTCGGCCTGCGCAACCCTCTTGGTGCCGGACTGGAGGTGCTTCTGGTCGACGAATTCGAAATGCATGTCCAACCGGGCGGTGCCGGGTTCGGCTGCGACGCCCTGCGTCGACCAGTTGGTGTTGAGCACGCAGAAAGCCGCGCCGCAGGACGCTTGCGCGGTGCCGGCGGCAACGAGGAGCGCGACGCCTCCCGAGCACGCGATTGCAAATCGCTTATTCATTTCTTTTCCTCCTGAAATCTTGAGTCGCGCGCCGGTCCGTTCAGAGCCCAAGCACGCGCAAAAAGCCTACGGCCGCAGCCGTACGCTATGGAACAGCGGGAATCAGGAGAAGTAAGGCGGGGCGCGCGGGGGCGCGGCGGGGTCGAGCGC
>WNFG01018311.1_pt1 | contig 11387 bp, 8 predicted proteins | sample 5400431 | NCBI WGS metagenome assembly WNFG01 (sample SAMN13153346, study PRJNA577476) | soil metagenome | isolation source: 120 cm saprolite under Douglas fir tree site 2 hole 3 replicate 2 | place: USA:California | collected 2015-04-18
CGCTGGACGAATTCCGGCATGACGTTTTCGTCGAGCACCAGATTGGCAAGCACGATGGTCGGCACGCGCACGAAGGCGCGATAAACCAGCTCGGTGATGAGCGCCGCCTTGTAGGCGACCACCGTCGGAACGCCGGCGAGCGCGAGCTCGAGCGTGACCGTGCCCGAGGCGGCGAGCGCGGCTCGCGCCTGCCGGAACGCGGCCAGTTTCTCCAGCCGGTCGACCGCGATGCGCGGCTGCACCGTCCAGGACGCCGTCTTTGCCTGCACCCGCCCAACGAGATGCGGCACGGTCGGCAATACCGCCTCGATCGGCCCACATCGGTCGGCGACCCGCGCCAAGGCGGCTCCGAACACGTCGAGATGGCGCGCGATCTCCCCCGACCGGCTGCCGGGCAGCGCCAGGACGATGGGCGGCGCGGTCTCGCGCCGTCGCGTCTCTTCGGCATTCGGCCGCAAGGACGCGATGTCCTCCGAGAGCGGGTGACCGACATAAGTACATGGCGGGCCGCCGAGCTGCGCGTGCGTTTCGGGCTCGAACGGCAGCAGCGCAAGCACATGGTCGACGTAAGCGCGCATCGCCTCGGCGCGCCCGCGCCGCCACGCCCACACCGACGGCGATACGTAGTTGACGATCGGGATGTCGGGCGCCGCCGCCCTCACCCGGCGCGCCACCCGATGGGTGAAGTCCGGGCTGTCGATGATCACCAAAACGTCCGGCCGTGCCGCGATCGCTCGATCGGCCGTCTCACGGATATGGCGCAGGATCATCGGAAGCCGCCGCGGGATGGCGGAGAATCCGATGATCGCGAGATCGTCGATCGCAAACGGGCTGTGCACGCCGCGCGCCGCCATCTCGCGACCGCCCACGCCTTCGAACTGCACGTCGGATCCGAGACGGCGCGACAGCGCCTGCATCAGCGCGGCGCCCAGCCGGTCGCCCGATTCCTCGCCGGCGACGAGGAAGACTTTCATGCGCTACCCGGCGCAGCGCCGGCCGGCACGCCAGCTACGAACATGCCGCGCTCGTCGGCGAGTTGGGCCACGCGGTTCGGCTCGGCGACGATCGTCTCCCCGGCAACGACCGCAAGGCCGGCGAGGCCGGCGCGCGCCACTCGCTCGATCGTCGTCGGTCCGATGGTCGGCAGGTCGAAGCGGCGATCCTGCGCGGGTTTTGGCGCCTTGACGAGCACACCACGCTGCATCGGCGACCGGATGCGGCCTGACGCGCGCATGTCGGCCACGCGATCGAGGAGGCCATCGGTGCCTTCCGCACCCTCGATCGCCAGCACGTGCCCGTCCGCGATCACGACCGCCTGGCCGACGTCATAAGGACCGATGGCGGCGAGCAGCGCGAGGGCGCGCGTGATGTCTTCCCGGTCGCGCGCGGCGGGCTCGCCGCGGCCCAATACTCCGGTCGGCATCAGGATGTCCGGCGCCACCTCGTGCGCGCCGACCAGCCGGAAGCCGTGATCCTCGAAGATGCGCGCGATGCCCGACAGGAGGTGATCGTCGCCACCGCGGAACGCGCGAAGAACGCGCGGCAGCGCCCGCAGCGTGAACCAGTCGAACCGGAGGCGGGTGAGCGACGGCCGCACAAGCGTGCCGATGAAAACGAGATCGCGGCAGCCTTCGTCCCGCGCAAAACGCATGATGCGGCCCAGCTGGCCGGGCGCGACCCAATGATGGCGATAGCGCGCGACGGCGGTCGTGTCGGCCCAATCCCGCAGCGCCAGCAGCACGACAGGCCGGCCGCGCCGCGTGAGCGAATCCGCGACCGCGAACGGCAAGGTGCCGGCGCCGCAGATGAGGGCCACCGGAGCGGCGGCATCGCCCGATGAAGCTCCCGATGACGCGTCGTGGCTATCGAGGAGCGAGGCCATGCGGCTCAGTCCCCGGCGGTCGCGCCCGGCTGGCACAACGGCCGATGATGCCCCGCGCGAATGAACGCAATGATCTGCTGGACCAGATCGTCCTCGGCGAATTCCTGCGCCGCCTGCTCGACCCGGTCGGCAAACTGGCCGGACTCGAGGAAGAGCTTGTGATAGGCGCGGCGCAGGCTGTTTCAGGCCGGACAGCTTGGCATAGTCGCCGCTCGCCAGGCCGAAGGGAATGACGTCCGCGCGCACGCCCGTGAGCGCGCCGATCATCGCGTAGGAGCCGACGCGGCAGAACTGATGCACGGCGGACAGGCCGCCGATCACCACGCCGTCGCCGATCACGCAGTGGCCGCCCAGAGGCACGCAGTTCGCGAACACGACGTCGTTCCCCACCTGGCAGTCATGGGCGATATGGCTGTTCGCCATGAAGAAGCCGCGGTCGCCGACGGTCGTCACGCCGCCGCCGTCCTCGGTCCCGAGGTTCATGGTGACGCCTTCGCGAATGTCGCAATCGGCGCCGACGACCAGGCGGGTCTCGCCGCCACGGTAGCGGGTCGACTGCGGCGGCGTGCCGAGCGATGCGAATGGATAGATCACGGTGCGCGCACCGACTGCGGTCTGGCCCATGATGCTGACATGCGCCACGAGGCGGCAGCCGTCGCCGAGGGTCACGCGCGGTCCCACCACGCAGTAGGGGCCGATCTCGACGTCCTTGCCGATCACCGCACCGGAGGCGATGCGGGCGCTGGGATCGATCGCTCCCATGCGGCCCTCAAGCATCGCGGGTCATGGCGCCGACCTCGGCTTCGGCGACGAGCTCGCCCGCAACCTTGGCCTCGCCGCGGAACCACCACATGGTCCGGCGTTGGGCAATCTTGGTCACGTGATATTCGATGGTGTCGCCCGGGATCACGGGCTTGCGAAACTTCGCCTTGTCGATCGTCATGAAATAGACGAGCTGAGGTTTGCCGGCGAGGTTTTTTGCGAGGATGCAGATCGCGCCCGCGGTCTGCGCCATGCCTTCGATCAGGAGAACGCCGGGGAATACCGGATTGCCCGGAAAGTGTCCCTGAAACTGCGGCTCGTTGGCGGTGACGTTCTTGATGCCGATGGCGGACTGATCGCCGCGGATGTCGATGATCCGATCCACCAGCAGGAACGGATAACGGTGGGGTAGCGCGCTGAGTATTTTCTGAATATCCGCCGCGCCGATGCTCTCGCCCGTCATTCCTCGCCCTCAGCCTTGTCGCGGCCGCCTCGGCGCGTGGCCTCACGCACCATGCGCGCCAGAATGGCCTCCGCCCGGAGCCACTCGCGCAGCGGCCGCGCCGGAAAGCCGCCCCAGTGGACGCCGGCGGGCACGTTCGAGATCACCCCGCCGCGCGCCGCGACGATCGTACCGGCGCCAATCGACAGATGGTCGGCCACACCCACCTGCCCGCCCAGCATAGCGTAATCCCCGATCTCGACGCTGCCTGAAATGCCGGTCTGGGAGACGATGAAGCAATGCCGTCCGATCCAGCAATTGTGGCCGATCTGGACGAGATTATCGATCTTCGTCCCCTCCCCGATCACGGTATCACGGCTGGCGCCGCGATCGATCGTCGTATTGGCGCCGATTTCGACGCTGTCCTGGATAATGACGCGCCGCGTCTGCGGAATCTTGATGGGCCCTGCCTTGTCGGGCAGAAATCCAAATCCGTCCTGACCGACCCGGCATCCCGGATGGATGATGACGCGGTCGCCGATCAGCGCGTGCATGATCGAGGCGCCGGCGCCGATCGCGCAGTTGCGCCCGATCCGTACCCCCGGCCCTATCACGGCATTCGCAGCAATCACCGTGCCCGCGCCGATCTCGGCGCCGGCGCCGACCACGACGCCCGGATCGATCGAGACGCCGTTCTCGACACGAGCGGTCGGGTGCACCGTCGCTCCCGGCGCGACGCCTTCGGCTCCGAACAGCGACGACGGACGCAAGGCGGTCGGAAAAAGAGCGCGCGCGACCGTGACGAACGCACGATAGGGCTCGGCGGCGCGCAGCGCGGCGACATGGCTCGGCACGTGCGGCTCCAGTCGCGCCGCCAGCAGGCAGGCGCCGGCGCGCGTCGCGGCAAGCTGGCCGCCGTATTTGGCGTTGTCGAAAAAGGCAAGGTCGGACGGCGCGGCGCGATCGAGCGGCGCCACATTGCTGATCGGCCGATTGAGATCGGCGCCGGGGTGAGGCTCGGCGCCGGTCAGGGCCGCGATCTCACCGACCGTCAGGGCTTTGGAGGCTTTGAAGAACAACGGCTCGCTCATGCCACCCGTTCCGTGGCCGGCCGGTCGGACGTCAGAATTTCGTCCCGCCGCCGAACCGGAACAGCTGCAGACGGTCGTAGGGCTGCTTGGTCAGCGCATACGCGAGGTCGAAACGCAGCGGACCGAAGGGCGAATCCCAGATCAGGCCCACGCCGGCGGACGAACGCACCATGGTGTCGTTGCAGTTCTGTCCGGGCGTGCCGCCGATGCACGTGGTCATTTGGCGCGAAGAACAAGGGCGTCTGGAACTCAACCGTGGACGCCCAGTAGAGCGATCCGCCGAGCGCGTCGTTGTTGGTGCCTGAGGTCAGGTCGCGCGGTCCGAAGCCGGCCGGCGCAAAGCCACGCACCAGGTTCGGCCCGCCCTGGAAGTGATCGAGCATGCGCAGCTCGCTGCCGCCCCAGCCCGCCGCATGACCCGTCTGGAAGCGGAAGAGGCCGATCACGTCGGGCAGGACCTCGTGGTACATGCGGGTGTCGATTATGGTCTTGATGAAGCGCACGTCGCCGCCGACGCCCGCAAAGTCCTGCGTCACGCTGAAGATGAGGCCGCTCGTCGGATTGCGGTTGTTGTCGAGCGTGTTGTAGGTGAACCCGTATCCCACCATCGAGACGAACACCGGACCCGCCGCGAGCTCCTTGCGGACCGCAAGCGAAGCTTCGCCGTCCTGGAAGCAGTTCTGCGTGAACGGCAAGCCGGTCGCCGGATCGGTCCGGCCCTGCTGGTCCGGCGTCGGAAACGTGCCGTTCGCGCTGCTCGGATTGATATTGTTACAGTTCATGAACTGCTGGGGCAGCGAGATCTTCTGCTGATACGCCGTATACTTGACCGTCGTGCCCCAGTTGTCGGTGATGGGAATGCCGAAGCGAATGTTTCCGCCGATCGTCTGCGACGTGTAGGAAACGTAGGTCGCCGACGTCGTCTGCTTGGCGAAGATGTCGAGACCGAGCGCGAGCCGCTCGCCCATCAGATAGGGCTCGACGAAGGAAAGCTCGAAGCCGCGCGCGCGCGTTCCGTACTGCACCGCGGCGCGCGCCATCTGGCCGCGGCCGAGCAGGTTGCGCTCGCCGACGCTGACTTCTCCGAGCAGACCGTCGGCGGTCGAATAGCCGCCCGCGAAGGAGAACTCGCCGGTCGACTGCTCCTCGAGCTCGACATTGATCACGATGCGGTCGGGCGCCGAGCCGGGTTCGTTGGTGATTTTGACGGTCTTGAAGTAGTTGAGGTTCTTCAGTCGCCGCTCGGCGCGGTCGATCAGCGCGCGGTTGTAGGCATCGCCTTCGACGATGTCGAACTCGCGCCGGATCACCCAGTCGCGCGTCTTGGTATTGCCGCGAATATTGATGCGTTCGATATAGGCGTGCGGGCCTTCTTCGATCGTGAAGACGAGATTGACGCGCTTGGCCTCGTAGTCGCGGTCGCCGCGCGGCCGCACCGCCGCGAACGGATAGCCGCGCTTCGCCACGTCGATCGTGATGTCCTCGACCGATTTTTCCACGAGATCGGCGTTATAGACCGCGCCCGACACCGCCTTGATCCTGGAGCGGATCGATTCAGGCGGCACCGCTTGGACGCTCGACTGCACGTCGACGATGCCGAACCGGTACTGCTCGCCCTCCTCGATCGTGAAAGCGATGACGAAACCCTTGCGGCTCGGATCGTATTCCGCCGTCGCCGACACGATGCGCACGTCGGCATAGCCGTTCTTCAGATAGAACCGGCGCAAGAGGTCGCGATCGACCTCGAGGCGGTCGGCATCGTAGATATCGTTGCTCTTCAGGAAGCTCAGCCAGTTCGTGGTGCCGGTCTTGATGACGTCCTTGAGGCGATAGTCGGAATAGCGGCGATTGCCGACGAAACTGATGCTCGCCACGCCGGTCTTCTGACCCTCATTGATCTCGAAGATGAGGTCGACGCGGTTGTTCGGCAGATCGATGATCTTCGGCTCGACCCGCACGTCGTAGCGGCCGCTGCGATGATAGATCTCGACGATACGCGAGACGTCGGACTGGACGATGGCGCGTGAGAAGGTGCCGCGCGCTTTCGATTGAATCTCGGCGGCCATCTGTTCGTCCTTGGCCTTCTTGTTGCCTTCGAACGCGACGCGGTTGATGACCGGATTCTCGATCACCGTGACCACGAGACGGCCACCGGCCTGGTTGATGCGAACGTCCTGAAAGAGGCCGGTGCCGATCAACGCCTTGAGGGCCGTATCGATGCGGGCGGCATCGAGCCGGTCGCCGCCGCCGGCACGGAAATAGGACCGGATCGTCTCCGCCTCGACCCGGCGGTTACCCTCGACCACGATCTGGGATACCGATTGCGCGCGCGCAGGCTCGCTCGCCCCGAGCGAGGCGGCAAGAAGAGCCAAAAGCATTCCCCCGAGGACCAATCCGGCGACGCCCAGCCCTCGAATACCCCGCACGCCACGTCCCATTCGCTCTGCGCCCTATTCCCCTCTAACCCCCCGAACCCCTCTGTCGGGACCGCTGGATTCTCGCTCCGTTTGTACAGGCTTTGAGGTGTAATGCCAAACGGAGATTCCTCCTTATTCTCCTTTAGCCTCAGGAACTTGCGACTTTATCCCAAGGAAGTTGCATGATCGCTACACCAACTCACGAGGCCATGAAGTGAGAAATGTCATTCCAGGTTGCGAAGATCATCAGCATGACGACGATCGCGAGCCCGATGCGGAACCCGACCTCCTGCGCGCGCTCGGACAGCGGCCGGCCGCGCACGGCCTCGATGCCGTAGAACATGAGGTGTCCGCCATCGAGCAGCGGGATGGGAAACAGGTTCAACAGACCGATCGACACCGAGATGAATCCGGCCCAGTTCATCAGCGTGGCGAAGCCGAGCGTCGCCATCTGTCCGGACATCTGCGCGATCCGCAGCGGACCGCCGAGCTGATCGGGTGAGGCGCGGCCGACCGCAAGCTTGCCCAGATACGTGAAGGTCTGGTCGACCACGGTCCAGCATTGCTTGACCGCCTGCTGCATCGCTTCGAGCAGGCCGAATTTGCGCGTCTTGATGTCGGTCGGCGCGATCGACTGGCGCAATCCAAGCACGCCGATCTTGTGGACATTGCCGAAGATATCCTTCTCCTCGGTCAATGCCGGCGTCGCCCGCAGTTTGACCAGCGTGCCGTTCCGCTCGACCGTGATGTCCAACGGCTCGCCCGCGCTCAGCGACACGATCTCCTTCATGTCGTTGAAGCTTTCGATCGGCTTGCCGGCGATATTGACGACGAGGTCGCCGGGCTTGAAGCCGGCCGCGGCCGCGGCGCTGTTCGGGACGACGTCATCGACCCGCGCGGCGGTCTCCTGCTTGCCGTAGGTCATGAAGATCGTGGTGAAAATCACGATCGCCAGGATGAAATTGGCAATCGGACCGGCGGCGACGACGGCGGACCGCGCGGCCACCGGCTGATGGAAAAAGCTCACGCTCCGCTCTTCGGGCGTCATGGCGGCGAGCGCGTTCGGGTTGGGCACGCTGGCGGCGTTTTCATCCCCAAAAAACTTTACGTAGCCGCCCAGGGGGATGGCCGCGATTTTCCAGCGCGTGCCGTGACGATCGGTGAAGCCGAGCAATTCGGGGCCGAATCCGACCGAAAAGACCAGTATCTTGATACCGCACCAGCGCGCGACGAGGAAATGACCGAGCTCGTGGAAGAACACCACGATCGTGAGGACAAATAGGAACGGGAGAAGAACGCCCAGGACGGAACTACCTAACATATTGAAACTCTCAACAAAATTCCAAACCATCGGCCGCGTCCTCCAGCTCCGGCGGGCGCGGCCCCCGAAGTTAAAACCCGTTGAAGTTAATAAGATGCCTTTAAGGCGATTTCGGGCACAAGGCTGCGCGCCAGCGTTCGCGCGTTATGGTCAATAGCGAGCGCACTTTCCACATCGGCGGGCTCGGACAGAATGCCGCGCGCGGCCGCCGTCTCGATGGTTTCCTCGACCAGCCGAGGGATGCCGGTAAAGTCCAGACGGCCTTCGAGGAATTCCCCAACCGCGATCTCGTTAGCGGCATTGAGCACCGTGGGCGCCCCCGCCCCTGCCTCGAGCGCCATGCGCGCGATGCGCAGCGCCGGAAATCGGACCGGGTCCGGCGCCTCGAAGGTCAGGTTCTGCAGGCGGGCAAAGTCGAGCCGTATCGCGGCCCCGATACGATCGGGCCAGGCGAGACAATGGGCGATCGGGACGCGCATATCGGTCGGGCCGAGCTGCGCCACCATGGAGCCGTCGCAGTACTCGACCAGCCCATGGACGATGGACTGCGGGTGCACGAACACGTCGATCATTTTTGCGGGCACGTCGAAGAGGTGATGCGCCTCGATGATCTCGAGGCCCTTGTTCATCAGCGTGGCGGAATCGATCGTGACCTTCGGACCCATCGACCAGTTGGGATGGCGCAGGGCCTGCTCCGGCGTTGCGGCGCGGATCGCCTCCGCCGACCAGGTACGGAATGGGCCGCCGGAGGCCGTCAACACGATGCGATGGATATTTTCGCGCGTGCCGGCGGCGAGCGACTGGAAAATGGCATTGTGCTCGGAGTCGACTGGCAAAACAGTGGCGCCCGCCGCCGCGGCGCGACGCATGAACAGCGTGCCGGCGCAGACCAGCGTCTCCTTGTTGGCGAGCGCGACGATCGCGCCGCGCTCGGCGGCGGCGAGCGTGGGCCGTAAGCCGGCCGCGCCGGTGATCGCGCCCATCACCCAGTCGGCCGGACGCTGCGCGGCCTCGACCACCGCCGCCTCGCCCGCGCCGGCCGCGATCCCGGATCCCGCGAGCGCGGCTTTGAGCTCGGGATAGGCCTTCTCGTCCGCGACCGCCGCGAAACGCGCGCCGAGGTCGCGCGCGAGCTTGGCGAGCGATTGCGCGTTGCGCGCCGCCGTCACCGCTTCAACGCGGAAGCGCTCGCGATTTCGGTGGATGAGATCGATGGTGCTCGCGCCGATCGAACCGGTGGCGCCGAGAATCGTGATGGTGCGCGCCGCGGGCGCGGTCGAGAGAGCGGAACGGGACATCGGAACGGCACTGGTCATCGCAACATCCGGTCCATCGTTCACCACACCAGCAGTCCACGCGCCGGCGCGCTCAGCCCGCCACGCGCAATTCCGATCATCGCCGCGAGCACGGCGGCAGCCACGAAACCATCGAGGCGGTCCATGATGCCGCCATGTCCCGGAATCACGTGACTGGCGTCCTTGACGCCGAAGCGCCGTTTGACCGCCGACTCGAAGAGGTCGCCGGCCTGCGAGACCGCCGAGAGTAGCAGGGCAAGCACGGCCGTCGCGAGCAGATTCGGGGCGCCACCATACTTGGCCACGGCCACGCCGGCCGCGAGTGCACCGAGGGCGCCGCCGATCGCGCCCGACCAGGTCTTCTTGGGGCTCACCACGGAGCAAAGTTTGGGTCCTCCGATCCAGCGCCCGACGAAATAGCCGCAAATGTCGGTCGCCCAAACGATCGCGAACAGGAAAATGATGGAGACAAACCCCCAGATCGCATCGGCGCGCAGCACCGCAGGGGCCGTGAGGATCGCGCCGGCGTAGAGAACCCCGGCTGCCGCCCAGGCGCTCGTGCGCGAACGTCCATGCGGCGCTTCCGCAAGAACTCCGGCCGCCGCCCCCCCGAGCAGCACGGCGCCGCATGCGGCCGCCTGGTTCAACGGGGCGAGCACGCCCGCAAGTGCGAGCGCAGCAAGGCCCGCGGCCAACGCCAAGCGGCCGACTGCCGCCATGGTGCTCCATTCCCAGGCGACGACGAGCGCGGCCGCGCCCCAGAAAATCGCAAACAGCCAGCCGCCCGCATAGGCCGTACCGATGGCGAGCGGAACGAGCACGACCGACGAGGCGATACGAGGCAAGAGGCCGTCGCGCGAGCGAGCCGATGACGTCGCCGCGCCTGCCGGGGAATTGCCGCTCACGTCACGACCCGGTGCGCGCGATGAGGCCGCCGAAGCGGCGCTCGCGCCGGCGGAATTCAAGAATGGCGTCCTCGAGCGCGGCGCGATCGAAATCGGGCCAATAGATCGGCACGAAGACGAGCTCGCTGTAGGCCCAAGCGCCTCGGCAGTGATGGCGTTGGCCTCAATCTTCCCCGCCGCCACGTCCTCGGCGGCCCGCCGCGCCGCGCGCGCGATCTCCTGCCGGGCGCCGTAGTTGAAGGCGACGACCAGAATGAGACCGTTGTTGTCGCGGGTGAGGTCTTCGGCCTCCTGCAGCAGGCGGCCGATCTCCGGATCGAGATCGACCCGCTCGCCGATGACGCGCACGCGCACATTGTTGCGATGGAGTTCGGCCAGATCGTTACGAATGAAACGGCGCAGCAGGCCCATCAGCTCGCTGATCTCGGACGGCGGCCGCGACCAGTTCTCCGAGCTGAAGGAGAAGATCGTGAGATATTCGATGCCGAGCTCGCCCGCCGCGCGCACGGTCCGCCGCAGCGCCTCGACGCCGCGCCGGTGTCCTTCCACGCGCGGCAGCCCGCGCTGCGCGGCCCAGCGGCCGTTGCCATCCATGATGATGGCGACATGGCGCGGCGCCGCGAATTCGCCGCCCAGGGCCGACGCCGCATCTCTTTCCGGCATATCGTGCTGCCTCGCTCCGCTTCCGGAGACGGTTGGCTAGACCGTCATGATCTCTTTTTCCTTGTGCGCCAGCGTCTGGTCGATCTCGGCGATCGTCTGGTCGGTCAGCTTTTGGACCTCAGCGGACTGCCGCTTCTCGTCGTCCTGACTGATCTTGTGATCCTTTTCCAGCTTCTTGAGGAGATCCATGCCGTCGCGCCGCACGTGGCGCACGGCGACGCGCGCGGCTTCCGCATATTTGTGCGCGACCTTGACGAGCTCCTTGCGCCGCTCCTCGTTGAGCTCGGGGATGCGCAGGCGGATGGTCTGCCCGTCGGTCGCGGGAGTGAGCCCGAGATTGGCGGCGCTGATCGCCTTTTCGACCGCGTGCACCTGCGACTTGTCCCATACCTGCACGCTGATCAGCCGCGGTTCGGGCACGCTCACGGTGGCGACCTGGTTTAGCGGCATGTGCGTGCCGTACACCTCCGCCTGCACGTGATCGAGGAGGTGCGGCGAGGCGCGGCCGGTGCGCAGCCCGCTGAGCTCCTGCTTGAGCACCTGCATGGCGCCCTGCATGCGGCGCTTGAGTTCGTTGACGTCGTAGTTCGCGGTTGCCATGGGCGCCTC
>WNFG01004773.1_pt1 | contig 11386 bp, 10 predicted proteins | sample 5400431 | NCBI WGS metagenome assembly WNFG01 (sample SAMN13153346, study PRJNA577476) | soil metagenome | isolation source: 120 cm saprolite under Douglas fir tree site 2 hole 3 replicate 2 | place: USA:California | collected 2015-04-18
CGCAGCAGCGAGTTCACCTGCCAAGCCCGGAGCGGCCCGCACGCGCCTGCTGCTCGAGGGGCCGATCGTCTCGACGCTGCTGCGGCTCGCTGGGCCGAACCTGGTGGTGAACGTGGTGCTGATCGCGGTGACGACCAGCGTCGACGCCCACTTCGTCGGCCAGCTCGGGCTCGATGCCCTGGCCGGCCTAGCGCTGGTGTTCCCGCTCATCATGCTGATGCAGCAGATGGCCAACATGAGCATGGGCGGCGCCATCGCCGCCGCCGTCGCCCGCGCCATCGGCGCCGGCCGGCGCGACGACGCCGTTTCCCTCGTCGTCCATGCCCTGGTGATCGCCTGCGGCGCGGCGGCGCTGTTCAGCGCGCTGTTCCTTCTCGCGGGGCCAAGCCTCTACGGCCTGCTGGGCGGCCGTGGCCCCATCCTCGCCGCGGCCCTGGAATACTCCAACGTGATCTTCGCCGGGGCGCTCGCCTATTGGGTCGCGAGCGCGCTCACCAGCGCCGTGCGCGGCACCGGCCATGCGGGCGTGCTGGCCGTGGTTTACCTCGGTGCCGAGGCGTTGCACATCATGCTGGTGCCCGCTCTGGTCTTCGGCTTCGGTCCCGTGCCGGCGCTCGGCATCACAGGGGCCGGGATCGCGACCGTGACGTCTTTCAGCGCCTCGGCACTTGTGCTCGCCTGGTATCTCGCTTCTGGTCGAACCGCGGTCACGCTCTCGCTCCGCGGTGTCCGCCTCGACCGCCGGCTGTTCGCCGAGATCCTGCGCGTCGGCGGGCCGCTGTCGCTTCATCCGATCCTGAACAATACCGCGCTGGCGGCGATCACCGCCTATGCCGGCATGCTGGGCACGACGGCGCTCGCGAGCTTCGGCGCCGCGGTACGGCTGGAATACCTGCTCTATCCCATCAATTTCGGCCTGGGCGCCGCCGTGCTGGCCATGGTCGGCACCAATATCGGCGCCCGCCAGTACGCCCGCGCGGCGCGCATCGCCTGGATCGCCACCGGCCTGTCGGCCTGCGTGATGGCCTGTCTCGGCCTGCTGGTGATCGCCTGGCCGGACGCCTGGACCGCCCTGTTCAGCAGCGATCCTGCGGTCCTCGCGATGGCGGCCAGCTATCTCTGCATCGTCGGAGTCGCCTACCCGTTCATATCGCCCAATACGCTGATCTCGGCCTTCCAGTCGACGGGACAGCCCGGGTGGCCGCTGGCCTCCGCGACATGCCGTCTGCTGGTCGTGGTTATCGGCGGATGGATCCTGATCCACACCCCCGATGCGAGCCTGGCCGGTCTTGCCAGCGTGACCGCGGCAGGACTCGCGGTGATGGGGACCATCCTTGCCGTCTCGTTTCGCCGCTATGCGCGGCTGCGTCCCCCTCCCGTGGAAAGGCCATCCCCATGACAAGCAACCCCCTCAGTCTCGCCGGATACGTCACCCTGCCGGAACACAAAGGCAGCGGAGGCTTCGACCACGCCGACGTCCATGCCGCGACCGGGACCGTCTACGTGGCGCACACCGCCAACGACGCCGTCGACGTCTTCGATCCGGTGTCTGCCAGGCACCTGTTCTCGATCCCGCACCTGCCCGGCGTTGCCGGTGCGCTGGTCAGCAACGACGGCCAGATCGTCATCACCTCGAACCGCGCCGAGAACACGATCGGCGTGTTCGCGCCGGGCCGCGATCCCGAAGTGCTGAAGATCCCCGTCGGCATGAAGCCGAACGGGCTTGCCTACGATCCCACGCGACGGCTGGTCCTGGTCGCCAATGTCGGCGATCCGGCGATCGCGGGTTCGCACACGCTCTCCATGGTGCGGCTCGACGACCGCGCGGTCACGGAGCTCCCCGTGCCGGGCCGCACGCGCTGGACCGTCTTCGACCCCGATGCAGAGCTCTTCTATGTCAACATCGCCAATCCCGCGCTGATCGTCATGGTCGATGCCAAAAAGCCCGGCCGCGTTGCCGGCACGTGGGCGATTCCCTCGGCAGGCCCCCACGGGCTCGACTTCGACCGCAGCACGCATCGCCTGTTCTGCGCCTGCGATGCCGGCCGGCTCGTCACCCTCGATGCCGAATCAGGAAAGGTCCTGAGCGAGCAGCCGCTCAGCGGCACGCCCGACGTCGTCTTCTTCAACCGCATGCGCCAGCAGCTTTACGTGGCGGTCGGCAACCCGGGCGTCATCGACGTCTTCGACACCGCGACCATGAAGAGCCTGGGCCGGGTCGAGACGGAAAAGGGCGCACACACCCTGGCGTTCGCGCCCTCCGGCGACCGCGTCTACGCCTTTCTGCCCGCGACCCGTCGGGCGGCGATCTACAAAGTTGGCGACATCTGATGGCCGCCCGAGATGTCATCGGCACCAACGCCGAGGACCTGCTGATCCTGTCCCGTGCCGATATCGTGCGGCTGATGGACTACGCCGACTATGTCGACGCGGTCGCAGCGGCCTTCCGCGCGGCCATCGAGGGCCGGGCCGTGGCGCCGCCTGCCTCGGCCCTCCATGTCCCCAACGGCTCCTTTCACGCCAAGGGCGCCGCGCTGCTGGGCGATGACAGCAAAGTCGCCATCAAGATCAACGGCAACTTCCCGGGCAACCCGGCCGTCAACGGCCTGCCGACGGTGCAGGGCGTCATCTACCTGGCCGACGGTGCCAACGGCCGGCCGCTCGCCGTGATGGATTCGATCGAGGTCACCATCAACCGTACGGCTGCGGCCACGACGCTCGCCGCCCGTCACCTGGCACGCGCCGATTCGCGGGTGGCGACGATCTGTGGCGCAGGCGTGCAGGGCCGCATCCAGCTCACGGCCATCGCCGCGGCGGCCAAGCTGGAACGCGTCCATGTCTGGGACGTCAATCAGGATGCCGTGGCCTCGTTCGCCCGCGACATGGCAGCAAGGCTCTCGCTCGACGTGCGGGCGAGCCCCGATCTCGGCCCGGTCCGCGACAGCGACATCGTCGTGGCCTGCACATCGGCGCGCCGCGCCTACCTCACGCCCGATCTCGTGCGGCCCGGCACTTTCATCTCGGCCGTCGGCGCCGACAATTCCGACAAATCGGAGATCGACCCGCATCTGTACGCCGGCAGTCTCGTGGTCGTCGATTCGCTGGAGCAGTGCGCGGAGATCGGCGACCTGCACCATGCCCTCGCCGCCGGCACCGTCACGCGCGAGCACGTGCACGCCACGCTGGGCGAGATCATCGCCGGCCGCAAGCGCGGACGCAGCGACCCGCGCTCGATCACCCTGTTCGACAGCTCCGGCATGGGCCTGCAGGACGTCGCGGCCGCCGTCGCAATCTATCGGCGTGCGCTCGAAGCCGGCGTCGGAACGCGTCTCACCAACCTTTATTGACCACGCCTTCGCTTTCACCTGACCAGGATCGCCGGTGCAATAAGTGCAACACCGGACGGCGGGCTTCGACGCCCGCTCCATGGCGGGCGGCCATTACGCCCGGAAGGCGGCCGGCGGCAAGGTGCGGCGGGTCGAGTAGATTGCCGGGAGCGTGCCACTCCAGCGGCGCGCTCCCAGCGAAGACGTGCACTCAAAGAGGCTGACGCGCCTTCAGTTCCGCCTGCGCTGGCGGATCATGAAGCTGTCGTAGGTGTACTCCGCGACCTGCCACCAGAGATATTCGTCGTCGCGGAACGCCTGTATCGAGTCCCAAACCTTCTTGTAGTCGGCGTTGACCGCAGACGTCTCGGTGTTGACCTCGATCGACGCCTTCAAACAGGCTTCCATGATCGACTGCGGGAACGCACGCAATTGCGTGCCCGCCGCGACCAGACGCTTCAAGGCCAGAGGATTGCGGGCATCGTATCTCGCCTGCATTTCAACGTTGGCAAACCCCGCGGCCGCGGTAACGATCGTCTGGTAGCTTTTCGGCAGCTCGTTCCATTTGCCGAGGTTCACCATCAGGTGGAGCGTGGTGCCGCCTTCCCACCAACCGGGGTAGTAATAGAATTTCACCACCTTGTGGAAGCCGAGCTTCTCATCGTCGTAAGGTCCGACCCATTCGGCAGCGTCGATGGTACCCCTTTCGAGCGCCGGGTAGATGTCGCCGCCGGCGATCATCTGCGGGACCACGCCGAGCTTCTGCAGCGTCTGGCCCGCCCAGCCACCCATGCGGAACTTGAGACCATTCAAGTCCGCCGGCTCCTTGAGCTCCTTGTTGAGCCAGCCTCCCATCTGACAGCCGGTATTGCCGGCAGACAGACACTTCACATTGAATTTCTGGGCGAAGGCGTCGATCAGCTTCGTGCCCTCGCCATCGTAGAACCAGGCATTCTGCTGGCGGGCATTGAGGCCGAACGGCGTGGCGCAGAACAGCGCCCAGGTCGGGTCCTTGCCGATATAGTAGTAGTTGGCGGTATGGCCCATCTCGACGGTGCCGTTTTGCACTGAATCGAGCACTTGCAATGCGGGTACGATCTCGCCCGCAGCAAAGGTCAGGATCTGGAATTTGCCGTCGGTCGCCTCGGAAACAAATTTGGCGATCGTCTCACAAGCGCCGTAAATCGTGTCGAGCGATTTCGGCCAGCTTGCCGTCAATCGCCATTTGATGGACGGTACCGATTGGGCGATAGCCGGCGCGGCGACCGCCGACGTGGCGAGGCCGATACCCGACGCTTTCAAGAATTTGCGACGTTTCATGGCGTTCCCCCATCCCACTTCCCAAAGATGACGCCCGAACTGGCATGAACAATAGCAATTTGCCGGGTTGCTTGGAAGCCAGTGGCGCGGACGGGTATCGAGCCGCCTATTTCTCAACCGCCGATTAGCGCCGGCGCGACCAAGGCGGCGCCCGAGGCCAGCAGCAGGACCAGCACGACACGGCGAAACCCCGCCTCGTCGAGCCGGCCGTAGAGTTTTAGCCCGAGCCAGCTCCCGGCGAGCAGCGCCGGCAGCCCGATCAGGAACAAGCGCGTCGTATCGGCCGTGATCGATCCGGTTCCACCCAGCATCAGCGCCGTGCCGAGAAAGATGGCGACGCCGGTCGGCTGGAAGACCGCACGCTGCTCGTCCTTGGGCCAGCCGCGCAGGCCCGACCAGATCGTGGGCAGGATGCCGCCGAACCCGGTCATGCCGCCTAAAATGCCGCTCAGGACTCCGACGCCGCCGTCGGCCAGCCGGCCGCCGGCAGAGATACGCCGCAGCTGCGGCTTGGCGAGACTCCAGACGCTGAACAGGACGAGACAAACGCCGACCGCGGTCCTGACATGGGCCGCCGGCGCCCAGCGCAGCAACTCGACGCCGAGCGGCAGGCCGATCGCGCCGCCAGCAGGAAGGGCAGAAGGCGGGCAGGCTTGAGCGCCCGCCGCAGCTTCCACACCGAATAGCCCTGCACGATCAGGCCGAAGGCGACGATCAGGGTGGTGGTCTGCAAGGGCGTGAGCACATGCAGCCAGACCGCCGCCGCGACCAGGCCGAAGGCGAAGCCCGCCATGCCGGCGACCAGCGCCGCCGCGAAGGTCGCGCCGATGAACAGCGCGAGATCCAGAACGACGATGTCACCCATGACGGACCACGCACGGTTTCACGGCAACGGCTCGATCGCAAGATCGACGAACTCGGTCACGCTGTCGGCCTTCGACCAGAGCGCGACACGGCCCGGCTCGGCGATACGCCGGTCGGTCGCCTCGAACAGGGCTGCGCCGTCGAAATACACGGTGAAGCGGTCGCCGATCGCGCGCAGGCGCAGGGTGTGCCACTGGTTGGTGGCGACCTTGACGCTCTTGCCGGCAAACTGCCGGCGGTCGCCGTCGATGACGGCATAGAGCCGGACATTGTCCTCGAGCGCGTTGGCCCGCACGACGTAGTAGTTGTTGGCGTCCTTCACCCGGATCGCGAGGCCGCCGGCCTGATCGACCTTGCCGGCCACGGCGCGGAAGCGGACGCTCGCATCGACATTGCCGAGCGAGGAAAAGGCCATCCCGTCAGCGATGCAGAGTGGGAAGCGATAGTCGGTCGGGTCGGCGCTGACCTCGGAGACGCCGCGCGGGCCGTCCGGTTCGGTATCGACGATGACCCATTTTACCGGGCCGCCGCGCCCGGTCAGGGCCGGCGTGCAGCCGTCGGGCAGCGCGCCGGTCGGATTCCACACCGACACCAGCTCGACGGTGTCGGCGGCAAGAACCACCCCGAGCGAGACGGCCGCCAGGGCCATACCGAAGATGATCGCAAGCAATCGCTGCATGTCGCCCTCCATGTGTTGTGTCACCGGCATCATGGCGGCCGATTCTGAGGGCACGGCGAGCGCAACATGAGAAATCGATGAGAAGCTTGCTTTTCTTTCTCGCCGGGAGAGACTCAAGAGCGACATCGTTAGTCATGCTCCTCTCCCCCGCTTGGGGGAGAGGTTAGGTGAGGGGGATACGCACGTCGTCGCCCCCTCACCTAACCTCTCCCCCTCGCGGGGGAGAGGAATATGAGAAGTATTGGAGAGGTGATCGCATGCGGTTGCTGGTCGTCGAGGACGAACGCGGCATCGCGAGTGCGCTTCGCCAAGGCCTCGGCGAGTCAGGCTATGCCGTGGACCTTGCCCGCGACGGCATCGAAGCGCGCGACTATGCGCTGGCGACGTCCTACGACGTCATCCTGCTCGACATCCTCCTGCCCAAGCTCGACGGCCTCGCCCTGTTGCGCGATCTGCGCAAGCGCGGCATGACCACGCCGATCCTGCTGCTCACCGCCCGCGACGCCATCGACGACCGCGTCGCCGGTCTCGATGCCGGCGCCGACGATTATCTCGTCAAGCCGTTCTCGTTCTCCGAGCTGCTGGCGCGCATCCGCGCTCTTTTGCGTCGGCCCGTCTTGCAGACGGCCAACAAGCTCGCGAGCGGGAACATCGCCATGGATCTCGGCGCGCGGACCGTGACGCGGGGCGCGCACACGATCGTGCTGACGCCGCGCGAGTTCGCCGTGCTCGAATACCTGCTGCGCCATCCCGGGCAGGCGCTCAGCCGCTCGCAGATCGCCGAGCGGGTGTGGAGCTGGGAATTCCACGGCGAGACCAACATCGTCGATGTCTATATCGGCTACCTCCGACGCAAGCTCGACGAAGACGGCGCGCCGTCGGTCATCGAGACGCTGCGCGGCTACGGTTATCGCCTGAAGGACGAGGCGCGCGGTGCGTAGCCGGCCACGCCTGACGGTCCGGCAGGCGCTCACCGCGTGGTACCTGCTGGTGCTCGGCGTGGTCATCGCCGGCTTTGCCGCCGCCCTCTACTGGGACCAGGAGCAGACGCTGTCGGCCCAGGTCGACCGCTCGCTCAGCGGCGCCTCGGGCCAGGCGATGGCGCTGATCGACAAGCATGTCGATCCGATAAAGTTCGTCGACAACGACGCTTACCAGCACGCCGCGCGCCATCTCACCCAGGCAGGCTACGCGGTCCTATTGTTCGATCCGTCGCGCCGGCCGCTGGCCCGCTTCGGCCGCGCCCTCGATTTGCCGCCAGAGTCCGCCGGCGCCGCGGGCCTTTCGACCATAGAGACCACCTTCGAAGGCAGCGAGGAGCATTGGCGCGTGGCGTTGCAGCCCGTGGTGCGCCACGACGGTGTGAGCGTCGGCTATCTCGCCGTCGGCCAGTCGATCGATGCCGTCGAGCAGGCGCTGCACAGTCTCTACCTCACGCTGTTGTGGGCGGTGCCGATGACGCTGGGGCTGGCCGGCGTGGCCGGCTACGGCCTGGCGCGGATTGCCCTGCGACCGGTCGATCGCATGACGCAGTTCGCCCGATCGCTCGGCGCCAACGACCTGGGACGACGGCTGACCTGGCGCGGGCCGGACGACGAGCTCGGCCGGCTCGCCACCACGCTCGATGAGATGCTGGCGCGGCTCGAGGCCTCGTTCACCCGCGAGCGCCGGTTCGTGGCCGATGCCGCCCACGAGCTGCGCACGCCGCTGGCCGCGCTGAAGGGAAGACTAGACGTCGTCCGCCAGCGCGAGCGCGATGCCGAAGCCTATCGCGCGGCCATCGACAGCATCGAGCCGGAAGTCGAACGGCTGATCCGCCTGGTGCGCGACCTGCTGCTGCTGGCGCGACTGGAAACCGACACCGCGCCGTGGGAGGAAGCGCCGGTCGACATCTCCCAGCTCTGCGAGCGCATCGTCGAGCAGATGGAGCCGCTCGCCGGCGAACGCCATCTCTCGATCGCCGTCGACGTCGAGCCCGGCCTGCTGGTGACCGGCAGTTTCGATCATCTGCTGCGGGCGCTGCTCAACCTTTTGGACAATGCCATCAAGTATGCCCATTCGCCGGGCCGCATCGTCGTCGAAGGACGCAGAACCAACGGCAGCATCTGCATCCGCGTCGCCAACGACGGCCGGGTGCTCGACGAGACCTTGATCGCCCGCGTCGGCGAGCGGTTCCTGCGCGGCGACGGCGATCGATCGCGCGAGACCGGCGGCGTCGGCCTCGGTCTGGCGATCGCCGCGGAAATCGCCCGCCGCCACCACGGCTCGCTGTCGCTGGCCGGCAAGGCGGGCGGCGGCGCGATCGCCACGCTCAACCTGACGCCGACCGGTCCCTGAAATCCTCAAGATCGCTGAGTTCGGGCTTATGAGGCTGCGCGAGCCAACGCGCGATCCGCACCCACGCGCCCTGGAGGGTATCGGCGCCGATAAAGAGGCTGAGATGGCCGCCCGGCTCGATCGCGCTCTGAATATCCGCGGAGCTGGTACCGACCAGGCGCCGCACCGCCAGGAGCTGCTCGGGCGGCACCACGGCGTCGCCGTCGGCCGCCAAGAGGAAGAGAGGGTGGCGCACGTCGGCCAGGTCGATGGTGCGGCCGAGCGCCGTGAAGCGGCCCTGGGCGAGGCGGTTCTCCTTGAACAGCCACAGCACGACCTGATGGAAGAAGGCGCCGGGCAGATCGACGGTCGAGTTGGACCAAGCGCGGAAGCGTTCGAGAAGGCGCTCCTTGCCTGGCTGCTCGCAAGGCTGGATCTGCAGCGCCGCGAGGGCGTCGTTGGCCTGCAGCGCCGGCTCCCAGAGGTCGCGCGCGCGGCGGCCGAGCACGCGGCCATCGCCCAGCCGCGCCAGTTCGTCGAACACGCTGAGCGGCAGGCTGTGCGCGGCGGTGCAAATGCGCGAGACGCCGAGGTCGGTGTCGATCGGCGCGCCGACCAGCACCAGCTTGCGCACCTTGGCCGGAAAGCGCGCGGCATAGACCAACGCCATCCAGCCGCCCTGGCAGAGCCCGACCAGATCGACCGGCGCACCCAGCTCGTCGATCGCGACGTTGAGATCGGCGAGGTAGCTGTCGATAGTGAGCAGCCGCATGTCGGCAGTCGCGGCGCGCCAGTCGGTAACGAACAGGCGACCGCAGCCATTGCCCACCAGCGCCTCGACCAGGCTATGGCCGGGCGCCAGATCCGCGATGGTTGCGCCATGCAGGGCGAACGGCGCGCAGACCAGGGTCGGCACGCCCTCGGCCGCGCGCGAGAAGTCGCGCAGCTCCATGGTCGACATTTCCAGCCTGACACGGTTGGCCGCCGACCAGGGAAACTTGCTTGGCTGGTCGGCCGGTGCCCCGGCGGCGCTCAGCGCGCGGGCGACCTCGCCGGCTTGCGCCGCCAGCGTCTCGCCCGCCGCGGCAAGCGCGATGAACGGCCAGGCGAAGTAGCTTGGCGGCGGCGCAAACGCCGCCTCGTACCAGCGAGAAGCGTTGTCTTCCATGTCGGCCTCGCTCACCCTGAAATGACGAGAGCCGACCGGCGGGCGCGGCCTCGTCAGCGAGGCACTCTCAAGCACGCGCAGGACCGCGGACGGCAGGCGACGTGACACGCTCTAGGAAAATTCCTCACCCGCGCGCGAAGGGTTGAGGTTGCGAGGGGATCTGACTGCGATACTCCGCCGGGCCGGCAAGGGCAAGGCGCGATGCGACCGGCGAGCCGAATTGAACGAGCCAAGACGCAGGGTCAGGTGCCGGGCGGCGCTCCGGGCGGCGGCAGGCTGCGCCGGCACTCGTCGGTCAGGATGCCGCCCAGGCCGCCGGCCAGCGGTGTGACGGCAAGCGCGCGACTCGGGATGACCGCTTCGCTGTCATCTCGGCGCCATGCGGATGGCGCCGTCGAGACGGATGGTCTCGCCGTTCAGCATGGGGTTCTCGACGATCTGCATGGCGAGCTGGGCATATTCCTTGGGATCGCCCAGCCGCGAGGGGAACGGCACCTGCGCGCCGAGACTCTTCTGCGCCTCGGCCGACAGGCCCATCATCATCGGCGTCAGGAACAGGCCGGGCGCGATGGTGCAGACGCGGATGCCGAGGCTCGACAGATCGCGCGCAATCGGCAGCGTCATGCCGACCACGCCGCCCTTGGAGGCCGCGTAGGCGGCTTGGCCGATCTGGCCCTCGAACGCCGCCACCGACGCGGTGTTGATGATCACGCCGCGCTCGCCGTCTTCCAGAGGGTCGGCCTGGCTCATCGCCCACGAGGCGAGGCGGATGACGTTGAAGGTGCCGATCAAATTGACCTGGATCACCTGGGAGAACATGTCGAGGTCGTGCGGGCCCGACTTGGAGAGGGTGCGGGCGGCGCGGCCGATGCCGGCGCAGTTCACCACCACCCTGGGCGCGCCGAGCCTCTCGACCACGGCCTTGACCGACGCCTCGGTGTTGGCGGCGTCGGCGACATTGGTCTTGACGTAGAGACCGCCCACTTCCTTGGCCTTCTTTTCCCCCAGCTCGTCCTGCAAATCGAAGATGGCGACCTTGGCGCCGGCCGCGGCCAGCGCCGATACCGTGGCGCCGCCCAATCCCGATGCACCACCGGTAACGATGGCGGCCTGACCCTTGACGTTCATTGCTGTCCTCCGTGATCCGGGGCGGTTTTAGCAGGTCCGCTCCCCTTGCCAAGCGGCGCCGGATCGCCACCTTTGAGGCCATGAACCAGTCCCAACTCCTGGAAGACGAAACCCGCGTGCGCGCCGGCTTCTGGCGCAAGGTGCGCCAGACCCTGGGCAAGGTGCCGTTCACCGAGGATGCCGTGGCGGCCTTCCATTGCGCCACCGATCCGGCAACGCCATTGGCCATCCGCGCCGCCCTGTTCGGCGCGCTTGCCTATTTCGTGATGCCGTTCGACGCCATCCCCGATTTTCTCTTCGGGCTGGGCTTTACCGACGACGCGGCGGTGCTGATCGCAGCCTTCACCGCGGCCCGCAGCCACATCACCGAGAGCCATCGCGAAAAGGCGCGGGCCTGGCTGTTGACGGCACACGTCGGGCAGAATTCCTAAGAAGGCGTCACCGCCATCCGGCGGCGTTCGCGGGCAAGCTGGTGCTCGCGATGGGCGATGTAGAGCGCCGAGCCGATGACGATCGCCGCGCCGATATAGGTCCAGATCACCGGCATCTCGCCCCACACCAGCCAGCCCACGAACACTGCGAAGG
>WNFG01004775.1_pt1 | contig 11385 bp, 8 predicted proteins | sample 5400431 | NCBI WGS metagenome assembly WNFG01 (sample SAMN13153346, study PRJNA577476) | soil metagenome | isolation source: 120 cm saprolite under Douglas fir tree site 2 hole 3 replicate 2 | place: USA:California | collected 2015-04-18
TGCGCCTCCGGTGGAAGACTCCACACATGGCTTCCCACCCGTGGATTTGGAAAAGGTTCCTGCCTTTGAGGAGTACCGCTTATGAAAGGTTCCCGTCGAGAGACGCCCACAGCAGATCACGCACTGTTACCCGAAGCCCAGGCCAAGCTCTCTGCGTTCAAATCTTACACTGTCACGCATCCCCTGCTCGAAAAAACGGAAACCGCACTCATCCAGGCGCTTCGTGAGCCAGCAGGCTTTGCCCATGTGCTGCTCTACGGGCCCACGGGCGCCGGAAAAACCACGGTGCTGACGCACGCGACAGCGCGTCTCTCCTCCTTCTTTCTGTCCCAAAGAACACTCGCACAAGGGTCTGCGCCCTTTCTCGGTGTTCGCGCTCTGTATCAGCCGGAAGCGCGCTCGCCCTCTCCCCTGTTACTCCTGGAAGCAAGAATCCCTGATGGGGGAACGTTCAACCGAGCAGACTATTACCGCACCGCGCTGGTCAAGCTGGGGGAATCCTTCTACGGCGAGTATCGCGTCATGGACATCAATGAGGGGCAGACCTGGGAAACGAAGACACGCGCCAGGGGTCGTGCGGCCCAGTTCAGTGACTCTGAGCAGCTGCGCCATGCCCTGGAAGACGCCGTCGCGCGGCGCGGCGTCCGAGCCATCATTATCGATGAAGCCCAACATCTGATGAAAGTAGCGAGTGGCGTGAAGCTCCTGGACCAGCTTGAGTGGCTGAAAAGCATGAGCAATACGATGGGCGTAGTCCATGTACTCGTTGGGACCTATGATCTCCTGGATTTGCGTAATCTCTCCAGTCAGGCGGCACGCCGTGGGCATGATATCCATTTCCCGCGCTACCAGTTTCAACAGGAGGCGGATCAGATCGCCTTCCAGCGCACCCTGCGCGGCTTGCTGGAACACGTCCCGCTTCAAATGGATCTCCAGGATCTCATGAATCACTGGTATTATTTCTATGAACGCAGTATTGGATGCATCGGGGTGCTCAAAGACTGGCTGGTCCGCACGCTCTCGGATGCGCTTCACAGTGGTGCTGACACATTCATGTTGGATCGCTTGCAGGCGCATGCACTCTCAAACGCCCAGTGTGAGCGAATGGCCACCGATGCGGCGGCGGCTGAACACCGACTGCACTACACAGAAAGTAGCCGCGAACACCTCTGGAGCCTACTTGGGATGAGTGTGCTGGAAGCTCGCCAGGGAGGCCTCTCCACACAGGATCAAAGGAACGCAACTCCCGGATCACATCCAGGAGCACAAATGCCCTCGTCGAATCCTCAGCTGCCAGCAGTGCGTGTAGGCCAACGGGCTCCAGAACGCGATGCGGTGGAAACGACAGTACAGGTCGAAAAATCGAAGAAATGCTCTTTTGCAGGGGAAGTGAAGCTTTCCCTGGCACAGCTCCAACAAGCAGGCATTGCAAAACTCCAATGTCCAGCATGCGGTGCCACCTGGGCTGCTCGCATTCGAGGAGACACGGTGTTTTTTCCTTCACACCCGCCACGCACCACCAGGATGACGCAAGATATCTCACGTTGGATCAAACAAGAGGTAGGATGGACGCTCTACAAAAGAGGCGAGTAGAACGAGTGTAAATTGCTCAGGAGTTGAAGATGACAGACCTGTTGCGACAACCGATCGCATCACAACGAAATGCCTGGGTCCGTCTCTGCCAGTGGCTGTTTCGAGGACTTCTGTTCATCTGGGTCACTGTTGTGCTTGGGCTTTCCGTAAATGTCGGAGCAACTTGGCTCACAACGAAGGGCTTTAATATCAAAGGCACACCGCTGGAATGGATCATCCAGCATCTCATTGTAGCCATTGCATGTAGTGGCGTCTTAATCGTCCTGACAATTGTTACTGGTGTACTTGGTAGGCAAGGCGAAGCCCCCGCTGTTCATTCTCCATCAACACTTCCAGCACAGCAGAATCGCAGTGCCTTGATCCATCTATTACGCAATGAGTATCGTCGACAAATGGCTGAGTCGTTGCAGGGAGCTGCAATGATGGCATTGGCGCTTCGGCAACGAACAGATGTGGTGCTCTCCTCGGTTTCGCTTGTATCCTGGCGCATGGATGTACCTGATAATCACTCTTCCTCGGTTCCTGCCTCGATTGTGCAAGCATATGATGATGCTGGTGCTGGCCTACTTATTCTAGGAGCTCCCGGGGCTGGGAAAAGCACACTTTTACGTGAGTTGGCAAGCGAGCTCATCATACGATCTGAGCAGGACGCAACACAAGCTATCCCGGTGATCGTGAACCTCTCCTCCTGGGCCACCAAGAAACCTCCTTTAACGGCTTGGATGGTGGATCAGTTATGGGAAACGTACCACATCTCACCTCGTTTGAGTCAGGCCTTGATCGAGCAAGACCAACTGCTGATGTTACTTGATGGGTTGGATGAAGTGGAGGAGCTATCAGCACGAACAGATTGTGTCAAGGCGATCAATGCGTACCGAACTGAACGCTTCATTCCTGTTGTTGTCTGCTCCCGAAGCCGTGAGTATTTAGAGCAAGGGGAACGACTAAGGCTGCCCGCCGCTGTCGAGATACGACCGCTCACTTCTGAGCAGATTGATGGCTATCTCAAAGGCGCAGGCAAACCTCTAGCAGCTGTACGTGCTGTTTTGAGGAGTAATGCAACCCTGCGTGGATTGGTCATGACACCGTTGATGCTGAGCGTCGTCATGCTAGCTTATCGTGATAAAACGGTCAAAGAGCTGCCACAACTCGGCTCAGCAGAGGACCAGCAGCGCCAAGTCTTCGACCATTACGTTACTCGCATGCTGGAGCAGCAAACGAGGAAGTGGCATTATGCATCCAGCCAAACGAAGAAGTGGTTAATCTGGCTGGCTCAACAGATGAAACAGCACAACCAAACAGAGTTCTACATCGAGCGTATGCAATTGGATTGGCTGGCCATGAGTCGATCAAAATGGCTCTATAGAGTCATTCTCGAGCCTGTTATCGGGCTAAGCCTCGGCTTGGTTGGTGGACTGGTTGGTGGTCTAGTTTTCGGACTGATTGGTACGTTGGTTAGTGCGTTCATCTTTGGGCTCTTCTACACGTATTGGCTGCGTTTAGATGGCGGAATAAGCGCAGAACTCTATCCAGCCGAAACTATCATCTGGTTGGAGATAAACTTTCGATCATATTTAAAAACATTTCTGGGTGCTGGATTATTCTGTGGCCTTGCCTTAGGAAGCTTCAAAGGATTAATGAATGGGCTTGGTATTGGATTGATTAGCGGATTGATTGGAGGATTGGTCAGTGGGTTGCTGTTTTCATTAATTGATGTATTGTCAGACGCGTTATCCCATAAAGCCTTGGATGAACATAAATTTGTCTCACCTAATCAAGGAATTCGATACACAGTGTATAATTTTTTACTCGTCGGATTGACTTGCTGGTTAGTCTTTGGAGTACTGGGCGGACTAATTGCTACGCTTGCCATCGATCTAAGCTTTGGGATACGCTTTGGACTGATCTTCGGATTATTTTGGGGGATAGACTTTGGAATACTTATTGGTGGAAATGAATATATGAAGTACATGGCCCTGAAAGTACGTCTATGGCATGCTGGAGCTATGCCATGGAACTACGTTCGCTTTCTGAACGAGGCAACCGAGCGCGTTCTCCTGCAACATGTTGGAGGCGGCTATCGTTTCATTCACCCGCTTTTCCAGGAGCATTTTGCATCCCTTGGGACAGGAACGCCTGCCAGTGCTCAGTCACATCCATCATCACTACAACCCTAGCATTTTCTCTCTCAGGGCAATTTCAAGCAAAAAGAGCAGTGCGTGCGAACATGGGTCATCACTACAGTAATCGTTGTTAGATTCCAATAACCTCATCGTATCTCATTTTTTATGGCAAAGTGGCAAGGTTATTTGGCAAAGTACACCGGTTTCGGATTCTTTGGTATTCGTGGGACAGACGTTTGCTCTTGCTCTCCCTGAAGTGATCGTTGTTTGGCAGGCGAAGAGGGAAACAAAGCAGGCTTTCTCAGTAAGGCGAGCAGTTGCTCGTTGGCGTCTTCAGCTTCGACAAATTCCGCCTCACTCTCCAGAGCATTGCGCAGTGCAAGTTTCACACGCACATCAGACGCGGCGGTTTGGCGTAAATGGTCGAGGGTAACAGTGCGTGCTCCTTCTTTGAGCGCTCGATTGAGAGCGCGGTTAAGGTGAAGCTTGAGAAGGCCGATGCATCCGATGCTGCGTGCGTACAGGAACTCCCAGCGCTTCTGGGCCAGGAGTGGCTCTTCCTCGACCGGCAGTTGCCGCTGCAAGGCCCACAGGATACTTTTGAATACCAGGCAATCTTGTTCCTTCGTCATATCGTAACGCGGAAAGTGAACATCGATGCTCCGGCAGGCCAATTGCGGATTGACCTTGCGAAAGGGCCTCATTTCATATGTCCCGACCAGGATATGGCTGACTCCGGTGGTATTCTCAAAGTTTTTGAGATGATTTAACTGGCTCTGGAGGCGGCTCCCTCTGGCCGCTTCTGCCAGATGATGGGCCTCGTCCACGATGATTGCCAGGGGTTTGCGTTCCAGGTAAGCAGCCTCTGTTGCCTCCCGCATCTAGCGCGCGCGAATGGGATGAGTTGGGCTGTCTACAAAGGGATTGCCAAGCTGACGAAGCACCGGTCGGTAGAAATCGATCCAGTCAAAGCGCCCTGATCCTGACTCTGGAGCCGTAATACTGGCAAAGGGGATGAAGTGCGGATCAGTTCGCATGCGAGCCGCTGCGTAGGCCAGCAATCGTTCTCCCAGCAAATGGATGAGTGTCGTTTTTCCCACACGAGCCGGACCAATCACGAGCACCATCGTGCCCGGTCGGCGGGTCAGGATCTCTTCTCCTGGCGCACAAATGGCTTCGAGAATGGTATCGAGCGCTTCCAGGAGCCGAGGATGCTCAATGAGGCAGCGCTGTTCAAAATACTCCTGGCGTACTTCTGGTGGCTGCAACAGCAATGCTCGGTCAAAGAATTCTGGCTCCTCGCCTTGGGGTCCCTCCTCATCCGGGGGAGTTGACGGCTGTCCTTCGTTCATGTGCGAATCCTTTTGAACACCAGTAATTTGTCTGGCTTTTTTTCTGGTGGAGCTGGCGAAACCATTGGGCGGGTGAGCGCATCCGCAGAAGGAGATGCGTCAGAAGCGGTCGCTGTATGCTTTCCTCCTTCAAGGACCTTCAGGGCTGCCCTGGTTTCTCGATCGTTGCGCTGCTGGCGCAGAATAGCCTCTTTCGCTGCATTCTCTCGCCGGAAGTCGGCAAGCTGCTTCTGGGTGATTTCGACTTGCTCCCGGCCATATTGGAGACGATTGTTTTGGCGCAGTTCGGAGGCCAGGAGTTGCAGTTCTCGTTCTGAGCACCCTGCGAACTCATCGTAGGGCGTAAAGCACTGCCGCCAGACGCCATCAATGTAGGCAAAGCCAACACTCACATCAAAAGGATCGTACCTTACCTTAATCTGGGTGCCCTCGACCGTTGCATCGCGCATCGCTTCACACCAATATTCCAGATAGTTGATGCGGACTCCGACGCCGGGGTGGACGACTGCGGTTCCTTTTTTCGTTGTAGGAAACGTTGCCATGCGGAAGGCTTCGTCGTAAGGGATTTCTTTGTGAGAACGCTGCCCATCACGCTTGATACTCAGTTCATAGGCTTCGCGGGGCGTCATTCCGAGCGCTGGGTGGCGGATCGTTTCATATTCCTCGTCAGCCCATTGCTGCACCCGTTCTGCAAGATCTGGGAGGGTCCACACGGCAAGATTCCGAGGATCAGTTGCTTTCGTCATCTGCCGTGGTTCTCGTGTTGCTTGGGTATTGCCGAGCAAATGATAGAGAAACTCGGTTTCCAGTGAACCAAACAAGCGTTCCTGGGGCGAACCGAATCGCGGCTCAGAAGCGGGACGCTGGTGTTTACGCACATGGTAAAGCGCGAGCAGTTGCTCAAAATACACGCTGGCAAACTCTGGGCCGCCATCGACGGTGATTGCCGTTGGCAGGCGTCCATAGCGTTTGACACACAAACGAAGGACTGCCAGACAAGAACGGTAACTGGGTGGATCGAAGGTCAAGTAAAAAGCGGCAATGCGTCGAGGATGGGACAGAATGAGCAGCGTCAACCAGCATTTTCCCAGCGGTTGACCTGTCCTGGAGTCGCAGAGAATGAGATCCAGCTCGGTATGATCAAGATGCCCCATCGCCCAGGCATAGCTGCCATGCCGACTGACCGTTTTCTCCTGTGAATGCAGGTAATCTTTAAACGGATAGGCGGCGCGGGTTCCTTCTCGCACCACAGCCTGATCATATGCCGACTTGTGACGCTCAATCTCACGGTAAAATGTGCGAGGCGAAAGTGGCATCAAGTGCTGTTCTTCGGCGAGTTTGAGATACTCCCCATGAGCACCACGTTTCGGTTTGCGCGTTACGGTATCGTAGTGGGTCTCAAGGACCTGGTGGATGAGTTGCAGAGACTCGGACCCCGCCTCCCGTTTTCTACCAGAGCGAGCAAACTGAGGCAACAAGCCGATAAAGCCACTCCCAAACCTCAGCTCTGCGTCTCGATACCACCGACGCCAGCGACGTTTGGTTCGCGCTGGGATGGTTGAGACACAGGTGTTGACCTGCGTCTGCTCATCATCATACTGATCCGGGTTGATGACTCGATTGCGAAAAACGGCTGTTGCCAGATCCACGTCCCGCGCCTGGTCAAGCAGGACCCGCCCTTCTAGGGTAATACTGGATGCAGGCTCTGTTGTGGTTACATGCGCAATCGTTTCGTCTCTCGCATCGTTCATGGGCTTCACATAGGCCCGCGCTAACTGCCGATTACGGAACACTGGAGTGCGCCACGGCTCTGAAAGTCGATAGGTCGCCAGATCAACGTAGAGATCATGTCTGGCAATGGCAGTATTGATGAGATCAGCCGGAACGTCGGATGCAGCAGTACGAAGGGTAGACAACAAGATTCCGGGATGTTGATCAACAAGCTGGAAGAGTGTTGCTTTCGCCGCCTCCGGTATCACGAGCTGCTCCAGATCCGCATAGTAGTCCTCCAGGTACAGCCAGTTCTCCTGAGCAGCCCAGTTGATCTGATCCGAGGCCCAAACCCGATAGAAGAGTCCGTACTTTGCGGCATATGTTTCGCCTGGAGGACATCGCCAGCTACCGCTTTCATCAAGGACATATCGGTTCGGACGCTTTTCGGCCTGTTTCACTAACTCTTGCGTGGGTTTGCACTCGATCCATCCACACTCCTGAGTGCCAAAGACAAAGTAGTCAGCGGTGTGAAGCGGTCGCTGAACACGATTACGCCTATCTCGGTATTCAAGCTGAATGGCTGGAGGTTGATCCCACATCTCAAGGATAGCATCGTCGTGTTCGGCTTGGAGTAAAAACGCAAATTCGACTTTGTGGCTTTCTGCTTTGATGATGCATTGCATCTTTTTCGACGGATACCAGACAGGCATATTGCCTCGTCGTGCTCCTGGAGTGCGGCTTGGTGGGGAAGATCGGATACGAGCTAGCAGCTCTTGGGTCTCCCGTGAGAAACCTTGCCTGCGGCAGTATGCCAGGAGATTGATGCCATCGAGCGGTTTTACCATGATCTATCACTTTCATCGCTTGAGGCATTATGTGCGAATTAATTGTCATCGTTCATTTTTCTGGATAGCCCCAAAAAAGAGGATAGTCGATTTTCAACAACAAAAAGCAAAATCCCTTCCAAGACGGTCACGATACAAGCAAGCCAGAAGAAGATGGCACTATCTCCTCCGTAAATCTGCGCTGCCAGTTTCCCGGTCACTACCGCAATCACTGCGCTGAGAAGAAGAAGGAGCTTGGCTCCTAGATCTCCTAAAGAGCCGAGCTGAAACGAGCCAATAGATAGATGCTTCCCTTTTGTTCGATGACGCCTCCATCCAAATGGCTCCTCATTACTTTCATTCGGAACTCTTGGCTCAATACACCTCTCAATATACCTCCTTATCCTGCGTAAATCGACGGTGTTAGTAACGTATGTAATCGACAACACTAAAACGAGCGCTGGATACGTATAGATGAGTGTTGCGATCTTGACCGAAAACCCTATGGTCAAAAACACGCCGAGAGCCGTCAGCGCAAATTGAATTGTCTGATATCGAATATCTAACCGCTTGAGCAGTTCGGCATGTAAATTATTGTATTCAGCCACAATCAAATCCTTCTTCACATCAGTGCCATTGGACGCGGGATTTTTTGCAGCTGTGTTCTTTTGTGAGTCAGCCATAAATGCTCATATCTCCTGACCGACCGCCGAAAACGGCTCATTATCTTTGCCAATTCACCGAACCAAAGGAGAGGCTCAGGATATCAGGGGTGTTGCTTACCTCTCTCAGAGAGAGCCAAAAGCGATAAAAATGATGAGTTTCTTCATATTGAAGAGTAACACATTTCAATACATCTGTCGAATCGCGGCCAACCTTTTGGCACAAAGCGGCCAATCATTTTGACAAATGGCACGTCAGTGCAGACGAAAGCCACAAACCAGTGCAGACGAAAGTCAAAAGTGACACCTTGACAGGGCATTTTTCGCGCTTTATAATCCCACATAAGGAAGTGTTATGGGGGATTAGAGCAAGTCACTATCCCACCGTGAAAGGCAGTGCGATGACTACCATCGACGATGAAGAGGGTATTCAGATCATCCTCTCGCAAGCAATCAGGGTTCCCGCACCCAAGTCAACCAGAAAGGAACGTCCAGCCCTCCCTATTCAGTACCTGGGCCGTTCTGGCACCACCCAGCCTTGTGTCGAGGCCATGGTCACGATTTTGACCAGCCCGTACCGGTGTCGCGAGATTACGGTGGTGTTTCAGGAGAAACAGCCTGGAGAAGACTCCTACGCCGTGTGCTTTGTGGTGTGGGACTGGCTGAGCTGCGAGATCACCATTGTGCCCGATGGCTTTGGGACCCACGCAGGAACCGGCGGATGGGGATTGGCTGTGGTCCTGAGCCTGATCCAGTTCTACCAGATTCCGCTCAAAGAAAAATGGGTCGAAGCACGGCAGTTCGAGCGGATCGCCAATGGACATCCCACCGCCCGTGATCGCGAGCAACTGCATCAAGCAGATCATGGCACCCCGAGCTGGCCATTCTATGTGGGCGATTTCGGTTCACGCCTCTGGGCACAGGCAGGCTATGAGACCACACAGTTCCCCTACTGGTTGATAGAGCCAGAACTGCTGGGCGATGTCAAAGACATCGAACGCAACCCCGGCAGCGCGGTGTTTCAGGCTGCCCGGCGGCTAGAAATGCTGGTGCGGGCCCTCGGCCCCTATCCAGCAGAGTTGGTCGGGCAAGCACTGGTCAATCAAGCCATGGGAGAGGGAAGGCCGTTTGAACCCCAAGGCGCGACCGCCAGTGAGCGGCAGGCCTGGGCGCATCTGTTTCGCGGAGTGATGGGAGCTATCAGGAACCCGGAGGGCCACCGAGATCAACAACTGAAACTGGAAGACGCGATTGGACAGATCCTCACCGTCAATATGCTGCTGCGCAAACTCAAACAGGATTTCCCGGAGAAGTTTCGGAAAGAAGAAGACACGAACAGTGAGGATGAGGAAGGCAAATAAGCGCTTCCTCACCTCCAGAAAGACGAAGCATCATGGAGATCGAAAAAGCCCTGACGCGCATTGATGGCGCGGCGATCCCTACCGTCGAGGTGATCCCAAGTCCTTATGGCAACGACCTGGCGCGCGCAGCAGCGGCTGCGGACCAGGCCAGCCGGACCGACGCCTTTGCCTCCTACCACGCCGAACAGACGGAGAACACACGCGCTGCGCAGCAGACAGCCCTGGCGTGTTTCTCCACCTACCTGGCTGCAGCCGGCGTCCAGCGCCAAGCCTTCTCGCTCTACGAGGATGTCGAGGCCTGGCGGGGCATGTCGCATGGGCTGCTCAAGGGCTTTCGCCAGTGGATACTCCAGCAGGGCTACCGCATTGGCACGATCAACACGCGCCTGGCGATCCTTCGCCAGTATTGTCGCCTGGCAAACGAAGCCGGGATAATCCCCGATGAGGAGCTCGAGTTGCTGCTCTCCGTCAAGGGCTACAGCGCCAAGACCGGGCGCAATCTCGACGCCGATCGTGTGCGGCAGCAGATTCCGACGAGCAAGAGTGCCAAGAAGGCCACACCAACGCCGGTGTCAACCAGTCAGGGGCTACGCCTGAAAACGACGACAACCCATCCGAAACGGCGACGGCGCAGCCGGCAGGATCAGGGGCTGGAAACACGAGACGCGCTCTTGATGGGACTGTTCATCGAACTCGCCCTGCGCGTGAGTGAAGTGGTGGGACTCAACATCGAGCACTTCGACCTGGAGCGGGGGACGGTCACTGTATACCGCGGCAAGACCGATGAAACGCAGGTGCATCAACTCAAAAAGCACACGCGCCTGGCGGCGGAGGATTACCTGGCGGCGAGCGGGCGCAGGTCCGGGCCACTCTTCCTGGGCTACGGAGGCAAGCGCATCACCCGCTATGGCCTCTATGACCGCGTGCGCCTTTTAGGAGAGCAACTCGGCATCGACCACCTCTCGCCGCACGACCTGCGCCACTACTGGACGTCTGACGCACTGAGCAACGGGACCCCTGTTGACCGGGTGCAGTCCGGGGGCAACTGGAAGTCGCCCACCATGGTGCTCAAGTACGCCAAACGGGGTGGGATTGCCAATGAGGGGGTGATGATCACGGAGTAGCCTGCGCGAGAGGCCGGTTGGAGAGCATATGTACGCACAAAAAGCACACAATCACCGCTAGACCGCCGCGCCTAGAACGTTTATTCTCATATGGAAGAGGTAACCTACACTATCCCACAAGTCGCACGCCTCGGGGTCAGCACATCGAAACCTGAAAAGTGTACGGTAAGCGAATAAGCAGAGGTATGGCTAGGAAGACTGTAAAAATCTATCACAGCGTACCTTTGTTCTACTTTTGAGGTGCAGGACTACGAATAACAGCCATTAGTGGAATCGAATAGGCCCTTTTTCTTCCACTAATGCGCAAAAAAACGGATCCTTAAGACTCTAAATTCACTACCACTAACAAGTTTAGTGGTAGTATACCTCAATGTTTGCTCACCCATTGAGCACGAATCTTGCTCATCGAGCAAACATTGAGGTAAAAACACCCAGGTAAAAATTTACCTGAATGTTTGCTCGAAAATGCAAACTCGCTGCTTCAAAGCCGTAGATAAGGAACATAAAATAGAGTTGCTCATAGAAGCAGTGAAAACAAATGAACATCATTTGTCTGGCTCTGTTCACTCTACTTCTTTTTAGAAACTACTGGTAAATGACCCGAAATGTGAGCAGATTTTGCCCTCAAACATG
>WNFG01015820.1_pt1 | contig 11385 bp, 7 predicted proteins | sample 5400431 | NCBI WGS metagenome assembly WNFG01 (sample SAMN13153346, study PRJNA577476) | soil metagenome | isolation source: 120 cm saprolite under Douglas fir tree site 2 hole 3 replicate 2 | place: USA:California | collected 2015-04-18
CAAGTCTCGAGCGCCTTCCGCAGCTAGGCCCGTACTAGCTCCCACATGCGAGGCGACACTTCGGCGAATTGACCGCTCTTTCGCATCACGCGCCGAAGGTAGACTTCAGGGTCTTTCGCTCGTGATACGTATCCCTCGTTCCGCATCCTCCGCACAATCTCCTCTATCGAAAGCGGGCCGGCACTGATCACGCAAATTCTTCTCGCATGGACAATCGCTGTGACCTTCTTGGCGGGCGGCAGCGCGGCATGAATTTGATGTAGCGTTTTCGCGGCGTCAGACTGGGCAGCCGCGAGTTGCTGCATCAGAACCAAGAACCCTTCGAACATTGGCCCCTTGGCTTGAGCCGCTGCAGAGCACGCAGACTCCCACCCCTGTGCAAGCTTGGCGCGCGACTTTGGGTGAATCACGATCGCCGCTAGACCTCCAGCGGCCGCAAGCTGGAGCCAGGGCGGTAGGCGGCGAAAACCTTCGAAGAGACTCTTGATTCCTCGAATTGCTGCCTGGAGCGTTTCGACGCCGATCGTCACGGTGAATGTAGATCCGAGCGTGAATCCCAAGGTGGCGCTTGTTGATCTCGCATGATCGCGACAGGCCATGTCGAGACGGGCGTGACCACAGTTCGCGGTGTCTGTTCGAATATGGTCACGGCACGTTGTGTAGATGCAGACCCATATCACAGGCGCGCCCATTTTCTGAAGATGGCGGTCCGATGTGAAGACGGGCAATCCGAGTTCGCGACTCGCGTGCAAGTAGGGCAAATCTTTCGGATCGACGATCTCGCGATTGGGACATATCACAGGCGCGCCCATTTTCTGAAGATGGCGGTCCGATGTGAAGACGGGCAATCCGAGTTCGCGACTCGCGTGCAAGTAGGGCAAATCTTTCGGATCGACGATCTCGCGATTGGGAGCCGAGTTATTGGGATCGGCCCAACCATCCGGCATGGGCGACAAAGGCGGATAGAAGTGCAGTTTCGCACGCAAAGACTCCCATACATGTTCCGCTTCAGGAAGTGTAGCGCCAGTTTCCTCAGCCAATATCGGAAGATATTTTTCGATCTCGACTTCGAGGAAATCTGGAGCGATCAGCACCAGAACGCCCGCGTCGAGATCTTCTTCCAAGCCTGACCGATTGCGAGGATCGTCCCTCTTCGACAGTTTCCAGCGCAAGTCCGCATGGATCCTGTTCGCATCGACAATCGCACGAATCTGGAGGATCTGTGTCTCAACCAGGCTCTTCAGGTCAGGCGACATCTCCAAGAACCGCCGGAGCGTTGGAAGAGTTTCCGACCGGAAGAGACGATCGAGGCGAAAAAGCTCGGACTGAAGGGGCTGGGTAGCCATACTCCGATTTTATCCCGGCGGTCGATCTTCAGGAGCAATCAACGGATATCTTGGCGGATATGAGCGTTCTACACCTCACAGAATCAATCGATTACGGAAATCGTTATACGCCACCGCGGTTCGCAATGCTCCCGTGATGCGCTTTTAGAATAGGTACTGATAAAAATGAGGGAGCTTCCTGCGAACAATTGAATAGTGGCTGAGACCCGTTGCTCGCTGGAGAGATCAGTATGCGCTTCCCCCGGATTACCCTCCCCCTTGCGTGCTTTGCGCTATTTGCTCTCCGCGCTGTAGGGCAATCACCCAATGGGAATATCAACGGCTTGGTCCTTGACCCATCCAATCGAGTCGTCGTTGGCGCTGAGATCATCGCGGTGAACGACGTAACTGCCGTACAGTTCACCACCAAGAGCAATGGCGAAGGTATTTATGTCTTACCGAGTCTACCTCCCGGCCCCTACCGACTCCAGGTCTCCAAAGTAGGCTTCAAGACAATCATCAAGCCTGACATTGTTCTCAATGTTCAGGACGCGCTCTCCATCAATTTCACTCTTCCGATAGGAGCTCTTTTGGAGACACTGACGGTTGAGGGTGGTGCTCCGCTGGTCAATACAGAGTCGGCAACGGTAAGTACCGTTGTCGACAGGCAATTTGCCGAAAATCTTCCAATGAATGGAAGGAGTTTTCAAACTCTCATCCAGTTGACGCCAGGGGTGGTCGTGACTCCGAGCAGTGCAACCGATGGAGGACAGTTCAGTGTCAACGGCCAGCGCACCAGTTCAAACTACTGGATGGTGGATGGTGTTGGGGCCAACATTGGCGTAAGTTCAAGCGCGATTCCTGGAAACGGAGTGGCTGGTTCCCTAGGGTCTTTCAGCGTCCTGGGAGGTACGAACAGCCTTGTCTCCGTGGATGCGATGCAGGAGTTTCGCATACAGACATCGACGTATGCGCCCGAGTTCGGACGCACTCCGGGTGCTCAGGTCTCGATCGTTACGCGATCCGGTACAAACCAATTCCATGGCACGGCGTTTGACTATGTACGTAACGATCTTTTCGATGCCAATGACTGGTTTAACGGGTACACAAACGATCCTCCCCTCCCGAAGCCTGAAGAGCGGCAAAATGATTTCGGAGGCACTCTCAGCGGTCCTCTACTCAAGGACCGGTCATTCTTCTTCTTTTCGTACGAGGGGCTCCGCCTTAGGTTGCCCCAAGTTGCGAATACGACGGTGCCAGATGCCGCCGTGCGCCAAGCCGCCATTCCGGCCATGCAATCTTACTTAAACGCCTTCCCGATGCCGAACCGCTCAGGCGATACAACCGCGGGCGCCGCTCCCTTCAATGCCAGTTACTCCAATCCCGCTACGCTCGACGCATACAGCATTCGAGTGGATCACAGGTTGACCAGCAAGTTCACTCTGTTCGGGAGGTATAACCATTCCCCGTCGCAACTGAGTCAGCGTGGCCCGTTTTCAGATGCACTGAACATAACGAATCGGTCCCAAATCACAACCAGTACGGCGACTCTGGGTGCGACATGGGCGCTAAGTTCGCTGATCGTCGACGATCTGCGACTAAACTATAGCCGGACATCCGCTGGCGGGGATTTCTCCATGGATGATTTTGGCGGTGCCATTCCTTTGGCATCTTCGCCGTTTCCGACCCCCTTCACAAGTCAAACCTCCGGGTTCAGTCTAGGGATCTTTTCCCTGACGAACGACCAAGGCTTGCAACTCGGCAGACTAGCGGCAAATCTGCAGCGCCAAGTGAATATCGTAGACAGTCTATCGGTGCAGCGGGGAGCCCATGGTTTAAAGGTCGGAGTTGATTTCCGGCGCCTTTCCCCGCGGTTAGCTCCGCAGGATTACAGTCAACAGGCATTTTTCAACGATGTGTCCACGGCACAAACTGGGTCTCCTGGTTTCACCATCGTAGCCAGCGGCCAGACTGCCACGTTGCTGTTTCACAATCTTGGTGTTTTCGCTCAAGACACCTGGCGGGTCAATCCGCGTACGACATTGACCTATGGCCTTCGATGGGATTTGGATTTTGTGCCGTCCGCCGCCAGTGGCCCGAGCCTTCCGGCAGTGACCGGCTACAACCTGAACGACCTGTCGAAGCTGGCGCTTGCTCCTGCTGGAACGCCCCCATTCAAGACCACATACGGGAACCTGGCCCCCCGAGTAGGCGTCGCATATGAACTCTCTCGTCATCCGGGCTTGGGAAACGTGGTTCGCGGCGGGTTCGGGGTGTTCTATGACCTTGCCACCCAGCAAGTCGGTAATGGCGTGGCAAGTGGGTCATATCCATATGGCGCGGGTAATTTCTTTGCAGGGGGCAGTTTTCCGCTGAGTTCGAGCATGGCCGCCCCACCGGTGATTTCGCCATCGACCCTGAACTCTCCAGGAGAGGTCCTTTACACATTCGATCCCTCGCTGGTTCTTCCCTACACCCTGGAGTGGAACCTTGCGGTTGAGCAAAGTCTCGGAAAACAGCAGGCTGTCTCTGTTTCTTATGTAGGTTCTTCCGGAAGGCGTTTGGTGCAGACCGCGGAAGTGAGCAGTCCCAATCCAAACTTTTTCCAAGCGGATTTCGTGACCAACCGAGGAGACTCCAATTACCAGGCATTGCAGGTGAGATTTCAGCGTCGTTTGTCGAGTGGGCTGCAAGCCTTGGCCTCCTACTCTTGGTCACACTCCATTGATACCGGTTCTGGGGGATCGTGGGGAGACGCGTCCGGACTGCCTGTAATCTCGTCGAGCGTAAATGCGAACCGGGGTCCGTCCGATTTCGATATCCGAAACTCTTTTTCCGGAGGTATTACCTACGACGTTCCAAATTTCGGGAACAATCGGTTAACGAAAGCCATATTTAATGGCTGGTCTGCTGAGGGCATTATTCAGGTGCGATCCGCTCCGCCCGTCGATCTTGCTGATTTTGCCTTCTTTGAGTTCCCGGGTGGCAACTTGGCGACTGTTCGTCCGGACTTGGTTCCAGGAGAGCCGCTCTACCTCCGTGGTCGCCAATATCCGGGAGGAAAAGCGTTCAATCCCAACGCTTTTGCAGATCCCCCCGCAAATCCGAACACCGGGATTCCTTTACGGCAAGGGACGGTGCCAAGAAACTTCCTTAGAGGATTTGGCGCTACGCAATGGGATGTTGCGCTGCATCGCAACATTCGTCTTCATGACCTTGTCGCGCTGCAATTCCGCGCCGAAGTATTCAACTTCTTGAACCATCCCAACTTCGGCCCACCGAGCGGTGAGTTCGGCTTAGGTGGATTTGGTCTTGCTAGTCAAATGTTAGGCCGAAGCCTGAGCGGAAGCGCTGGCAGCGTAGGAGTGGGGGCTCTCAGTCCTCTCTATCAGATGGGTGGACCTCGGTCAGCGCAGTTCGCCCTGAAGCTCGTCTTCTGAAAGCTGTATCTTGCGGTTTCATTCCAAGCGTTGCCCGACGAGGAGTTGAATATGAAAGCGTCTCCAGGTACGAGAGCGCTTGGCCGGAACTCGGGGGTTCGGTCTCACCTGCCGAACTTAAAACTTAAACCGGGCAAGCGCCTCCATCGGGTCGCCGTGGATCGGAAAGGCGAAACCCGCCTGAACATGGGCGCATCTTGGGTGATGAATATTCTCGTGTTCAGTATGCTCGCTATTCCGCCGGCGTGGACCCAGCAGGTCACTATCGAGGCGGTGAAAACAGTGCAAACTAGCGGTAGTCGGTGGTATCCCGATTTCCAGATACAAGCGGACCCCAGCAACCCCCGGAGTCTGCTCATCTGCGGGGGGAAATGGGAAACGGGGGAAAACGTCCTGTCTGGTGTCGTATATGCGTCGTCCGACGGGGGACACGTTTGGGATCAGTCGATTGAGGACAGGAGCAGCAGCTTCGTGAGCGAGCACTCATGCGCATTTGGTGCGGATGGGAAAGCTTATTTTGTTTCGGGGGCTTCGAAAGTTATCGATGGAGTCCTCCACCACGACCTTGGAACAACCAGAATCTTTTCTTCCAATGATAGCGGGCGGACTTGGGCGCAGGTGGCTCAGACTGTGTGGGCAGACTCGCCCCTTTCGGTTGTAAATACTGGCGCGGGACTCTTACACAACCGCCTGTTTACGTTTTTCAACCAGAGCGATTCAGACCCCAAGAACCACCTCACACGCCTAGGCCTTTTGACTTTCCGTATGGACGAACCCGCAGTCACGGGACCGATACCCGACTCGAAGACGGGGTCTTACGAATACCGTGGTTCATTTCCGCATGCAGCAGTTGTCCTGAAAGATGACTCTATCGTCGTTCTATATCGCGCAACGCTAAATACATCCGATCCGACCGAACTGGCCATTGGGGTAGTTCACTTCTTCCCGGGGCAAACAGTCCTCCCAGACCGCGTTCATGCCGTTCACGTTGTGTTGAGTACGGAACATTCATGTTTCATTGACGAAGCTGACGCCTTCGATCCCCATCGTGACCGAATCTGGATCGCCTATCATGAGTTTGCAGACGGCAGCTGCAAGTTCATGCTCACGTCATCGAATGACTATGGCAGGACATGGTCCAAGCCTTCTGAAATCTCTCCGCCTTCCACGCTAAGCAAGAGCTACCACAACCCAGCCATGGCACTCAATTCGGACGGAACCCTTGGACTTTTATGGCGGGACACTGAGAATTCCGACTGCTGGTATTTTGCTGCCTCCACGAATGAAGGAAGAACCTTTACTGTCGCCCAGCCATTGTCTTCGAGCTGCCTTTCGCGCGCGGCTCAGGAGAGTCCAGATGCGTTCTTAATGACGGAGGTGAAGCAGAGCGACTCCTCACGTCCGTCGTTTGGGCCAACACTGTCTGTCATCAACCATCTGAATGGTGTGTGGCAGTTTGCGAGTCCATTGATCGCTTCGGCCGATGACTTATTTCATCCCGTCTGGATTGAGGTCAACGCTGGACAGGGAGAACTCAAGACAACAACGGTAAGAGTAGAGTGCGTACGGTCGGTCCACGAGGGCGCGCTGCCCGATAAAGCGAGTAGCCGTGATATCGGCTCGCAAGTCGCTCTACTGTACGGGGGAGGCCAATACTATGACAGCCAGGAAGGCATCTTCAATTTGAAGATGGTTCTTCGTAACAAAACAGATACGCCCATTTACAGTCCGATCTATCTTCAAGCTGTCTCTTTGAAGAGTGACGTTGGTCCGGTGGAGATTATGGATGCCGACAACGGAGAGACGGGAGCGGGGGCAGTTTGGGCCCTGACGGACGCGCTTCCTCAAGGCGTACTGGAGCCTTCGAGCACGACGAAGCCATTTTGGTTCTCCTTTCACGTCTCACGAAAGGCCGGATCGCGCCTAGAAACTCCTTTTGAACTGGTCACGATGCAGTTGAAGGTCCTGGCACATGCGAACCCGTGATTTCGCAGGAGATCGTCTCTCTTGGTTAAGGATAGGGCAGGAGTGCTCGGTACCAAGCACTCCCGCTCCGGTCTCTATTCGTCAGCTTCGTACGCGGCGCACGTCGCGTTCTTGTGGCCCGACCCATCCGCGTCCTTGCAACCGTTTGTCTTCTGACGGCCGCTGGAGACTACGGACACTGCGGGACCAATGAGGATCAACTCTGGTTTTGTATATTGCATGATTTTCACCTCCTTTCTGTTTTGACGTTCACTAGCTCGAGTAGCAGGCTAGAACTTATTTGACTGTGACAGAGAAGTCCCCGGACATCGGGACTCCCGGCCAGCCTGAGCCCCGTACTTTGTTGAGCTGCCGCATCCAGACTTCCAATGCGATCGCCCGCGTCAAGCTGGCCAAGAAAGCACCATCTCCAATCGAAGCCCGCTGAATTGCGGCGAGAAAACGATCCTCCTGGATGATCCCAGCGTTGGCCGTCAGCAGTGGGCCGTGGCTCTTGAGACAGCCAAGCCATTTCCGATCAATGACCGCCGCTGGCCAGGCCTAACCAACTGTTCGGGCGGAAGGCCGTAGAGGAATTGAAGAAGGTCACGATCGAGGTACGGGTAACTCAGCTCGCATAACGATTCCGGTGACAGTGCCGAGCAGTTCAATTGCCTTCGCAGACACTCGAGCGCGCTCACATTTGCCTGAAAACTGGGAGCTGCAGCGAAAAACTTCAGATGCTTTCGATATCCACCGAGTGCGGCCCGATATTTGTCAACGAACTCGGGCCGAAGCCAGTCCGGTGGTTGTAATTTCCCGGGATACATCCAGCCAGGTAAGAAGTCTGCGATGGTTTGGCAAAGCAGGTGAAACCACGGCACACGCTTGTCCAATGCCCAAGTCATCAGTCGGCGAGTGAGCTGACGAAAGTGGCAAGCCACCATGAGATTGGCAAGTTCCGGAGTGGGAGTGGGCACACCACCAAGGGCTTCATCGCCTCCGATACCGGAGAGCAGGACACGGTTGCCTTGGGCGTTTAAGCACGCGGCGAAGTTAGTTGCGACAGTTTTGATAGGCCCCACGAAAGGCAGGAAGCAAATCTCTTCGGTCAGATAGTCATCTTCTGCTCCTTCCCGAAACTGCACGTCGATGTGGCATCCCGATCTGCCCCGTTTTTTTTCTACGCTCATGAAGTAAGGCCGTTCGTCCCAGTTAGGTTCGGAATCGTTGTAAAACGATAGCGTGTCGAGCCTGGGAGTCTCAGCAAGGCCCTGGGCGATGATTTTGTCGGCTAGACACACGATGGAAGAAGAATCCATTCCGCCGCTGAGTTCAGCAAGGATGGGACTGTCAGAACGAAGCCTGCGCTTGACGGCTTCGGCGAAGACGCTGCGGAAATGTTCTTCGTATTCACTATCCGTCGGATGATGAATCGTCTTGTTAGGATCAAAGTCCCAGTATTTCGTGAGGGTACGAATGCCACGACGCACCACCACGAAATAGGAGGGCGGTACGGCTTCAATCCCAACGTAGGGCGTCAAATGAGAAGCGGGCAGGAATGAAAGCCAACCAGCTATGTACTCGTTGCAGAGCGGGAAAGCCCTTCCCGCCAGTAGAACGAGGGGATCGAGGATCGTGCACCACGTGACTTGGTCTCGCTCTATCAAATAGTAAAGCTGCCGGGTGCCGATAAAGTCTTTGGCCAGAATCAATGATTGAGTTCTTGGATCCCAAATGGAGAGGGCCCAGTCGCCGATCAATTTCGCGAAGGAATCCGTACGCCAGTGTTCATAAGCCGCAATAACAATAGAGAGGTCGGTCGAATCCCTCGACAGCCCGCGCCCGAGTGCATGGATGAGTTCCGAGCGATTATCGAGACGGCCGTCCCAGGTGAGGACTTCGCCCAGCGGTGAAACGTGTGGTTGGCTGTCCAGCCTAGATTCTTTATTGGTGTGAAACGCCCGGTAGAGGATCGCAAACTGGTCCTTCTGGAAAATACCTTCTCCATCAGGACCGTATGGGGCGATCATCGCGCGGACCCAATCCAGTTCCTGCGAATCGACCGGCTTTCCATCGAAATTACACTTGCCGAATTGAACGCTCATGATTTTGATCTTTCCTGTCGAGAAGCGTCCTAACACCTGTCGAGCACGGAATACATTTCCCTCATGTAAGGCTTGTCATTCACCACCATGGCATCAACTTCGACCCATGCATGCGCTTTAAACGGCATTTGTTGAGCTCCGATCATCATTTGTGCGGGCACTCCATAGCGCTTCAGCAAACATGCCGTGGCAGCGGATCGCTGAAGACAGCGCACTTTTTTCCAATACCAAATGCAGGCCACGTCAACTGCTGAACAGATCCGTTCGGTTGAGTCGGCTGACGTCGGCATTTTCCTGATCGGATATGAGCGCAGCTTGTCGTACAGCACCTGAAAATTTCCTCGGGCTAGGTACAGATCGAACTGAATCAGACTCAAGTATGCTTGGAGCACGAGAAACGACATCGGAGGGAACCTCCACTTCACAAAGCCAACTGCAACTGGTCACAAAGAAATGACATCCTGTCTGTGAGCGCTTCAATGCGCTTGGTCAAAGGCAGTACTGGTGAATGTCCGCGATGCCGGCTGTAGTCGAGAAATATCGGACAAGCAGATACATTCGCGGCTTGCAGTCGAGCTGTCATTTTTCTGGCATGTAGCGGATTGCAGTTCTGGTCGGAATCTCCCGAGACGATCATTGTTGCCGGATAAGCGGTCCCATCGTCGACGTTGTGATACGGGGAGTAGCTCAGAAGAGCTGCGAAATCTTCGGAGTCATCGGCAGTGCCAAACTCGTCTTTCCAAAGATGAGCGTTGTCGAACAGGTGATATCGCAGCATGTCGAGCATTGGGACCATACAGACCACCGCGCGAAATAGCTCCGGCCGTTGCGTCATGGCGGCGCCAACCAATAAGCCAGAATTTGAACCGCCAAAGATGGCAAGTTTTTCAGGTTCCGTCCGCCGAGTCTCAATCAGCCATTCCGCAGCGGCTATGAAGTCGCCAAACGCTACCTGCCGATTCCGGCGTTTGGCTGCGTTGTGCCATTCGACTCCGAACTCCGAACCACCTCGAATGTTCGGCAGGGCAAACAGGCATCCTCGCTCGATGAGAAATGCAACGAACACGCTGAACTGGGGCGTCATGGGAACGCCATAACCGCCGTACGAAGTCATGATGGTGGGATGCGCCTCCCCATCGAGAACTTCTCGTCGGCCGACGAGAAACATCGGGATCTGCGTCCCGTCTTTTGCCGGAAACCACACCTTTGTATGACGGAAGCATTGGGAGTCAAATGGGATCTTCCGCTCTGCCCAGAACGTTGCCTCAGACTTCGTTGGCAGATAACTGGAGATCTGAACTGGTTTTGTGAAAGACTCTTGTTCGAAGAACAGCTCGTCCGCATCTTCGGAACTGCCCAGCAGCCGCACGGTGTCGTCCTTGTTTGCAGGCAGACGACCAATCGGGTTGCCGGATAGATCGAAAATGTCGATCTCTGCTTGAAGTTTTCGAAGGCGCGAGACAAAGATCCTGTCGGAGCATACTGTCCAGTTTTGGATGGGCTGGTCACTGCATGGGACGACGTCGACGAATTCCGGTTCCTGACGCTTTCGCTGGCGGATTTCAACAATCCTGAAGTTCGGAGCTTCCCGATTGGTGATTGCGAGGATACGGCCGTCGTTCAGTAGCAGCGGCCCAAAGATATAGTCGGCATTCCGGACCACCGGGTCGGGATCTTCCGTGCCCCCAAGTGACCAAAGATAGAAGTCAGTCAACGTGCTTTCTCCAAGCCGAACCAATAGAAAGCCAAGCTGTTGGGTACCGGGAACGATGTGAAGTCGCAGCTTGTCGTCGTTGCCGGCGAAGAAGACCTCCTTGTCGTCAGCAAAGGGACTACCTAAGACGTGATTGTAAGCGGCGCGGTGAGGTGGTTCATGGGCTTCCAGAGACTCGTGAACGTAATAGAACGATCGGCAATCAGGCGCAAATGCGAAGCCACGCAGATATCCTCGCGGGAGTACATCCGGCAGAGTCTCACGCGTCCGCAGATCCAACAGTTCAAACGTTCCGCTACGCTCTCCGCCCTGCTTAACCTCATAGAGAAGCAAGCGACCATCGCGTGAAACACGAATAGGCTTTACTGCGGTATGAGGTCCAGTACCCCGGAGCGCCGGATCGATGAGAACCTCGTCTAGCCCGTCTCTGCCTTCGCGGACGCATACGCAGGGTTGCTCTTGCCCCACGACACGTTTCCGAAAGTAATACCGGGCACCAACTTTTTGCACCGAGTCGTACGTCTCCACGTCGAGCAGTTGGCCAATTCGCTCCCTGACGCGCTCTCTCCCCGGGATGAAATCGAGATAGGACCGCGCATACCGCGTTTGTGCCGACAGCCATTCCCGAGTGCGTGGTGAGTCCTGGTCTTCGAGCCAGCGGTAGGGACCAGTCACTGGCACGCCGTGCAAGACTTCGGTGACGTCTTCGACCTGGGAATATGGCGGGGGTTCCATCAGCGCAGGCATAGGGACCTCCGACTCTCCAGTTCATTCGCCTCCCGATGCATCCGCCGCGTTAGGCTGCGCAGATATCCGGCAGTGGTCGGCTCTTT
>WNFG01013018.1_pt1 | contig 11384 bp, 13 predicted proteins | sample 5400431 | NCBI WGS metagenome assembly WNFG01 (sample SAMN13153346, study PRJNA577476) | soil metagenome | isolation source: 120 cm saprolite under Douglas fir tree site 2 hole 3 replicate 2 | place: USA:California | collected 2015-04-18
CCGCAGCTGCCGTACCCCTTGCAGCACATCCGCTTAGCCGATCTCCCCCTTCCCTTTCGAGCGGTTCTAAAACCGGACAGATCATGCGCTACAAAAACCGGACAGATCACGAGTCGCCCTCGCTTTTTCCTGCCGTTGACAAACTACGCTCTGCTGCGATACTCATACGTTGCGCGACATGGCCAGTCCAGCAATCGGCAGGAATTAAAGAGCATCGATGAAGAGCATCGCAGTTGTCACTCCGACATATGCGCCTGACTATGAATTGTGCGCTGATATGCATAAGTCGATGCTTCAGTTTACTGACAAGTCCGTCGTGCACTATTTATTCGTTCCCCCCACCGATGTCGAACTATTTAAGAGTCTCGGCGGCCGTCGCTGTGTCGTTTTAGCCGCGAACGAACTACTTCCTGACCGCATGATTTGGGTGCCACCGTGGGTGAACCCCCTAATCCGGTTTGTCTTAAGGAACCGGCCGCACGCGAACCTGGCCGCCCTAAATCTGCTCAGGCCGATCCCGCCGGTTCGTGGATGGATAATGCAGCAGATTCTTAAATTGGCAGCAGCGACCCGCTTGGACGCGGACATACTGCTTCTTGTCGACTCCGATGTTCAGTTCGTACGGCCGGTCACTGTCAACACATTTGTCCGGAACGGTAAGTTGCGACTCTACCGGAGGGATGGGAGCGCTAACGAGGAGCTTCCTGGTCACATCGCGTGGCACAAAGTTGCTCGTAAGCTGCTTGGCCTGCCTGCCGCTAAACCACCCCTTCCAGACTATGTGAGCGCCTTTAACGTTTGGGATCGCCGTGTCGTGCTTGCTCTTCTCGATCGGATTGAGCGAGTAACTCGCCGGCATTGGATTGATGCAATCGGTGGCCAGCTCGCCTTTTCTGAACACGTTCTATATGGGGTGTTTGTCGATGAAGTGCTTGGCCCACGCGCCAATGCTTTTGCAGCCAGTTCCTCGCTGTGCCATAGCTATTGGGATACGAGCCCCCTAGACGCGGCCAGTGCGGCAAGGTTCCTCCAGAGTTTCTCAGCTGACGATGTCGCGATGCTGATTCAGTCGAAATCTGGTACACCGCTCGATATCCGCCGCTCGGCACTCGCCCGCTTCATGGAGTCAGGGCTGCGGACAATTGACAACTAGCGCTTCGCAAACGGTGCTTACCGACGGTTGCTATGAACCCATCCGGATTGTTGGTTGACGAGGCCATTACCGACCTTCGATGAGCTCAGTTTTCAGAAGGCAAGCTTGGCTTGAAACAGAATACAGTGAGAGCTTTGCGCACGTGGTTTGCTTGAGCTTGGGCGCGGGCGAAAGCACTGAGCAAGGTGAACTTTGGGACAGAAGTGCGGGAGGACAGACCTGGTCTTACCCTCAGCCGGTGCAAGTCGTTCGGTCATCCGAAGAGCGACTGGATGAAAGCTCGGTGGCAGATCACCGCCGCTTCGGCGGCCGTCGCGCCTAGGGCGTCAAGGCTGATCAACCCGGTGAGAGGTGGGCTTCGTCGGACGGAGTGTAGCGGGGAGTCGAAGACAAATGGCGCAAAAACGGGAGCTTAGGCCTCATTCGGAGGCGATCACAACGGGGACGAAAGCGTCATTCCGGGGGCGGCCTCATCGTCGCGTTCCCCAGATGTTGGAGGCAATGCGGGTGACGCGCGTCCACGCCTTCGACCCGCGTTGACCCGCCAAGCTTTGCTCAGTGCCGCAGGTGGAAGGTTAGTGATGAGTATGCGGCTGGGCTATTTGGTTCCGGAATTCCCGAACCAGACCCATGTCTTCTTCTGGCGGGAGATTCGTGCCCTCCGACGCATGGGCGAGGAGGTATTCCTGCTCTCGACGCGCAAACCATCGCCGCTGACCTGCCGGCACGACTTCGTGCCGACTGCGCTTGCCGAAACGCGCTATCTATTTCCCCCGACCGTCTCGAGTGTAGCCGCGTGGGCCGCCGCCAACCGGCGGGGGCTGTCACGGGCGCTGGAGTACCTGGACGGGTTGGAAGTTTCGGGATTCAAGACCCGACTGCGCCAGTACGGGCTACTGGCCTCTGCGCTCGACCTCGTGCGGTGGGCCCGCCTCAAACGTATTGATCACGTTCACGGCCACTCCTGTGCTGACGCGGCCCATGTCTTGGCCCTGGCTAGGCGGGCAGGCGGACCTCCCTATAGCCTCACGCTGCATGGTGACCTGCAGGTCTATGGGACCGACCACCGGGCCAAGATGAATGGAGCCGCGTTTGTTTTCGGCGTCGGCGGCCACTTGCGCCGGCAGCTCATCGAGCGGGTCGACTTGCCCAACGATCGCGTGTTCGTGACGTGCATGGGGGTGGAAACATCGGAGCTCGCGGCGTTGGGAAAGGATCGATCCTACACTCCGGGATCGCTCCATATCGTAACTGTGGCTCGCCTCCATCCGGCGAAAGGACATATCCACGCGCTCGCGGCGGTTCGCGCGGGAGTGCAGGTTGGGCTCGACTTGCGTTATACGATCGCGGGCGAAGGTCCCTACCGAGACGCTCTCCTTTCGCAGATCGGCGAGCTGGGGCTCGGGAAGCGGGTGACGTTGACCGGAACCTTATCGGAAACCGAAGTGTATCAGCTGCTATCGACGGCGGATGCCTTCGTGCTCCCCAGCACCGGATTGGGTGAGGCGTGGCCGGTCTCGGTCATGGAAGCCATGGCCGCGGGCCTGCCGGTCGTCGCGACCGTGATCGGGGCCACTCCCGAGATGATCACTCCAGGGGAGGACGGCTTCCTCGTTCCTCAAGGAGATGAAGAAACACTTCTGAAAAGAATTATGCTTCTGGCCAGTGACGTCGACATGCGTCGGCGGATCGGAGAAACCGCGCGCCGCACCGCCGGTCGACGCTTCGACGTCGCGGTGACGGCGGGCGCGCTCCGCGACGCGGTCCGCGCGAGCTTAGATGATGCGCGAGAAGGACACCTCGTCGCTGGCTCCCAGCTTTGCCGCAATGGAACTAAAAGTCTAAGTGTCTGTCCGCGAACATGTTGATACGGTGGAGTCGGTTGTGATTCAAGGGAGGTGGCTTGGTTGTGGGGATGCCTCCGATGTGGACGCTGGAAAACCGTGGACGCTGAGGTGGACCCCGATCGTGAGCCAGCCGGAGCCGTCTTCTAAGGTGTAGCCCGGCCGATTTCAGTACCGGCTCCGATCGCGCCAGGCGCGACGGTCATGACATCGCTTCTACCTTCTCCCTCGTCAATATCAATCCTTTGGTTGGCGGTTGTGGCGGTGGAGATGTGGGCGAAGGCGCAGCCGATCGTCCACATATCGACCGACGTTCTGCTTCATAGGCCTGGCGCGGCGTGCGATAGCCCAGGCTCTAATCCGGGTTCACGTCGTTCAATTTCGCGGTTTGCAGGATTGAGTACATGGCGGCGGCGCGCTCGCCACCGGAATGACTACCGGCGAAGAGCCAATCGTGTCTGCCAACGGCAATGCCGCGCATGGCGTTTTCGGCGATGTTGTTGTCGGCTTCGAGCCTGGCGTCGGTGGCAAAGCGCGTGAGCGCGGTGCGGCGCTTAATTGTGTAGCGCATCACCACGCCTTCCGCCTGTTCGGCGGGATGTGCCGGCGCGGCATCTACGACAACATGACGACGGCGGTCGAGACCGTGTTCGTCGGCAAGGAGCGGCGCTTCAACCGCCGCTTTCTGGCGATGTGCTCGCATTACCTGGTCGAGCTGACCGCGTGCACGCCGGCAGCGGCGTGGGAGAAGGGCCAAGTCGAGAACCGTGTTGGCAACGCGCGCGAGCGCCTGTTCACGCCTCGGCTGCACTTTGCCAACTACGTCGAGCTCAACGCCTGGCTGGAGGCGCGCTACCTCGCCCAGGTACGCGAGAGCGCGCATCCCGAGCAGAGCGACAAGACCGTATGGGAGGTCTTCCAGGCCGAGCGGGAGAGCCTGATCCCGTATCGCGGCCCGTTCGACGGCTTTCGCGAGATCGAGTCGCGGTGTCGAAGAGCAGCCTGGTGCGCTGCCGAGGATGCGTACCATGGAGCGGCATGAGATCATCGAGCTGATGGGGGTGGCGCGGTTCCCGGTGATGAAGAACCTCGCCGAGTTCGACTTCGCGGTGTCGCCGGTCAATCAGGGCTGGTGCGCGAGCTGCACGAGGGCGGCTTCCTTGACACCACCCAGCGCAACGCCGTGCTGATCGGCGGAACCGGCACGGGCAAGAGCCGCTTGGCCATAGCCATCGGCGCCAATTGCGTGCGCATCGGCGGCCGCGTGCGGTTCTTCACCGCCGTCGATCTGGTCAACCAGCTCGAGGCCGAGGTGCGCGCCGGAAAGCCCGGATGGCTCGCCGACCAGCTCGTCCGCGTCGATCTCGTCATCCTCGACGAGCTGGCTATCTGCCGTTCCCGGTCAGCGGCGGTTCCACCTGATCAGTCGCCTCTGCGAGCGCACCTCGATCATCCTGTCGACCAATCTCGCCTGTGCCGAATGGCCAAGCGTCTTCGGCGACGCCAAAATGACCACCGCGCTGCTCGACCGGCGGTCCCACCACTGCGACATTCTCGAAACCGGCAACGAGAGCTGGCGCTTCAAAAACCGCACCTGACCTCAGGGTCTGAGCCTCGCGGATCGCCCCCGGGGGTCCACAGCGCCTCCCCACGCGCGCCGCTCCGTCGCTCGTGATGGCACTCCGCGTCGCGAGCGGGACGCCTCCATGGACTCGGGGGACGACTGCCTCAACCACGAGTGTGGGTCTCGATTGGACGCTGATCTCGGGTCCCACTTCCGGTGCTGTCTAGGGCGGCCAGGGGCATGAGCGCAAGTACAGCCCCTCAGAGTGCCTCGGCGCTCGCAAGGACAGGATCACGGACAATCCCGATCCTCATCACGGACAATCCCGATCCTCGCCATATCTCGACGAGCTACACGGAGCGGGCGAACCTGACGATGCGGATGAGCATGCGGCGCTTCAGCCGGCTCACCAACGCCTTCTCGAAGAAGCTGCAAAACCATGAGCACATGGTCGCGCTCTATGCGCTCTGGTACAACTTCGTCCGTATCCACAAGACGCTGCGGATCTCGCCCGCGATGGCGGCGGGGATCGAAAGCCGGCTATGGTCGATGGACGACGTGGTAGCGCTGATCGATGCCCGGTCGGCGAAGGTCAGCGGCGAGACGCTAGTGTACTGACTCATTCGGAAGGTACAGGCAGGCGGGTAAGTTTGGCGAGGATGGTGTCGGCTGGTTTGGTCCAGACGAAGGGTTTTGAGGACCGGTTGTGCTCGCGAATATAGCGGCGGATGGCGTCCTGGAGGTCGGCGACAGATTTGAAGACGCCGCGTCGGATGCGCCTGCGGGTGATAATTGAGAAGAAGCCTTCGACGGCGTTGAGCCAGGAGGCGGAGGTCGGGGTGAAATGGAAGACCCATCGCGGGTGGTCGGCGAGCCATTGTTTGACGGTGGGATGCTTGTGCGTGGCGTAGTTGTCGGCGATGGCATGGATGATCTTGCCGGGCCGGACGGCACGCTCGACAGCATTGAGGAACTTGATGAATTCCTTGTGGGTGTGGCTCGGCATACAGCGGCCGACCACGGTGCCGTCGAGGATGTTGAGCGCGGCAAACAGGGTGGTGGTGCCGTTGCGCTTATAATCATGGGTCATGGTGCCGCATTTGCCGGGCTTGATGGGCAGGCCGGGCTGGGTGCGGTCGAGTGCCTGGATCTGGCTCTTCTCGTCGATCGAGACGACGACGGCATGGGCGGGCGGGTTCATGTAGAGCCCGACGACGTCTTCGACCTTTTCGGCGAAGGCCGGGTCGTTGGACTTCTTGAAGGTGCGGATGCGGTGGGGCTGGAGACGGTTGGCCTCCCAGATGCGCTGCACGGCGCGCAGGCTGACGCCCACCGCCTTGGCGACCATGCGGCCCGTCCAGTGTGTGGCTTGTCCGGGCGGCTTGCCGCAGGGAAGCGCCAGGATTTTGGCCACCGTCGTCGCGGGCAGCGGTTTCTTGCCGGGCTTGCGCGTCTTGTCGCGCAGCAGCCCGTCCACGCCTTCCTCAGCAAAGCGCTGCTGCCAGCGCCATACCGCCGGTCGGCTGACGCCGGTCTGCCGCGCCACCTCCAGGACCGGCAGCCGATCGGCCGACAACACGACGATCCGAGCCCGCTGGATGTACTTGTACGGGCGGTTACGATCACCGACGATCGCAGCCAATCGCGTGCGGTCTTCGGCATCCAAAAGGATACAGATGGTCTGGGCCATACACCGAGATTCGCACGGTTCGGCCTCACTGTGAATCCTATGTTTGTGTCAGTGCACTAGTAGGCTAACTAAAGGGAGATCACCGATGCCGAGAACGCAATCCGATCCGCTTGGCGCAGGTTTTTGGTCCCTCAATGCGGCCCAGTGTGATTTTAGCGCTGCATTATCGACCGCATCCGAATATCGCCGCCTGCGAGATGTCATCGCTCAAATGCGCCAGGATTCGGCAAGAGAAATCGGATCTAATCTCAATTGGTTAAAGTTCTGCATAGCCAAAATTACGGAAATTGACCTGACGCGCCGCGATAATGTTTACATTCGACTCGGAGAGAGATGGCAGCAATGGTGGGACGCTAATGGACAATCTATCACTGAGCGCCAACTTGCTGCACAGGGCGGCCCGATCGACATCGACCTCTCGCTCGACCTATAACTCTGTTACATTCAAAATGAGACACTACCCCGCTTCCGCGCTGATTGACAGCGCGGCATATGCTGGATAGATTCGCCCTCTTATGGATCTTGCGCTGGCGAGCGTTGCCGAAATTAGTCACTGGCCGGGACAGCTCATCTTGCAGGGACTAGCGCGATACCGCGGTTTCGGTCCCGCGTACATCTGCGCTGCGATCGCGAAACCGGCGTTGGCAACACTGCTCGTGCGATCATACGGCTTGATTGGCGTAGCTCTCGGTACGTTAATCTCCGCTCTGGCGCTAAGTATTTTTGTGTATTTCCGTACACGATGCGGGTTGTCGGTGTATCCCTCTATGACCTGCTTCGGCATGGCGTGTTGCCTGCGCTACTGCCCGGACCACCCATGATGGCCATGCTATACGCAATAAGGTGGGCGTTTGAGCCTTCCGCTGCATGGCGTGTTGCCTGCGCTACTGCCCGGACCACCCATGATGGCCATGCTATACGCAATAAGGTGGGCGTTTGAGCCTTCCGCTCTATTCCCGGTGGGTTGCGCTGCGTTCGTGGGCTTGACGATGTATTCGATTGTGAATGTCGGCCTTTGTGCCGGTGAAGCTGAGTCGAAACTCCTTGAGAACTTGCGGGCGAGGACGGCCGATGTGACCTCATGGGTGGCGAGTATCCTTCACGTGAAGAACAGATTTATAATACACGATCTACAAGGGGTGGCACTGTGAAAGTGACGAATGATGACGATATAGACGTGTCCAATCGGCTACGCGTGCGTTCGAATCCACGTGATAGACAGGAGTCCGCTTTAGGCTTCGTGCTGGTCCCAGGAGTGCCGCAATGGTGACGGGTTCGCCTGTGATAAAGTCCGCAAGCATTATAATCACCTCCTTCAATTATGCTCAATTCATCGGTAACACAATTACCAGCGCGTTGTCGCAAACGTTTCCGAACGTCGAGGTGATCGTTGTCGATGACGGGTCAACCGATGGATCGCTGTCGGTTATCCAATCTTTCGGCACTCGCATCGCTCTCATCGCGCAGGAGAATAAGGGTGCGGCTGCTGCGGAGTATGCGGGCTTCGTTCGAGCAAAGGAGGACTTGATTCTCTTCCTTGACTCGGATGACTTGCTGTATCCCACCGCCATTGAAGAGTCAGTGGCATTGTTCACTGCGGACACGAGCAAGGTTCAATTCTGCCTTGAGGCTATTGACGCCAGCGGGACGCCGCTCAATTTCACCATGCCGCCAAAAATGCCTCGCGAAAAGGATATCGAAAATCTACTCTTTCGGTTCGGTCTCTATCCGTATCCTCCGACCAGCGGCAACGCCTATTCGAGACGCTTTCTGCTACAGGTCCTGCCTTGTACAGAACCTGGGATCGGTGCTTCTACGGACCTATATGCGGCGGTCCTTGCGCCGCTTTATGGAAGAGTCAGAGTCTCCGAGAGGGTGCTTGGGGGCTATCGTATACACGGCCGCAACATGTGCGCGACGGAGCCATCGCTGCCCAAGATTCGTACCGAAGTTGTGGCTTTCGCGGCTGCGCAGCGCGCCCTCGAAACCCACTGTGCCAAGTTCAACAGGACAATCGAATTGGGGCTCCATTGGCGACGGCCGTATTACTGCAAGCGACGGCTGATCTCACTTAAAGCCGATCGCGCGACGCACCCGTTCCCGAAGGATCGGCTCTTCGAATTGGCATGGAAAGGCCTGGTTGCGACATTTCTATCTCCCGCGCCTACCGATCTGTACCCCACCAACCGGTTGATGAATCGCGTCGCGCTCGTTCCATTGTTTTTCCTGCTCCCTTTTCTTCCATCCCGACTCGTCAACGAAAAGTTCTCCATTTTCGACGGAGGAAAGACGCGTTTAATAGAAACCCTCAAGGGTATTTCGCGGTCTATCCTAGAACGCGCCCGGTCGTTGGGAAAAGCGCCGCGCGGATCAATTTGATATGGTGGCAGCCACGTGTGAGGCAGGGGATCGATCGAGGCCCGGCTTCAACTCATCCTCCTCGTCCTCGCTGTGCCGCTCAGTCTCAATCCGCCTGAAATTCCGAACGTTCACGGACAACCACCATAGAGTCTGCTGGAAAGATCGTGCATCGGTCGGGCGGAACGATTCGCTGATTTGCCGCTCAACCATGATGGCCAGGTCAGGGACGTCGGAACAGAAAGCCTAAGAGCTCCGACGATTCCGGCGCGTTTCGATACCGCATACTGCCGGTGGCAAGGAACTCACGGTCCAGAATCAGCCTCGAGCCCTTAACGTGTTCTAGGAATTCGTCGTAATTGAATACCCACGAAATGTAGTCTGCCTTCAAACCGTGGCGCTGAGGCCGTTGAACGACGACGAAGCTCCGAGACTTACGCACGACCGGGAAGTTCGTGATGAACAACCAACGCTCGGCCGCATCCGCGAGCCGGCGAGTCGTGGACCGCCAATCTTCCGCATACTGGAGGGAATTGCTCGCCATTACGACGTCATAACGGCGAGACAAACAATCATCATCGGACGACGTGAAAGATACATCCGGCAGAAGTTCGCGGCCAGCGGCACAGAGAACGGGCCGCTCTTTCACGGTGAATGCCAGCGTGATTTCCGGGAAGAGCGCCTTGCCGACGGTGGCGTAATTGCCCAGCGCACCGCCCCAGTCGAGAACGGACATCTGCTGCCTGCCATAGGCGGCGCGAGAGAGTACATAGCCCCATGTCATCAGAACATTATGGGCATGCATGTCGCGCGCACCAGTGGACCAGGGCCAGAAGGCAAGGGCGCCGGTACCATTGGCGGTTCGGCTATAGGCGGCCCAGTTTTCACGCAAGGTCTGAACCACTGAGGAATCGTCCCAGCCATACGACCTGCTATCGTTCACGGGCCAATGATCGCCGACGTACTCCCACTCCGCCTTGCCCAAATGCCAATCGACTTTGTGCACAATCGGCGGAAGCAGGAGACGCCCGAGATTTTCAATGTAGAAGCGAGCGGCGTGCGCGCGCCGATAAGCATCAAAAAGCGCTCTGGCGCGGGATTTGGTTCCGAAAAATGTCCGCGTACCATCGTGCGGCTTTGCAGTCATCTCGTCTCTCCCTCGACTTGCCTACGCCAGGACAGCGTCGTTGATGCTTGAGGCGCATGAACGGAACTTTGGCCACTCGTCTTCCAGAGCTCCGCTCTGAAGGGCGCTCGTGCCTCAACTTCGCCGACAACTTAACTGAATTAGCGCCTGAGTTCATACCCCCTACGGCCGTACGATACTCGCTCCAGATGACAACCGCACGGGGGTGAGTACGTTTTTGTGAAGGTTTTGGGATGTCGGCCGCTGACGACGGTGCTGCGAGCTGTGGCGGGCGGCGTACGAAAACACCTCCGAGGGAGGTGCGGCGGTGGAGCAACGTGTGAATGCGCGGCAGGGAATTGAGCGCTGCACGCAAATCCGAGGCCGACTGTAACGGCTATCGGGTTCCGGTAGCGTGCACAACTTGGACGCTAGGGCACGAATATTCCTAAACGGAAAAAATTGACTTTTGAGTTGCCTGCGATTTCAAAGAGTTGCGCGTGGCAAAAAGCGCTCATTCAACAACCTCTGCGTGATGGGCGTCACGACGACTTTTGAGCCGCACAGCGCAAACCGATCTGAGGTGGATCCCGAAAACGAGACGGTTGGTTAAGGAGGGCGACCGGACGGTCGCGAGCTGGCGAGCAAACCAGATCTACGCCTGGAAGGAGCAGCTGCTGGACGGAGCGGTTGGTGGGCGTCTTCGAAGGCGGGCCGTAGCAGCGGAGTGCGGCCAGCGGAGCGCAGGTCGATCTTCTGTACCGGCAGATTGGCCAGTTGAAGGTCGAAAAAGATTTTTTGGCACGAAAGCTCGGCAAATGAGCCGGGCGGAACGGCGCGCTCTGGTCGAGCGCGAAGCCCCGGCACTGCCAGTGTCGCGGCAATGCCGGCTGTTGTGACATCGCGCTCTTCGGTCTACCGCCGGCCGGCCGAGATCAGCGGGGAGGACTGCACGATCATGGCGCTGATCGATCGGCAGTGCACGTGTCGGTTGCTTCCCCATCCCGCGCGGCCGTCCCCGTTATTCAGGCGGGTCGGCATCCGCAATATCACTTTCGAGGCCCTCAGGCTTCACACACGTTGTGGCCCGCCGGATCGCTCAACCGCCCAAGGCGGCCTTTGTCACGAGGCCTCGGTCCGGCCGGTTACCCGACAAAGCCGCCCGTCAGCTACCAGATCAAACCGACTACTGTCTGGGTGGCATCTTCCTCCAATGGTGTTCCGCGCAATCGGGGCGCACCTGCGAGGCCTCGGCCACGAAGGCTGCAAATTAATCGATCGCCGCAGCGCTACCCAGCGGCTTCGCGGCGACCGGTTCGGCATAAGCGACGCAGCTGACGATCAGCAGCACGATCGCGATCCCGCCGCAAAGGAGCGGTCGCAATCGGGGGGTGCGGCACGCCGTTGGCCGGCGTTCGGCAATCGGCGAAATGGCCGGGAAGGAGGAAGAGGAGAGCCGGAATCGTTGCGACGGGATGACCGCGTGCAGACATGGGTTCGGCATGGTCAGTCCGGTGGTGGTGGCGCTGCAAACGATGCGCGGCATGGCGCTGGTCAATGCAGCGACGCTGATCGCCGAGTTGGGCGACCTCTCGCGCTTCGCCAATCCGCGCCAGCTGATGGCCTATCTTGGGCTGGTGCCCTCCGAG
>WNFG01004782.1_pt1 | contig 11380 bp, 17 predicted proteins | sample 5400431 | NCBI WGS metagenome assembly WNFG01 (sample SAMN13153346, study PRJNA577476) | soil metagenome | isolation source: 120 cm saprolite under Douglas fir tree site 2 hole 3 replicate 2 | place: USA:California | collected 2015-04-18
GCGCAATGCCTCAACGGCGATCTATTTCCTATTGCCCGCCGGGACCTTCTCGGCTCTCCACAGGATTATCGGCTCGGACGAAGTGTGGCACTTCTATGCTGGAGATCCGCTCGAGCTTTACCTACTTGAGACCGCAGCCGCTCGCTCGATCCGACTGGGCCCCCACTTGGCCAGCGGCGATGTTCCTCAAGCGGTGGTGCCGGCGGGTGTGTTTCAGGCAGCCATGCCGCTGGGCCCGCGATACTCGCTCTGCGGTTGCACGGTCGCGCCAGGCTTCGACTTCGCGGACTTTGATCTGCCGACGCGCGACGACCTACTTCGGCTGTTCCCAGCTCATCGCATGCTGATCGAACGGTTTACCCGTAAGTGACGAAGTCCATCCAGCCATCGTTCGAGAGCCCGATGCCGCTCGAGCGTCGCATATTGCACCGTTTGTCCAGCCTCTCGGTTGTATAACCTGGACTCAACACGCACCGGCTGGGATGAGAGTGCAAGGGAGTCATGCCCAAGCACTTTTTGCAAGCTGCCGCCTTCCCCACGCTCGACGAGGCTCAGATGGCGCAGCTGCGCCGCTGCAGCGGCGCATCGCTCGAGCAGTACCCGGCCGGCCGGGTGCTCTTCGACGTCGGCGATCGCGACTTCACGTTCTTCGTCGTCAAGTCAGGCGAAGTTGAAATTCTCGACCCTTCCGACGAGCCGCCCAAGACAATCGCAATCCATGGGCCCGGGAAGTTCACCGGCGAAGTGGCCCACCTGACCGGGACCCCATCGCTCGTCAGAGCCGTCGCCCGGACCGCGTGCGAGCTCTACGCAATATCGTCGGCCGGCCTGCGCGAGGCTGCTCAATTGCCCGGAGCTCGGAGACCTCATCCTGCAGGCGTTTCTCGCGCGACGCCAGCTTTTGCGTGAGTCGGGAGATTTTGCCGGTGTGCGCGTGATCGGCTCACGGTATTCGCGCGACACGTTCCGGATCCGCGACTTCCTGTCCAGGAATCTGGTGCTCTTCACCTGGCGAGACCTGGAATCTGACCATGAGGTGGATCGTCTGCTTCGTCGTTTCGGGGTGATGGAATCGGATACGCCGGTGGTTGTTTGGCGCGAACTGCTTCTACGCAATCCTTCGAATCGCGAGTTGGCGGAGGCCCTCGGGATCCGCAAGGAACTCGAGCAAGCAGTCTACGATCTACCCTGATTTCCTCTGGAATCGATACATTTAGCAAAGCCAAATATGAGGACGTGCTCGAGGCGGTAAAAAAATCTGACGCGCCTATCTATATCATCGGTTTCGCTCGAATCATCCAAAGCACCCCAAACCCCTCCGGAATCGATGTCCCCTCTGTCAAGATTGACTGGAAGCGAGTCAATCACGATTTAAGTGAGATCGCGAAACGCTCTGGCGGTCGACTGTATTTACCGGAAAATACAAGCCACCTCTCAGTCCTTTATGACGACATCCTGGAAAACCTCAAGGTGCGGTACGTAATCAAGTACAAATCTTCAAGCAGTGCCGACCTGAGTTTACCCCGCAAGGTTCGCGTGTCGTTGGTTGACCCGAAGACTGGGAAGTCCTTGGAAATCGTGGACTCCAAAGGCAAGACGATTCGCGCCAAGGTTGTCGCCGAACAGACCTACACGCCGAGCGCGTCAGTCCAGCGACGAACCAGCGTTGAAGGTCAGCGTTGATGACACGATGCTTTCGACCACCGTCGCCAGCGTGAGACGGGAGTCGAAGTCGCAGATCCGCCCGACCGGCGGGCAGCCTGGAGGCGGAATGCACAGCGCCTCGAGCCGCTCCAGGTTGGTCGCGATGAGCAGCGTGCCGTGGACCAGCGTGGCTTGGCGCAGCGCGCGCGCCGCAAGTCCCGATACCTTCCGCCCCACGACATCGATCCGATTGGGCGCGCCGAACGACGCGTCGATGCCGAGGCGTCGCAGTGCCTCGATCACCCAAGCGGCGCATTCGCGAAACAGCTTCGAAAAGGCCACGAACCCACCGGCGCGCCTAAGATAGAAACTCCAATTAAGGTTGCCGCGGTCCTGGTAGACACAGCCTCCACCCGTCAGGCGCGTGTACACAGGGATCTCAAGCTCGCGGGCGCACTGCTCGCGGTACCAGCCCGTGAGCCGGCTTCGATGCGGACCACGCACCAAACATTCGTCGTTGACCCACAGCCGTAGCGTCTCCGGACGCAAGCCCGCGTCGACCTCCCGCAGCAGTTGCCACTCGAGAGCGAGATTCGCGTCCGGGTTGGTGCAATCGGTGAGAAGGATCTCGAACGGCCCGTCGCTACCCTCCACTTTTCTCGATGCCCCACTCGTCGACGATCGGTTTGTACTTCTCTGCCGCAGCCGCCCCCGGTGTAAGCAGTTGCAGCTCGGCGCTGAGCTTTTCCGGTTTGAGGCGCACCACCCAATTGGCATAGGCGTCGCCGTTGACGAGCGCGGGCTTCTTCGCGACCTCCCCGTTTACCGCCGAAACCGTCCCCGAAACGGGTGACCGCATCGGCCCCATGAATTTCGCACTCTCGATGGTCGCGAGGATTCCGCCGCGCTCGACCCGCGTGCCGGCTTTCTTGATCCCCATGTGAATGATCTCGCCCGCGTACGCTTGGGCCGGATCGGTGGCTCCGACCGCGACCAGATCCCCTTCGACGCGGAGCCAGACGTGATAGCCGAGATCGTAATGGAGATCCTCGGGGACGCGAAAACCTCGGTAGTCAGACATTGAAGCCTCCTAGAAATAGAGGACCGCGATCTTGGGATCCGCAGCCATCTCGAGCAGGGTGGCCGCACCGGCGAATTCCATCCCTTCGGGGAGGCCTTGCTCCTCGATTTTCCAGATCACCTTCGCCGACACGCTGCAGCAGAGGAACCTCACCCCGTTTTTGCGGCCGAGATCGATGACTTTGGTCAAGGGCTCGCCGTCGGCGGTGGTGCGGATTGTCTCGGCCACACCCGGCTTGAGAAGCGACGGCGCCTCGGCGAGGAAGAACATGGAGGTCTCGAAACCCATCGCGGCCGCCGCCGCCGCGTAATAGAAGGGCGTGAACGCCTTTTTCGGCGCATCGGCTCCGCTGCTCATCACCACGAGGAACTTCTTCCGCATCTCGGATTCGGCCATCGGGTTTCCTTTCAGGCGTTGACGTTCTCGCTGAAACGCGCGAGGTATTCGTCAGCCTCGGCGCTCTCCTCGATCGCGTGAAAGAGCCGCAGCTCGAGCTTGCAACCCACGCCTTGCTTTTCGCTCGCGGCGATCCACAGCTCCATTCCCTCGCCGACGGCGACCGACGCAACCGCGTTGAACACCGGCGCTCCGTTTGCTTCCTCGATGGCTTCTCGGTGGCTGAGCCCCTGATCGTCGAGGAGCCTTTGCAAGCGAGCGGCGAGCGCCGGCACCTCGAGTCCCTCGAAATGCATCACCACCCCCACGTGCGGCCGACCGCGCAGCCATTCTTCGATGGTGCTTGCGAAGCTCATGACCGCCGCTCGGTGGTGAGCGCGCGGTAGAGCACCCAGGTCGGCCGCCAGACAGCGTGGATGAATTTTGTCCAGGGGGCGGCGGCGAGGATGAGCGCGATGAACATCAAGTGGACGATGTAGAACCAGGCCGTCGCTCGTGATGCGCCGGCGTCCGCAAACCATTGCACCGCGAAACCGCTCGCGCCGGTCCCCCACAGCGACAGAAGGAATGTCCAGTCGGAGCGCTTGCTCGACACGCGAACGTGCTCGAGCAAGGCACGCCGCGCGAGTGCGAGCGTGAGGCCGCTCATGAACGCGACGCCGGTCAGATTGCCGAGCAGGCGCACGGGATGGAGCAGCGGCAGCGGACCGGCCGCAGGATTTACTAGCGCGTCGAGCACGGTGGTAACGAAGAGCCCGCCGAAGCCCCACATGACGAGCTGGTGCGAAGCCCATTGCTGCAGGTCCTCGCATTCACTCATGCCCCCGCTCAGGGCGATCTCCTTTGCGGCCGTGCCGAATGCCTTCGCTGCCGCTTGCCGTCCGATCGACACCGAAGCGTCGAGCGTCTCCCGCACCAGAATCGGCGCGCTTCGTCTCCACGCTCGCACGACAACGCCAACCACCAAAATCCCGAGCGCGCCGAAGCCCAGCAGTTCCACCACGTCTTTGGAGACGATCGTCCGCCGATCGATCGACGCAACCTGATCATTCACATGGAACCGGTACAAAGCGATCCAAGACGCGACCAGCACGACGGCAACCGCCGCCGCGGCGCCCCACGAGAGCATCTGGTACGCGCGCCCCTGTCTCATCGGGTTTTCCGCACCGCGGTGCCGATCGCTGCCATCACCCCCGCCGGGTCGACTTCTCGCGGACACGTCTCGGTGCAGCGCCCGCAGCTCGCGCAAAGGTAGACATACTGGCGGACTCTTTCTAGCTCGGCCTGGTATCCCATCCGGACCACGTGGATGAAATAGCGCGGGTTGAATTCCGGGTGTTCTTCTGCCGTTGGGCAGGCCGCCGTGCAGTTGCCGCATTGGAAGCAGCGATGGATGAACTTGCCGCCCGCCTCGCGCTGTACGTCGCGCATCAGCGTGTGATCAAACGACGTAATCGTTCTCGGCTCGATCAGCAGACCCCAGCGACCCGAGACGTCCATCCCTCCGGCGTCGAGCTTCTTCGGTTCGTTGATTCGGCGGTCGTCGACATATTGCCGCTCGACGATGAAGCGGCCTTTCTCCTCGGGCTTTTGCTTTGCGTCCGCCACCGACTCAGCCCGCTGCCGCTTGGAGTGCCGGCTTTCGAACGAATTTCGCCGCCTGCATCGCCGCGGCCGAGCCGGCGAGAATCGCTTCCTCGACCGACATCGGTGCGACGCACGCACCGGCGAGAAAGATGCCCGCCTTGCCGGAGTCGTAGTGCACGTTCGGATGTCGCGGTTGCAAGAAGCCGAACGTGTTGCAGGTGAGGTCGAGGGCTTTCGCCGCCTGCGCCGTGCCTTCGCCGGGCGTGATCCCGACCGCGAGCACCACCATGTCCATCAGGACCTCGAAGGGTCCGCGCACCAGCGTGTCTTCACCCTTGACCAGAAGCTGTTTTCCAGTGTCGTAAATTTGCGAGACGCGCCCACGGATGAAGTTGATTCCGTGCTCTTCCATGCTGCTCCAGTAGAGTTGCTCCCACAGCCCGAACGTCCGGACGTCGATGTAGATGTTGTAGATCTCAACATCCTTGAGCAGCTGCTTGAGCTCGATGCCCTGCTTGATGCTCACCCCGCAACACACCGTGCAGCACCAGGGGTTGGTCGCACGGTCGCGCGATCCGACGCAGAAGACAAACGCGATCCGCTCTGGCTTGCGACCGTCTTTGCAAACCACCCGCCCGTCCTTGAGCATTCCCTCGAGCTCGTGAATTCCGATTACATTGGCGGCGCGGCCGTACTCGTAGCGGGGATCGCGGCTCGCGTCGAAGTGTTCAAAGCCGGTGGCGGTGATGATTGCCCCGACTCCAAGCTCCTGCGCACCCCCGCCGCTCTCGCCCAGCGCGATCCGAAAATTTCCAGCCGGGCCTGAGACGCGCTCGACGACCGAGTTGCGGTGTACTTTCACCAGCGGATGGGATTCGACCTCGGAAATCATCGGTCCCATCACTTCCTCGGTCGGCCTCAGCTCTGGAGCGAGCGTCTTGTACTTCCAGCGAATCGGCGCTCCGCCCAGCTCGCCGCGCCTTTCGACCAGGACGACGGGGATCCCGAGAGCGGCGAGATCGGCGGCCGCGCGCAAGCCCGCGGGTCCGCCGCCGATCACCAGGACACGCCCGGAGTCGCTCATGCGTGGGTTCTCGGCGGGGAGCGGATGAAGTTCGGCTTCATCCCGCGTTTCACGTTCTCAACGTATTCGCGATACTCGTTCCACGCTTTCTCGGCGTCGATGCGCATCTTTTGGAGCAGCGGCCGCCAGTCCGCGACGTGCCAGTGGACCTGGCAGACGATGAAGGGATGAGCTCCCATCGCGAGCGCGGCGAACTGCGCGTCGGAGAGAACCGGGACCGTCTCCTTGTAGCCGTGCGCGAGTGGGACCACCTGACTCTTGTCCAGCGTCGTCACGCAACCGGTGTCGTGGGTGAGCAAGACGTCTGCTTGGGTCTCACGCACGATCGGCTGAATCTTTCGGAAGTATGCGAAGGACCGGCTCATCTCGCGCTCGGTGAGTATGTGCCTAAAGCCAAATCCGCAGCAGTCGTACCAGTTGCTGTAGTCGGCGATCTGCGCCCCGAGCGCGAGCGCCACGCTGGTAATCGGCGCCGGCCGGAGGCCGTCCAAAATCGCGTCGTCGTAAGTAAAGTCCTCGGACATCATCTTGTAGCAGTGGCAGGCGGAGTGGACGACGACCTTGATCTTCGAGAGATCGAGCTTGCGCCGCTCGGCGAGCCGATCGCGGATGACGTGCAACCACTCGCTGTAATGGACCAGCTCCTCGGGGATGACGATGTCGCGGCCGATCTTCTGGAGAATCGTGCGCACCCGCTCGCGCAGCTCGTCATTCATCACCAGCAGATACCGGACTTCTTTGTAGTCGCCGTAGCTGGTGCCGCAGTGGATCAGTGGGTAAGCATCCTTCTGCCAGGCGACGTGCATGTTGCGCACGAAGACCGCCGAGAGTGCGACCGGGTTGGAGGTGCCCGAGCCGTAATAGTTCCAGGCGGTGCACGAGGTTTGGTTGGTGTCGTCGACGAAGGGGACCCCCAGCTCGGCCATGATCCAGTAGAGCGCGGTGACGTAACCGGGGATGTGCCCGCACTGACCGCACGACTTGTGCTGCCACAGGTCGACGGTGGGGATGCGCTTCTCCCGCCGGCTGAGCGTGCGGACCGTCGTCGGTTGATAGGTGTCTTTGACGTGGTGCAGGCAGAGCTCGCCGCGCTTTTCCAGCTCTCTCATCCGCTCGAGCATCCGCAGGTACTCCTCGGTCGTTCCGGCAGTGAGGCGGGCGTTGCTCGCAAATTTTGCGCGGTCGAATAGGCCGCTGGCGCTTGGCTCAGTCATGGTCGTCCTTTCTGGCCATCGCTTCCGCCGCGGCCTCTTCGACCACGTCACCGACGTCTTTGGCAGAGCTCTTCAGCATGTCGATCACCCCAGATTCCTTCTCGATCGTGAGCAGCTCGTCGATGGTCTTGGGATCGACGTTCCAGCTTTTGTCGGTGACGCCGGCGAGCGTTTCGACCGGAACCGCGTCGCGGTATTCCTTGAGGTGGCTGGCCAGCTCGGCCTTGTGCGGCCCCCAATCACGGAAGAGGGCAACGCTCGAGTGCATGTCGGGAGTAATCTGTGTGCCGGTGGTGGCGAGCTTGTAGAGGATCCGGCTGTACGGCTCGAGCGTCTTCTTGGTGGACTCGAGGCCGTGTCGCACCGCCGCCTCCTTGATGATCGCCACCAGGCCGCCGGGGTTGTTCTGCGCCGGGCAAACGTCCCAGCACGCGTAGCACTGGAAACAGGCCCAGATGTATTGATCGACCATCTGGTAGAGCAGCTCGGGTTCGTCGCGCGAGTGCATCACTTTCTGCACCACGATCCGCGGGCCAAAATCGGCGAAACGGAACGCCGGACAGACCGCGGTGCAATTTCCGCAGTTGATGCACGCACGGTAGTAGTCGTGGAATGCAGCGTGGCTCTGCACGTCGTCGCGAATCGAGCGCATTACCTCCGGGTCAGCTTTGCGCGCGTTCTCGACCTCCCACTGAAGGCCGGGCAGCCCTCCGTAGAGCCACCCCTGCTGATTGAGGCGGCCGAGCCGGGTCCGGGCCTTTTCCGCCCTGGTCAAGAACGCGCGCATGTTCAGATGAAGATCGTAACTGCATTATCCGATGCCCAACCGAGGAAGGCCGAGGCGCCGACGATGTCCACGCCCTCGATCAGGTCCGTCTCTTTCAGGCCCATCAGCCCCATCGTTGGCGAGCAGGCATGCATTCGTACCCCCATTTCCTTCGCCTGTTGCATCATCTCGGGGATCGTCGGCCAGTACTTCTTGATCTTCCGCTTCATCATCGCGGTGGCCATCGCGGTGGCACCGGGAAGCACCGCCAGGAGATTGGGCATGCCCATTGCGGGATTCCCGACCGGCGACAGTTTGGTCTTCTTGGCGGTTCGTTTGTCGAGCAGCTTCATCCCCCAGAAAGTGAAGTAGAGGTCCACCTCCATTCCGCTGGCCGCGCCGGTGTTCGCCAGGATGAACGCAGGGTAGGCCTCGTCGAGCGTGGCCTTGGTAAGGACGATTACCAGCCGCTTCGCGATTGGCGCAGGTGACGGCGCTTCGACCTCGGCTGGAGCCTCGCTCGTCAGGGGGGCCGGCCGGATTGCGACTTCTCCCATAGAACTCACCTCGATCGCTGAATCATGAAACGGAACACTTTCGGCGGGCCGGCATCTTCGCTGGTCGAGAGCAACTTGTGGCCGGTCATCTTCGACCAGGCTGCGAAGTCCGGCTTGGACGCGGGGTCAGTCGCTAAAATCTCGAGGACCTGGCCAACGCTCAGCTCCTTGATCGCTTTGCTCGCCTTGACGACGGGCATCGGACAGAGATCGCCCTTGGTATCGAGCGTCTTAGCCGCGGCCTCGGGCATCGGGTAGCCTCCTATCTCAGCGCCTGCGCGCGCCGCTGACGCGGCGGAGCAGGACGGTCGTTTCGTTCTGAAGCTCTGCGAGGTGTTGGGTGAGCACCTGAGTGACGGCCTCGCACGCGGTTTCGATTTCGGGATGCGTCAGCTGGTAGAAGACGCGAGCTGCGTCCCGGCGAGCGGTGACAATGCGGGCGCGCCGGAGCACGGCCAGATGTTGTGACAGCTTGGTCTTGCTGACCCCCATCCGCTTAAGCAAATCCCCGAAAGACATCTCCTCCGACCCGAGGAGATGGACGATCTCGAGCCGAACCGGGTGTGCCAACCCCCGGCAGATCTCCGCTTGGAGAACGAAGATCCGCCGATGAGTGTCCGCATTGACCATGGGTTGGTGTTGTCAGTCGATAGTGTTTCGAAAATCTGCAACATCGAACCATCAAAAGTCAACACCACGCCGCGACCGCTCAACGTCGAGCCAGCCGCTTCGCCTCGTTTACTTGGGCTGTTGGGTGATGCGCAGATACGGCTTGGGCGACTTCCAACCTTGAGGGAATTGCTTCTTCGCCTCTTCGTCGCTCACCGAACCGGCGATGATCACGTCCTGTCCCTGCTTCCAATTCACGGGGGTCGCCACCCTGTGTTTCGCGGTGAGCTGGATCGAATCGAGCAGGCGCAGCACCTCGTCGAAGTTACGGCCGCTGGTCATTGGATACATCAACGTCGCCTTGATCTTCTTGTCAGGCCCAATGATGAACACCGCCCGCACGGTGGCGTTGTCCGCGGGCGTGCGCGACTTCGCGTCACCGGAAACCGTCGCCGGAAGCATGTCGTATAGCTTGGCAACCTTGAAGTCCCCGTCACCAATCATCGGGTAGTTCGGCGCGGTACCCTGGGTCTCCTCGATGTCCTTCGACCACTTCTTGTGGTCCTCCACCGAGTCCACGCTCAAGCCGATGATCTTGGTGTTTCGCTTGTCGAACTCAGGTTTCATGCGCGCCATGTAGCCGAGCTCGGTGGTACAAACGGGGGTGAAGTCCTTGGGATGGGAGAAGAGAATCGCCCATTGATTGCCGATCCACTGGTGGAAGTCGATCGGACCTTGGGTGGTCTGGGCAGTGAAGTTGGGGGCCTCGTCGCCGATACGCAAAGCCATTGAAATACCTCCTCTACAAGTGGGGCGAAGACCTTAACGCCAGCGCGCCCGGCGCGCCAGAGGACTCCGACTTTGATTGCGAGCCAAACCAGCAGACCCCGACGCCTCGTCACCTGTTTGTCGGCGTGCTTATCACCTACGGTCAAGAAACCAACAGCAGCGGTGTGCTGAGTCCCCTCGAGGCTTGCCAACTCCTGGGACCTGGATAACTGTCCGCGTTGCCTCAAAATAGGAGCACGAACCTTGCCACGCCGAGATCCCGACGAGCTGCTCAGCCTGGCCGATGCGGCGAAGCTGCTGAAGCTTTCCCTCGATAGAGTCCAGGCGATCACCGACCGCGGTGCTCTGGTGTTTCTGCGTACACCGGGCGGCTGCTGTCGGTATAGACGGGGTGACCTTGAGCGCATCGCTGCAAAATGGGTCCGGAAGGGGAGGCAGCGAACAACGATCAAGGGCACCCAATAGGCTCGGACTCACGGCTTGTGCAAAACGACCGCGACGCCGCGCGCTGCCAATTCCCCTTCGATATCACCGACCAAGAAGCGTTGAGCGTCCTCCTGATGCCGCAATCTTGCATCCATGTGACACAGGGTGAGCCCACGTACAAACAGCTGAGCCTGATCCCCTGAACAGAGTTCCGCAATCGGCCGCATCTCCTTCGAAATCCACGCCAGCTCTCCCGTGAACCGCATTTTCCGAACCGACTCGTGTATCTGCTCTGCATCGTCGAGGAAGTGGAGATGGTCGGCTCGGCGCAAAATGACCATTTGTTTTGTCGCTGGCGTCCTTTCAAACAGCTCGTACATCCCAGCGAGTGGAAGCGAAATATCCTGCTCGGCGACCAGATAGAGTGCGGGAACGTCGCGATCCCAGTTGAAAGTCAGTCGTACCCGAAGGATTCCAGGCTTTGCCTCGGAGCTTCCGGCTGGGGCGAGGGCCACCACCGCTCGGATTCGCCGGTCAGTCTCAGTTGCCGCGAGCGCGGTCCAACCTCCGAAGCTGTGTCCCACGATTCCAATCCGAGTGGGATCAACCTGAAGTTCCGGGCCGCAGGCTGCAGGATTGAGCAGATGATCGAGGAGAAAGCGTGCGTCGGGCACACGGTTCGCGATCCAAGCCTCTGTTCGGGCAGCCTTTTGCTCCTCGGACTCATCATCCCTACGCGCCAGATCCGCGCTGATGACCTCGGAATGATCCAAGGCCGCGACCAAATACCCGTGGCTGCTCAGGTGCGTGCAGAGAAACGTCGAACTCCGCCGATTTTGCCCACTCGCATGCGAGAAGATGACCAACGGGTAGGTTCCAGGCTCGGCCGCCCCCTTGCGCACCGCGAATTGGCTTCGCGCTTTGTTGAGCAATGGAGCAGCGAAGACGTCCTGGGTTTCTGGCGACAAATCTTGGCTCGCATGGCGGGCGTCCGCGGGGTACCAGAGTTCATACGTAAAAAGTCGGTCGCGCGCCGTATCGAGTGCTTCACAGGTGCGCACACCGGCAGGAAATCGACCCCGTATGAATGGATCGTACGCGTCTCGCACGGGACGCGATTAACGCATGCCCGCTGGATACGCCAGTTGCGGGTGCCTGCAACCCGTTTAGGGCGGAGGAACCAACATTCGGGCATGGCCACCGGTGCGCTCGAAGTAGTGCTGGACA